>Ga0209542_10015509_pt1 | contig 12777 bp, 9 predicted proteins | sample RifCSPhighO2_01_FD_184028 | JGI IMG/M metagenome (GOLD analysis project Ga0209542, IMG submission 184028) | Soil microbial communities from Rifle, Colorado - Rifle CSP2_plank highO2_0.1 (SPAdes) (version 2) | ecosystem: Environmental > Terrestrial > Deep subsurface > Rock core/Sediment ...
GGCCCGACATCTTGGCAGCGATGAGAGCCGGAACACCGGCGCTAACCGCGTTGAGGGCATAGATCGTATCGGCTTTTCTGGCCAGCCGGATGGCCTGAAAAAAGTAGTTCCAGATCCTGATGAGCTTTGGGGCCTTGTTCCAAACTCTCACCACTCGGAAATTTTCTTTTTTGTCTTCGGCAAAGCTCCAAACCAGGGAATAGGTCAAGACGGCAACCTCAAAGTCCGCCGATAATTTGCGGGCCAGAGTTCTGCTATAAGAGGCCGGCCCGCCAATGGCCGGAAGATAAATGCCACTTGCTATCAGGATGCTTTTTTTGCCTGTTTGAGACATTTTTATTTGAAAAGATTTAACTTCACTATGTGCCACAAGGCGGCCACGCCGTCTTTCCAGCCGATCTTTTTTCCTTCCGCGTAAGTCCGGCCCCGATAGGTTATCCCGACCTCGTAAATTCTGAATTTATGCCGCGCAATCTGGGCCGTAATGTCAGGTTCTATCCCGAACCTTTCCGCGGTCAGATGGGGTTGAATTTTTTCAAGTGCTTCACGCGTAAATGCCTTGAATCCGGTTTCCATATCCGACAGATTAAGGCCCGTCCAGATATTAGACCAAAACGTTACCAACTGGTTAGCCAGGTAATGTGGAAAATACAGAACCCTTCTGGGATGGGTGGTTACGAACCTCGAACCGTAAACGACGTCGGCATAACCATCGGCGATCGGCTGAAGCATCAGAGGGTAGTCCGAGGGCGAATATTCAAGATCGGCATCCTGGATTATTGCCATATCGCCTGTAGCTGCCTTGAAACCCTTTCGGACCGCGGCGCCCTTGCCCCGGTTCTTCTCAAGAAAAATAATCTTGTAGCCCTCCCCGAGCGCGGACAGAATTTCTTTTGAGCCGTCGGTCGAACCGTCGTCAACCAAAATTATCTCCTTTTCATAAGGAAGCTGGACTTTGCGTATTGCGGCAAGCAATTCCGGAATCAGCTTCCTCTCGTTATATACCGGGACGATAATACTTAATTTTTTAAATTCTTTCATAAATATCTTGGAATTTGGATGCGATAATATCCCACCTGTATTTTTCTTGAACCAATCTTCTACCGTTGTCAATCAATCTGTTTCGTAATTCGTCATTTTTTAGAAGCTTGATCATTTTATCAGCAATGTCATCCGGATTACCGGGCTTACAGAAAAGACCCGTTTCGCCATCTTTAAGAAAATCCGGGATGCCGCCGACAGGGGTTCCAATCACGGCCAGGCCGGAAGCCATCGCTTCGAGAAAGGCGCTCCCCAGTCCCTCCGACAAAGACGGGCGAACGAATATGCGGGCTTGGTGTAAATAATCGGGAGTTTCATCATATGAAACTCCGCCTATCATTTTTATCTGATCCTCAAGTCCGTAATTCTTGATTCTTAATTCGTAATTCTTGCACAGAGGTCCGTCGCCGACAATGATAAGCTTCGCGTCTGGAATCTCGTCCAGAACCTTCTTCATGGCTTTTACCAGATCACCGACACCGTTCTTTGGCACCAAGCGGGACACGGTAATAAGGGTGTTCTTTTCTGGATTGCCGCCCGGTTTGAATTTTTCCGTATCAACGCCGTTCGGTATTACCAATATTTTTGCCTTCGAGTTGGTGCTCCTCGCGAAATCCGCAAGGTAAACGCTTATTGCTGTAACCACGTCAGCTTTCTTGATTATTAAATTCCTGAAAAACTTAATTATCAAACCTTGTTTGTCTAGTTCTTTTCCCTCTTGGAGAGTCAGGACAAACTTGGTTTTTGGAAAGAACATTTTAACGAGCCAGGCCGCGCCGCCTCCGTGCGACGCCTGATAAGCGTGAATGGCCTTATATTTGTTTTTCGACATCAGCCGAAGCGCTTTCAAAACTCCGAGACAGGGAAACGCAAGTTTGTCGAGCAGCTCACCTGACCCAAACCCAACACGATAAACACAAAAATTGCTTCCACGTTCTTTTGCAAGAAACGCTCTCTTGTGTCTCGGGGTTACGATATCAAAAAAAATATCGGGCAGATGCCGAACCATTTCTTCAAGCGCAATTTCCGATCCGCCTATCATCGGCCGGAAAGCCGTAGTAAACATCAAAACCCTGGTTTTTTCAGACATTTTGTGTTAATTTTGCCATGAAATGACGGCAAAATCAAGCATAAATGAACCTTACATAAACATTAACGGAAACCTCAAAAAAAGGGTTTTATTTGTCATTACCCAGTCCGAGCCCGGTGGCGCCCAGAGATTCGTGCTTAACCTGCTTACACACCTGGATAAAGACCAGTACGAGGCCATGGTCGCCATAGGTAACACCGGGAACGGCAACTTATTCAGGGCCCTACACGCGGAAGGGATACCTACTCATCGCCTCCTTCACTTAGTTCGAGACATAAGCATAAAAGAGGACCTCAAAGCCGTTTCCGAGTTAAGAAAACTCATCAAAGAATACCGGCCCACGACAGTATTTTTGAACAGCTCTAAAGCGGGGTTCATCGGCGCGCTGGCCGCCCGCTGCCCGACCAAACTCAAGAACACAAAAATAGTGTATAGGATAGGCGGCTGGTCTTTTAACGACCCGGGTACACGTTGGCAAAAATGGTCCTGGAAAGTTTTGGAATGGGTCAGCGCCAAATGGAAGGACGTCATCATCGTCAATAACCAGCACGACTTCGACCGGGCAATTAAATTAAGGATTAAGCCGCGAAAAAAACTTGTTCTCGTGTATAACGGCATCGAAACATACAAATTGGACTTAATGAGCCGTGATGAAGCCAGGACTAAGTTAGAAATTCCTGCCGATAAATATGTAGTCGGCACCATCGCCAACTTATATCCGGCCAAAGGGCTTGAGTATTTTATCAGGACCGCTTACCACTTTCAGAATAAGGACGAGCTGGTTTTCTTCGTTATCGGAGACGGACAGGAAAGGCCCGAATTGGAAGCGCTCATAAAAGACCTGGGGCTGGAAAGAAAGGTGTTTCTGGTCGGCCAGTTGACCGACGCATTCAAATATCTTTCCGCGTTCGATATATTTATCCTCTCTTCGGTCAAAGAGGGCTTCCCCTGGGCTTTAATAGAGGCCATGGCCGCCAAACTGCCGATAGTCGCCACCCGCGTCGGCGCGGTCCCGGAGATAATCGAGGACGGCAAGAATGGCCTGATAGTCGAGCCGGGAGACCCGGAGGCCATGGCCGGGAAGATAAAAGAGATAATGGATAGCAGCCACCTGCAAAAAGAACTGGGCATCCAGGCCCACCAGACGGTGCTTTTCAAGTTTGAGCTTGATAAAATGGTGCAACAAATTGAAGATTTGTTGTAAATTAACCTAATTACTCTTATTAAAGTTCTCTGCCAAGAGACTTCAAGAACGCCCTGGCGTCGGGCTCAAAAGACGGATCAACTTGAACCGCTTTGCGGGCCATCGCTACGGCATCGTCTAATCTGCCCAAATTCGCGTATGCTGTTGCTAATGACGCGTAATGTTGAGCGTTTTTTGGATTTATCTTGATAATTTTTTCGTAAATATCGGCTATCACGGCAAAATCTTTTTTAATAAGGTAAACATTCACTATCCGCAAATATTCTTGCTCGTTTGGGCTGTAGCCGCCAGCCAATGCTTTCTCCAAATATTTATTAAGACCGGACGTATCTCCGCTTTCAAGTTTGGCCGCCCCAAGATACCAATAGGACAACCCCGTTTCGGGATTTAGGTCAACAGCTCTCTGAAAAAACTCTATGGCTTTCGGATAGTCCTTTTTATTAAGATATGCTTGGGCTATTTCATAATAAGTTCTGATAAACGTCGGCGAAAGTTCAAGGGCTTTCATTGAATAATCCAATGCCTTGTCGTTGTATGGCGACTTCGGATCGTCTTTGCCGAGAATGATATTCAACCGGGAGCCATAAAGATATGGCAGATAGTCAACACTGTTCTCTTTGATATTTTTATCAACTTCAGACATGGCAAATTTATATGCCTCCCGCACTATTTCTTCTTTCACGCTGGGTCCGCCCACACCAACCAAATATTGGGCGAACCTGTGCCTGTATTCATATTTACCGGGCACATCGTAAAACAACGACTCTTTGTATTTTGCCAAAGCGCCGTCAAAATCATTGGCCCAGCCCCTGACTATGGCTCTGGTGGTCGCATAATTGGCCTTGGAGGGCAGAATGTTGGTCTTGTATATCAATACCGAGACGAGAACGGTTAAAATTACGGCCAGGATATTGACAATAGGCCTGTTTTTTATAATCGGCTTTGAAGGCCCGCTCGCCTCTTCATTACGCCCAAGACCCAAATAAGATATGTATCCCATAATCGTAAAGAAAACTATAAAATTAGCCGAAGTGTCAAATATAAAAGAATTATGAATTATATAAGCAATAATTGCCGGTATTAGACCAATGCCATAAATGGCAAAATCGTTATTTTTTAACAATTTTCGCAAAGAAGCGAACATTGCCATAAATATGTTTATATAGGCCAAAAAACCAATAATCCCCATGGTGACAAGGATCTCAACAAACATATTATGTGCCCGGTCAAAAAGTGTTTCGGCACCAGCGCCGACAAAAAATTTAGGATTAAAGTTTTTTGAAAAAGGGATATTGAAATTCTCCGGCCCCCAACCTAAAAGTATTGTTTTAGGGCCTTCACTCCACCCTTTAATACCCGCTTGCCAAGCCCAAAAACGAGTTTCGACCGTAGGTGAGGTAAGGGATAAACTGGTAATTCTGCTTAGATATCCCGATTTCTTAACAACAGCAGAATCGCCAAACAAGAATGAGAAGACAATAAACAGAATGGCTGAACCAATTAAGGTCTTAAAAACAATTTTCCCGATATGGGACTTTTTATATCTCGTCCACAAAAACGCAAAAACAGTAAGTCCGACGGCGTAACCCAAAAGCGACCCTCTTACGGCAGTCATCAAAACGGCAATAGAGGTTATTATGAAAGCAAACAAATACAGAGTTTTTTGGTTTTGGGTATTTTTAGGACTAAAATATGCCATCAAAGATAGAAACACAGCAAACAATTCGTAACCGGCGAACAACGCTGGATTGCCAATGGTTCCGAATATTCTCGCGCGTCCTCCCGATCCAAGAAAAAATTCGATATCCGTTTTCTGGAAAAATCCGTAAAATGCCGATAAAACTCCGACAAAAATAGTAAGATCCAAAAGTTTCTGCCAATACTCCCGCTTGGTCATAACCGAAGTTAAAATGATGAAGAATAAAAAATAATGCCAAAAAGTCCAGAGACCGCCCATTCTTTCAAGCGAACCCCAGAAACTCGGATAAGGCAGAACGCTTGTAATTGTTGTAATAGTGAAGGCGCAAACAAAGAAACAGAAGGCCCAAAACATCCTGTCCCGCTTGGGCAGATACGAACGATCTTTTAAGATCAGGAGCAAATAAGCCGCCCCGAGAACCTCAATTAAACTCCTAAAAATTATTACCTTCCCGAAATGAAAAGGGGAAATGAAATCTTTCCAAATAATAAGAGCCGCAAATGCCGTTAAGTAGACACCGAAACGGAGGAATTTTACCAAGCCGGGTTCTTTTATGCCCTGTTTAGTCATGTTTTGATATTATAACAGATTCACCCTGTATATCACTCCCGCGGCGTCATCGGAAACATAGAGCGCGCCGTCGGGCCCGAATTTAAGATCGACGGGCCGGCCGTAAACGTTCTTCTTGTCGGCGCTTAACCAGCCGGTTATGAAGTCGGAAACCTCGGACACTTTCCCGTCCTTGTCAACCTTAAATCTGACTATTTTATACCCCGTCGGTTCGCTCCTGTTCCAGGAGCCATGGTAAGCGACAAGGAGGTCGTTCTTCCATTGGCCCGGCCATTTTCCAGATGTGATAAATGCCAGCCCCAATGGCGCAGAATGGGCGGGAAGCTCTATTGCCGCCGCTTCCGTCTGGCCACAGTCGGTTGAGATATCTATCCTCTCCACTTTATCAGGATTAAACTTACTGTCTTTGACCTTGTTGCCGTAACAAAACGGCCAGCCATATCTTTTGGCGCCGAATTTATCTTCGGGGCCAGCAACTTTTACTATATTTACTTCGTCTGGAGGCAAGTTGTCTCCCAAATTATCCCGCCCCATGTCCGTTGCCCATATTTCTTTAGTAACAGGATGAAATGTAAAGAATACCGAATTCCTCAGTCCTCCGGCAAATTCGGCGGTGTATGTTCCGGTCGGATCTGATTCCAATATTGCCGCCCTTTTCCAGGTAGTATCTTCAACACAAACGTCACAAGACGAACCGACGCTTATATATAACTTGATATCGGTAAGAGTGTCATCACCTCTTTTTCCTGGCAATAGAGGAGTTTCCCTAAAATTGGGACCAAAAGATATTGTTCTCGTGAAATGATTACCATCAGCCGGAAGGTTAGTGATATTTTGGCCGGTGTTGTTTTTCAGCATGCCGGTGCCAATATCATATAAATATCTGGTAACCTGATGTGTCTCGGCAATATAAAGATAGGTAAGGTTATTTTCTTTATAAAAAGCCAGACCATGAGGTGACCTTAAGTTTTCAATGAGAGCGCTCTTGGTTTCTAAGTTGCCGTTCTTATCTTTATCTTCCAAAACACTGACCCGGCCCGCCTTGGTCTCGCTTACAAGCATCCTACCCGCAGAGTCAAACTCAATAACCCTCGGACCGGTCAGTTCCTTGGCAACAACAGAAACACTAAAGCCATCAGGGACACTTAAAAAGTCCAAACCACCCCTTTGGATCGAGGTTACTTCAGGCGGAGTTGTTAGGTCGGGCACATTATACCCAACAAGCTTTTTTACCAAACGGAAATCGGTCTTGAAAAGATAGACGGACGCACCAAATAAAATCAGCAAAACTATGGCCAAGAGGGACTTTTTCATAGGTAATAGTATAGCAAATATAGTTTAAAATTCAATCCGACGTCTTAAAACAAACGACCCGTTAGGCGGGTCGTTTGTGGTCAGATCAAATTTTAAGATGTATCTATTTACTCCTTGTATAGTCCGGTATCTGGTTCACCGAAGTGTAGTCAGCTCCTTTCGGATACCAGTTAAGCTCCTTGGTATTGACACAGAACACCTTCTTGAAGAAGCTGGGGTCGTCAGCAACTGCCTGTTCCCCTGTTGTGTTCACCCAGTGAAGCTTGCCTGTGTCTTCGCCGGTTGTTTCCACACCATAAACCTTTTTGTCGTTTGTCTCGCAATTTCTGAAAAGACCGGAGGTTACAAATATATCTCTGGTTACCGATGTAGTGCTTTTAACTTTGGAAAATCCGCCAAGATGGCCATAGAACCCAAAAATCGCGGGATTTAAGAATAATCTCTTATAACCATGCGGATTAACTATATACACATCCGGGTCGCTGGAACCAGCAGAACTGATAACGTCACCGTCTTTCAAACTCACATTGGCTAAGTTAACAAATCCTCGTGAAGCAGGGGTCGGCTTGCTTGTTGAAACAGGCGCGGGAGTTGAAGTTGGCGAAGGTGTAGGACTCGCCGTTACGGTTGGGGTTGGGGTTGGGGTAGATGTAACAACAGTTGTTCCCCCACCGCCGCCTCCACCGCCTCCGGTACCGCTTGTATCAGTACACTCAGTTGACGCAGGAGTTATTATAACAACCCTCTGGGGGTCTCCGGCTGAAGGAGTAATAACCACCCTGGACTCAGAACTTGAACAGGTTTTGGAAGTATAGTCACCGCTGGTACCCAAGGCCTTTCTTCCGGATGATACAAAGGTGAATGTCTGATCGGGAGAAATGGTAACGGTTATGTTGGTGCCGGTAGTCGTTACTTCATCCGCATTAGAACCAGCTGCTATTGTAAAGTCCCCCACGCCAAAGGTGACAGTTGTGTCTTGTGGAAAAGACGCCACTCCAGCCGCCGCTTGAGCATGGTTAGCTCCGGCTAAAAACATCCCACCCGCCAAAAGAGCGATAAGAGCCGAGAGATAAAGTTTGTGCTTTGGTAGTTTCATTTTTTATTTTTTTATTTCATGTTCTGAATGGTCTTAGTAACTTGAGAATCAGCTTTAAGATTTTCCCAGAACAGGACCTGACCTCGATTTATTATCATTTTATCTTGAGGTCCGTGCGGCTCAAGTGCGCCTAATTTGACAAGATGACCGGCGCCGCCCTCATCCACTTTGACATAATAAACATCGGACAATATCAGATAACTTGGATCAATATTCTTGAGATGTCCGAAATATATCTGGTCGTTTGTCAAAAATACGGCCTGATAAACGACTGAGTCAATGAAGTCCTGCTTATCGTACGAGTCGTATTTAAGAAATTTTGTTAGGAACAAACCACTGAACAAACCAGCTATAACAACCAGAACCGCAACACTTACTGCTATGATAATTGGAACATGCTTACTGCTAATCATATATAATGATCAAATTCCAATTATGGGTGGCATCTAACGTAGCCAAGATTAATAGTCGGCGTTGTGGCGTGACCGTTAATACTCATATATACCCACTTTCCCGTGTTATCTTTCAATTGGAAACAAGTACCCGTAGTAGATGCGGAAGTTCCGCCACCGGCAAACAAGAAGCTGGCTGTACCAACAGCGGAATCGCTAAATTCAGCAGTATATAACCCGACAGAGCCGGAAGCGGTGCCAAGAACAAGATTGCTGGATACGGCCACACTACCAATAAATGAGTGGGATGCCGTACCAGCTCTAATTCTTCCGGTCGTCTCAAAGTTTCCTGATACAGAGACCTTGGTATCAAAGAAAGCGTTGTCATTAAATTCTACCAAGCCAGAAAACAGAACATCATCTGCAGCAGCTAATGTATGGTCGGTTGTGTCAGCGCCAAACCTCGAGTAGGCAACGGATGCGGCAGCGAATGTTCCTCCGGCTTGAATGGTATTCGTAGTAAAGAAGTATGATGCCGATGCAGTGCCTTGGACTTCAAACTTTGTGGCAGGTGCGCCAGCGCCAATGCCCACTCTCGCATCAAAGAAAGCGTTGTCATTAAATTCTACCAAGCCAGAAAACAGAACATCATCTGCAGCAGCTAATGTATGGCCGGTTGTGTCAGCGCCAAACCTTGAGTAGGCAACGGATGCGGCAGCGAATGTTCCTCCAGCTTGGAGAGTGTTTGTGGTAAAGAAGTAAGATGCCGAAGCCGTACCCTGAACTTCAAAAGTTGTTGATGCCGCAGCGCCAACACCCACTCTTACATTAGTGGTGTCAATCGAAAGCGTGGTAACCGTACCGGCTGCATTTTGGAATAAAGCCGCGCTGGCAGAACCAACGGTCTGGGCAAATGTCCCTGTGGTACTCATATTTGTTCCTAAAGTGCTTGCGCCAAAAACGCCCAAGGGCGCGAGAGCGAAAGCAAAGACGAGAACGGTTGAAAGGATCGACCAGGAGACCGACAGATAATTTTGTTTTTTCATATGCTGTTAATTATAACAGGCCGCGAAAACCGCGCAAATCAACTTATCCACACACCACCTTCGTTCATCCCGTTAGAAGCAGAGGCACGCTGTGGGCCCTCGCGGCTTCTAACGGGATTCATTTATTATCCCTATCATTTGCCCCACTTCAACGGCTTTATTGCCCAGTTCCTGGGCCCTTTTTAAGTGAGTAAGGGCCTGTTCGTAGTCGTGTTTGACAAAGTATGCCGTACCGGCCAAGGCGCTTATGTCTGGACTATCCAAGTTATTTCCAAAGTATTTATTTATCATATCCAATGCCATATCCGGTTTATTCAGAGCGATTTGTATATAGGAGTATCTGACCACATATTCAACCGTGGAATAAAAGTTAATAACCACAAGAAAGTTATCCCCCGCTTCCTCAAGCCGTCCCTGTTTTAAATACAGCTCCGCCAGGTTTATAGAAGTATCTGTTGCGTTTGGGTTCAATTCCAGAGATCTTTTATACTTTTCTTCGGCTAAAACAAGGTTCCCCTCGTAATCGGCAACAACTCCAAACAGATTCTGGAGATGAGAACTGTCTTCGTATATTCTTCTGGCTATTTCAAGCTGTTCTTTGGCCAAATCCCACTCATCCGCCCTTATGTGCACGCCGGCCAATGCCGTTCTGGTTATTAAACTATTCGGCGACTCTTTAACGGTCGCAGAAAATAAAGTCCTGGCATCACGCCAGTCCTTGTTTCTGATAAAGGTTCGCGCTCCATAGAAAACTATAAAAAAAACCAACAAAGAGAGGCCCGCAATCTTAAATAGTTTCCCTTTGTTTAAAAATTTATCTATGACTAAAGCCGAAACAACGGCAAACCCGAGAGAAGGAAAATACATCAACCGCTCACCCATTATCGTTCCAACAGGAATAATCAGGTTGGATATCATAAAATAAGGAAAGAAAAAAGCGGCGGCCCCAAAACCAAAACCGGTTCTGCGGGTTTTTTTTGAAATTAAAGCAACCACAAGGCCAGCCAACACTATTAAGCCCGCGATTGACGGCAACGAGACAAATATGTTTTTTACCACCGGGATGGCGTTGTAGGAATAATCGGCAGATAAATGAACGGGCCAAATAAGTTTTTCCGCGTATAAAAAAAGCACTTTCAAGGCAGTAAAAATTCTTTCCGGGAAAGCGACGAATATAAGAACATTCGAAACTATGGTTGTCGTAATGTCTCCGGTAAAATATCGGCCAAGGGCTAAGTATCTCAAAAATGAGTATGCGCCCAAAGGCAAAATAAAAAATGAGATGTTCGATAAGGCCTTGCGCCAAGTTGTTTTTAAGAACACCGCATCGATATAGAAAATTATCGGCAGGACCATAAGGGCTATTTCTTTGCTCATTAAAGCAAAAAGAAAAGCCGTTGCGGCCAGTATTTTGTTGTTCTTTGAAAGTAAATAAATCGTGGTTAAAGACCAAAAGAAAGCCAAAAGTTCGGCCCGTCCCACAATTGAAGTTACGGCTTCGGTATGTATGGGATGAAGCAGAAACAACAAAGAAGAAATATAGGCCGTGGCGCGCGACTTTAAAAACCGGTTAACCAGCCAGAAAACAAGAAAGGAATTCAAGGCATGAATAACAATGTTAACCACATGAAAGCCCTCCGGAGAAGAACCGAAAAGATTGTGATTCAAGGAATAGGTCGCCATGGTAAACGGGCGATATAGACCCATTTGAGGCGTGTTCTGATAATACGGAGAGGTGAAAAGGTTGAGAAAATTGCCAGGATCCCTTAAGTCACCTCGATTTTGGACTACCACTACATCGTCAAAAACGAAATCCCCGGCAATGCCGTTCCCGAATATGACAAACGACAAAGCAACCGAAACGAGAAGAACAAAAACGAACTCGTTGTTTTTAATAAAATTCATAAAAAATTAACCTAATTATTCTAATTGACCTAATTAATCTAAATAAATCCTAAGCCCCAATACCTAATGTCTAAAATTTTAGAACTTAGGAATTAGTCATTGGGGTTTGATTAGAATAATTAGAGCAATTAGAAATTAGAATAATTTACTCTTGTAACCGTTTAATAAGTTCCTTTATCGATGCTCCCGTATCCGGATCGAGTTCCGCGTATTTTAACCCGGACCGCAAGTCCTTAAGGGCTTGTGTTTCGTTATTCAAGGAAAAATAAATAAGAGCAGAGTTGTAAAAAACCCTGGGATTGGTAGGCAAAAGCGATTTCAATATCTCAATATTTTCCGCGGCCTTGGTCAAGTTGCCCTGCTGAGCATAGATGAAGGCCAGATTTTGGTACGGATAATAAAAACCGGGATTTATTTCTATCGCTTTTTCGTATAAAAGTATGGCGCCGCGAATGTCCCCTTTTGATTGAAGAATTGAACCTAAGTTGAAAAACGGCTGGGCAAAAATATCTCCCGCATCAACAGCCCTTCGGTAATAAAACTCAGCTTGCTCTTTGTCGCCCTGGTTATAGTAAAAATTGCCTACATTATTATTTATCCTGGCGCTGTCTGGTTCATACTTCAAGATGTCCTTATAAAATTCAACGGGATTCCCCCACAAGACGTTTCTTTTTATTGATTGGGATCCTAAAAAATAAACGTAAACTCCAAATAACAAAACACAAATCACAAATAAAAACTTTCGGTTTTTAAGAAAGTCAAATAATTTGACCAAATAAAAAGAAATAATCAGCCAAAAACCGACCATTGGCAGATAAAGCCAGTGCTCATACATCAGGGCATTTATCGGCGTAATGCCGGAAACCGGGCCCAAAGCGATAAAGAACCAGGAAACACCCAGAAGCCAAACTTGAAAGGTTGTAGGTTTTAGGTCATAGGTTTTAGGTTGTTTATTGTAGAGATATCTTAGCCAACAAAGAAGCCCGACCATGCCTAAAAACATGGGCCAGACCGGCCACCTGAACAAAGAATTGTAGACAACACCTCCTCTTTCCATATGAAGCCCGGCTGGAGCAACCAGAAGTTTCAGATATTCCCACAAAATCGGCAGAAAAGTGAAAAACCTGACGTGAAGATTCTCGGAATACAAATTCGGCTCCTGGTAAAAATTGAGGGTATCCAAAAAGTTAAGCGAAGTTAACCTTAAAATTCCGTAAACAAAAACCACCGCGAAATAAGGCCAGGTCCTGACAAGTCCCTGCCTAACGGACCTGATAAATTTTTGTTTAGATAACACCGAAACATAAAAGGCCAGCGCAAGAATCGGAAAGATAATTCCAGTTTCCCGGCTAAGCAGACCCAGAATAAGCGAGCCAATAGCCAATAGGCGATAGCTATTAGCAGATATCTTGACATCGGA
>Ga0209542_10015510_pt1 | contig 12776 bp, 11 predicted proteins | sample RifCSPhighO2_01_FD_184028 | JGI IMG/M metagenome (GOLD analysis project Ga0209542, IMG submission 184028) | Soil microbial communities from Rifle, Colorado - Rifle CSP2_plank highO2_0.1 (SPAdes) (version 2) | ecosystem: Environmental > Terrestrial > Deep subsurface > Rock core/Sediment ...
AAGCGGTCATCTCCGCCGCCGCACTGCGCACGCTGAACGGCGAGATCCTTTGTCGTTGGAAACCGAAAGACGAAAAGCATGTTAAACGTCTGAACGGCGCAGGTATCACAGATTTTTCGCAAATACTACGCACTGAAGATCTCGCACATGGCGATAATGTTAACTTCATCGCAACAGGTGTAATTACTGGGCCATTGGCAGAAGGCGTCACGTTCATTCCCGAGGCGGTAACGACACATTCGATAGTAATGTCTACCAATCCAAAGACAACTCGCTTCATCAAGACGAGGCACATGAATGAATAATTTGCAATGTTCAATACGCAATTTGCAAATAATTCTCAAAATCCTAATGTTCAAATTTGGTCATTCTGTCATTATTTGAAAATTTAAAATTGTTAATTGAAAATTCTGTAAATCGTGAGAGAATTACACGCATAATAATTCGTAAACTACTATGAACTTCGAAACATTGAAAAATACCGCCAAAAAGATGGTCGCTCCTGGTAAAGGTATCCTCGCCGCAGACGAAAGCTCGGGAACCATTAAGAAACGCTTCGACGGTGTCGGCGTGGAAGATAACGAGGAGAACCGTCGTCAATACCGACAAACCCTTCTCACGACAGAAGGACTTGAGCAATACATCAGCGGAATCATCCTTTTCGACGAGACCATTCGCCAGAAATCCGACGATGGCACGCCGTTTTCAGAGGTACTTTCTAAAAAAGGCATTCTTCCAGGTATCAAGGTAGACGCAGGCACTAAAGATCTAGCGCTTCATCCCGGCGAGAAAGCGACAGAAGGGTTGGATAAACTGCGCGAGCGCTTGGCAGAATACAAAAAACTTGGCGCAAGATTTGCAAAATGGCGCGCAGTCATAACGATAGGCGATGGGATTCCTACAGAGGCATGCGTCAATGCGAACGCGCACGCCATGGCACGCTATGCGGCACTTTGCCAAGAGGTAGATATTGTGCCCATCGTCGAACCGGAAGTTTTGATGGACGGCAACCACACAATAGAGCGCTCTTTCGAGGTGTCCGAGGAGACGCTTGAAGAAACATTCGAGGAGCTCTCGCGCCAACACGTATCACTCGAAGGAACGATACTTAAGGCAAGTATGGTGATAGCAGGTAAAAAAGCGCCGAAACAATCGAGTATTGAAGAAGTCGCGGATTCGACGGTACGATGTCTCACTGCAGAAGTTCCAAAGGAGCTCGCAGGGATTGTTTTCCTCTCCGGAGGCCAGAGCGATGAACGGGCGACGGAGAACCTCAACAAGATGAACCAATTAGGTTCACATCCGTGGCCGCTATCCTTCTCCTACGGACGCGCTCTTCAAAATCCCGTCCTCAAGATTTGGGCAGAAAACAAGCAAGAAAACGTCGCAAAAGCGCAGACTGCACTTCTTTTCCGCTCAAAAATGTGCGGTCTCGCGACCCTTGGCAAATACTCGGACGAGATGGAAAAGGAGAGGCCATACTGAAATCAGCTTTTAGCTGATAGCTAACGACTACAAAAGATTTTAGACAACTCCGAATGTCTTTCCAACAGCCGTGAAGCTAACGCTTCACTTTGAGAACCCTCGGTTTTCAACGCTCCGCTGCTCTCCGACACGCCTGCCGACAGGCAGGGGGAAAATGACAGTTTTCCCGACCCCTTTCTCCATGTCTACGAGAATTTCTCGTAGACCTGCGTGAATTTCTCTACCGCCATCTCAATATCTTCCTTCGTGTGCGCGGCGGATATTTGTACGCGGATACGCGCCTTGCCCTTGGGGACAACAGGGTACGCAAATCCAATGACATAAATCCCCTCGTCAAAAAGTGCGCGCGCCATATCCACCGCCTTTTTCTCGTCGCCGAGCATAATGGGTGTTATCGGATGTTGCGCGTTTGGAACGGTAAAACCGTTCTTTTTCATGAGCTCGCGAAAGAGCTTGGTATTCTCCCACAACCGCTCTCGGTATTCAGGATGAGATTTCAAATGACCGATGAGAAATAGTGATGCTCCCGTAACTGCCGTATCAAGCGAGTTTGAAAATAGATACGTGCGTGAGCGATTGCGCAAATACTCTGCCGCCTCTTTGTGCGTCGCGGTGAATGCACCTCCCGCTCCACCGAGCGCCTTGCCGAATGTGCCCGTCACAAAATCCACGCGACTGGCAACACCACAGTACTGTGGCGTTCCGCCGCCCCGCTCTCCCATCACACCCACGGCATGTGCATCGTCTACCATTACAAGTGCGTTATATTTGTCGGCAAGATCGCATATCTCTTTGAGAGGTGCGATATCACCGTCCATACTAAATACTCCATCGGTTGCAACGGCACGTAAGCGTTTATCTTGTGTCGCCTTCAACTTCTCCTCCAGGTCGGCCATATCCATGTGTTTGAAGACGTGCCGCTCAGCTTTCGAGAGACGTACCGAATCGATGATAGATGCATGATTCAGCTCGTCACTTATGATAGCGTCCTCCTCGCCAAAAAACGTTTGAAAGAGTCCCACATTCGCCATAAAACACGAGGAGTAGAGGACGGAATCTTCTGTGCCCACAAACTCCGCGACGGCTTTCTCGAGATCTTTGTGAATCCTCTGCGTACCACAAATAAAACGTACAGAGGCCAGTCCGTAGCCCCACTGTTTGACCGCCTCTTCGGACGCTTTTTCCATCAACTCTGTTCCTGAAAAACCAAGGTAGTTGTTCGCACAAAAATTCAAAAGCTTCTTACCTTTGACCGTTATCTCCCTCCCCTGCGGCGATTCCAATACACGCTCTTCCTTATATGTCCCGTTCTCCCGCATCGCGGCAAGTTCAGATTCAAGTATCGGTTTCAGTTTGTCGTACATATCAGCCGTTGATTTTGAAGACAATTTTTGGATTCTCATTCATCGCCTTCTCAAAACTCTTCGGTGTGAACGCCGAAAAATCGAGAATAGTCCCCTTTCCCTTTTTCATAATGACATTCCACATAGCGTCCTGAATTCCATTCGTTTTGTCAGAAAGCATGCGCTGAGCTATCTGCCACGTCTTGAATATTTCGCGCCCGATGATGCCGTGTATCGTTAATCCTCGAACGACAATATTGCGTGAGAAGTCGGGAATGGTCATGTCACCATCTTTTATCCCAAACGCGACGACGTGCCCACCACGACGTGTACTTTCTATGCAGTTATTCAAAGACGCCGGTGCCCCAGACATCTCCATGGATACATCGACACCTTTCCCATACGTTAGCTCCATGATGCGCTCAACTGCACCATGATCCGCTTCCCATTCGCTCTTCTTTCCGGACTTTGAGATACGTATGGTTTCGTGTGCACCAAGTTCTTTTGCCATGGCAAGATTTGCGGGATTCACGTCGACGGCAATTATCTTCGCGGCACCGAATCGGCGCAAAAGAAGAATTACGAACATGCCTATCGCTCCTGCACCAAAAATAGCCACGCGCTGGCCCCGAAAATCAACTTTCGTTGTCGCGTGGACGGCATTGCCAAAAGGATCGTACATAGCGGCAATTTCAGGACGTACGCGACGTTCATCTACGGCCCATAAGTTCTTGGCCGGGATTTTTACATATTCGGCGAAAATGCCGTCTATTGAGATACCCAGAATGGATTCGTTCATACACACGTGCCCTTCGCCAATGCGACATTGATAACACCTGCCGCAAGTCACGTGTGAATCGCCTGAAACAAGGCTCCCTTTTTCAATCTTCACTGGATTCTTTTCATCGGGGTCGTGATAGAGGCGCGAAACCATAGAGCCAGTCTCGATAACTTCTCCCAAGAATTCATGACCATTTATTCGAAGCGTCTTGCCTTCTTTCTTAAGTGAGCCGAGCGCCATGTCTTTGAACGCTTGTCGATACCATAATCCTCGGTCGGAGCCGCATACTCCCGCGTAGCGCATTTTGAGAATAACGGAGAGTGCATCTTCAGAGCTCTTCTTTTCGTCCAAGACAGGCATTGGCACGTCGCGCATCACGAACCCACGGCTTTTCTCCCAGCCGTCCTTCTTTGAATCAAATGTGAGAGCTTTTATGCTGTTTTTTGAGGCCATATGGACGTTTATGAGAAATACCTGTACAGCTTAACAGATTATTGAAAATAACTAAATAATAACGATATGGGGTATTTCTATTCTTTAGTTAATCTCTATATCAATGTGCCGTATACTGGGGTGAAGTTCTTTGATACGTGCCTCGATATCGTCAATCTTCTTCCCGACAAGACGCGGAATGCGATCGGCATACTCGGCACAAAATCGTTTGAACGCTTCGAAATCATCATGCACCTCCTCATATTGCGCGCGCAGACTCTTCTGTCGATACGTTTCGCGCAAAAGCGCCGACCCGTTAAATTCAATCTCGCATTTAATACGATACAAAGCGAATCCCACTGCCACAGATTTGAAATCTATCACCTTCTCTATGGCCGGATCGGCGTGCAGTAGCGCAATGATTTTCTCCTGAAGCTCATCGGGTATCGCACGTCCGATAAGATATGAGCGATTTTTTACGATAAGAGTCACCGCTATGATTCCGAGCGATGCGGCAATGACGATCGAACCGATTGCATCCCATACTACATTTCCCGTTAAATATGAAAGCGTTATCGAAACCGATGCTACAAGAATACCGATTACCGCCACGGCATCTTCGAGATATACAGAGAGAGTCGATGGGTCTGCAAGTTCCATTCTCTCTCGCCAGCTTGCATCCGGAAAATCTCTTTTGAGCGCCCGTGCGGCGATTAAGAATGTATAAAATTCAATAATGAAGGATACAAATAATACGACGAATACTAATGCGGAAAATTCGACTTCATAATGTGTTGCCAACGCAATTACTCCTCCATAAGCAGTGACTCCAGCGCCAACAAAGAGAACGCCACAAGCAGAGATAAGAGCCCAAAAGAAGCGTTCATTGCCGTATCCGTATTCAGAGGATTCATCGGCTTTTTTAGTCGAACGTTTTAAGCCTATTAAGAGCAGAACTTGATTTATTGTGTCCGCTAAACTGTGCACCGCTTCAGAGAGCATCGAGCTTGAGCCAGAAGTAACTGCCGCAAACAATTTAATCAGGGTCACGAAAAAATTGCCGCCAATTGCAGCGGTTACTGGCCAGAAGCCCTTTGTATTTTGAAGACTCATCTGTGCAGTATACGGGAGAATATCTTTTTTGAAGAAATCAGCGCCTTGGGGGATGTTAATCCATGCGCAGAATTCCCCGACAGCTTGGCTGCGGGGATGAATGCACATGAGGAAAGGGGGGTCGGGGAAAACGTAGTTTTCCCCGTGTAGGAGAGCAGAGAGCCTGTAATCAGGCGAACGTTGAGAACCGAGTGGTTCTCAAAATAAAATACCGCGACAGCTTTGGTTGCGCGGTAGTTTATTGCCTCCCAATAAAATGTCGTGCAGCTAGCTAGCGCGGATTACGCTACCCCCCCCTTTTTTTTTCACGAATAGTGCTCGGTTTAAAGTTGCCGTCGAAGCTCATTACAGCAGTATTATACGAATGAGGAATATGTACAAATCATCCTGACAAAAGCGCTGATTTTACGTGTCTATTTACTCACTTCTCCATACGCACATCGTTTGTCTCAAGGACTATGTCACCACCAAGATAATATTTTCTTTGCAGAGTTCTGTGAAAATGACATCTGAAGCTCAAGCCGGAGAAAATACCAGGTGAGATACGCTAGAAACAAAATAGTCTGAAGCATAAATGCGAAGCCAGCTGCAGTCCAGAAATGCCCCGTAGTAAACCAAAAAAAGATATTTGTGATAACGAAGGCAATTATTCGCCATTCAAGCGAGATGAAGATGGTATGTAGAATCTTTTTTCGCACACGCTCATCATACCATTATTCTGACTCCCAAATTTGAGTTGTACACACTCGACCCGTTGACCCAATTTTGTTCCTTCTTCGCAATCTATACGCCTTCCTTCCTGTGTCCCTCGTTCTGGCACTTGAAGTAGGAGCGCAAGCCGAAATTCTACTGCGAGTGTGGTAGCCTGATTCCATGCTTGAAACCGTGACGGCACTGCTTAGCCTCTACCGATTGCCGGCCGCTTTTGCTGGCGCTTTTTTCTTCGGCGATAGTGTTATCTTGACGACCGCCTATCTCGCTGGGCAGCAGCATTGGTCGCCTATTTCTATTTTCCTCGCGATGTTTCTCGGGACAGCAGTTGCGGACACGTTGTGGTTTTTCGCGGGCGTTATTATGACAAAACGATCTGCGAACATTAGATTCATGAGTAAAGAGCGCGAAAAAGCCGCAGTGCTTTTGCAGAAGCTTATGGGCAAAAATCCGATGTACGCGCTTATCTTTATAAAATTCCTCTATGGTAGCCGCATCGCGATGATCCTCTACACGGCTACACGCGGTTTCTCATTCCGCGCCTTCTCTTTTTACAATTCCATCGGAATTCTTGCGTGGCTCGTGGTATTCTTTCCGCTTGGATATCTCAGTGGCATGGGAATCGGTATGGCGCTTCCGCCTTCAAGCACGATCCAGGCAGTGGTCGCCGTTCTCATTACAAGCGTGATATTGATGCGAATATTTACAATATGGCTGACCAAACGAGTAACAAAAGAGTAACGGCGATTGTGCCGGCTTTTAATGAGGAACGCGATATCGCTGGCGTGCTCCGTGAAATTTCATCATATCCCGGCTTTAGCGAAATCATCGTTGTTGACGATGGTTCAAGCGACGCGACGGCACAAGTTACATCAGCATTTCCTGTTCAGCTCGTTCGTCATAGTAAAAACAAAGGAAAAGGCGCTGCGATGCAGAGCGGTGTGAATGCAACCAATGCGGAGATTATCTTCTTTTGCGATGCGGACATGCACGGGCTCTCGCACACGCTTCTTGATGAAATCCTTGCGCCAGTTCTCTCTGGAGAAACCGACATGGTTATCGCTATGCGCAACTGGCGAATGTATTACGCCGGATTCATTCTCTCCATTATTCCGATCCTCGGCGGACAGCGCGCGTTGACGCGCACTCTTTGGGACAGAGTGCCCGAAAAATACCGCGAGGGATTTATGGTGGAAACAGCGCTCAATTTTTACGCACGCTATTGGGGGCGGGGCTATCACTACATGGTCGTACACGGTCTTAAACAGTCTATCAAAGAGAAAAAATATGGATTTTGGAAAGGGCTCATGGCGCGTCTGCATATGTCCAGCGAAGTTTTTCTTGCACAGGTGAGTCTACAACTCAAGGAAGCTCCCGCTTCTCTTACGACTGGCCGCATCGCCTTTACCAACACCGCTCTTGCCTCTTCCGGCATCATGATCGGTGTCGTAGCAGTCGCGGCGTCATATTTCGGTCCAATTGCGTTCATACGCGACCTGTTTACACGAGAACTCTTGGAAGATCCTAACGCACCTATTATCAACCTCCTGCTCTATATCGCGACAAACGTCGGCACCAACCTTATCGCGTTCATAGGCGTGAGTATCATCGCACTGAACATTCTTGTTGTCTTTCTGAATCTCAAGAAACTCCGCTATCTTGCGTACCGTCCTTCCGCTACCCAACGTATCAAGTAGTCGGTTTCTTCACACGGAGAATAGATCAACCTTGCTTTAGATTCGTACGCTCGCATACATTCATTTTACCGATCGCAGTAATCTTGTAACCTCGTCGTCCTCCGTCTGTTCAAACTGCACGTAATGTGCTCCGACAGCGCCTAAATATCCCTCCGGCGGCTCGAGTACAACGACATCGACGCCTTCTTCTTTGAGAGCCCAAACGGATTCAAGTGGTGCAACAGGTACCGCCACGATTACTTTTTTAGGTTTTTTCGCTTTTACGACACGTACCGCGAGGCGCATCGTGAGGCCTGTTGCAATACCATCATCTGCCAAAATCACTGTTTTATCTCTTAATGCGCACGGCTTGCGGCGACCGCGGTACAGTTTTGCGCGACGCAGAGCTTCTGCTTGCTGTCTTTGCACTTCTTCCTTCAACCACGCCTGGTCAAACGCAACGATTTCCGGCTCATTCCAGAGATTCATACCGTATTCATCGACCGCGCCTATCGCATACTCGGGATTCTCCGGGTGTCCGATCTTGCGAACGGCCACGATATCGAGCGGTAATTTGAGTTCACGCGCGATTTCGTATCCAGTCACAACTCCGCCACGCGGCAGGGCAAGCACTACGGAATCGGTCAATTGATATTTCTCCAATTTTTTTGCAAGTTGCCGCCCTGCATCACTTCTATTTTTGAACATACCGCCGAAAATTATAGGCCAGTAATCACTATGGTAATAGCCGTCGTAACAAGAACATCGGCTGTAGTAATTATATTGCGGTGAGGCTGTGTTGAGAAATAAGTGCAACACATTTCTTTTTAACAATATTCATTTCAACGAGATTTTGAAAAACTGGACTAAAACTTTTATCATATTCTAATTGTTTATCTCTTCCGTAGACGCAACTTCTAATATTTCCGAGACCAAATAAAAAACGAGTGTAGAAATCATGATCTTTGCCCATGTCGTATGCTTTCCGTAACACCCCGACCTCTCGTGGTTTGTTCATATGACATTTCTTATATTTAAGACCGCTTCCACACGGGCACCGGTCATCTCTTCCTACGTTCATAATTGCTGTGGATAAACCTCATTGCAAAGTTTCTATATACTTTCTATAATATCAATATGGTTACAAAAAAGCAACAACAAGTTCTGGATTTTATAGAGAGATACCAGAAAAAAAATAAGTATTCCCCAACCCTGGAAGAAATACAGAGAAAGTTTAAGCTTGCGTCGGTTTCTACGGCGCATTATTACGTTCAACAATTAAAAAATAAAAAACTCTTATCAAAACAAGAAAGCCAACATAGGGCAATAAGTGTTTTGCCTGAAAATAATATGGCCAAGATTCGTCTTTTAGGAACAATCGCGGCCGGCCAACCGATAGAAGCTATTGAAGAATTTGAAACGGTTTTAGTACCTAGCAATTTAGTTTCTTCTGCCGAGCATTTTGCATTAAATGTTAGAGGAGATAGCATGATTGGTGATGGTATTTTTGACGGTGATACTGTAATAATCAAAAAACAGAATACAGCTCAAGACGGAGATACTGTGGTTGCATTATTAAATGAAAATGAAGTAACACTCAAAACAATATATAGACTAGCAAATGGTTTCAGACTTGAACCAGCAAACCCAGCAATGCCTGCATTTGTAGTAAAAGAATTGATTGTACAGGGTAAAGTTGTCTCTGTAATGAGGAGCTATGATAAAAGAAAATCATTAGATCAAATATCCCATTTGATTGCTTTTAGTACCGAATTAAAACATTTTATTGTAAAAATTCAGGAAGAGATAAAGAGTAAATTTTATGTAAATAAAGAATTTAATATATGGAAAAAAACAGAAGAAAAACCAGATGAGAATAAGTTTTTTTTAGAAACAAGTTATACATTTTTGAATGAGATTCTTTTGCTTTGGGTTTGTAAAGACAAAAAATTATTGAATTTTGAGACTATAAAAGACAATAAGCAATTATTGCTATTAAAGAATGATGCACAAAAAATATACTCTCACATTTTTTCAAGTAATATTTTTGACTGGTATGTTCCGGAAAACTTTTTACTGCAAGAGGTAACTAATTTATTTAATAAATATGATTTTGCCTTGGTTGATAGAGATATACTAGGAAAACTATATGAACAATTTATAACTAGAGAGGAAAGAAAGAAGCTGGGGCAGTTTTATACCCCCGAATCTGTTATTGACTACATTCTAGATCAGATTGAATATACAAAAAATATAGATGATAAAAAAATTATTGATATATCTTGTGGTTCTGGTGGTTTTACCACGAGGGCAACTAATCGATTGATAAATAAATTAAAAAATAGTACTGACAAAAAAGAAGTTATCGAAAAAGTTATTAGCAGTGTTTATGGTATGGATATTAACCCGTTTGCTTGCTATTTAGCGGAAACAAATATGCTTATCCAATTACTAGATTTAATAGTTGAAGTCAAAAAAGAAAATCCAAAATACATAGTACCTAAAATAAAGATATTCCAAACAAATAGCATGGAAACGCCATCTTTATTAAGTAATGACGAACAAGCAGTAAAAGATATAAAAAACAAAGCAGGACACTTTATTGATGGTTTTGATTTTGTTGTTGGTAATCCCCCATATTTAGAGGCAAAAAAGATGGATATTGGTACAAAAAAACTTTGCATGGAAACATGCCCCAATGTGGCAAACGGAGCTTTTGACCTGTTTGTATGTTTTATTGATAAAGGACTCCGATTATTAAATACAAATGGAAAGTTAGGTTACATTTTCCCTAATAAATTTTTGATTGCTAATTATGCTAAAAAAATGAGAGGAGAATTACTCAATAAATATACGATCAAAGAAATAATCGATGTTTCAGAATGTGAAATTTTTGAAAATGTTTCTGTTTATCCGGTTATAATGATTGTTCAAAACAAAAAACCTCAAAATAATTTAGTGAAAACAGCTGAAAAAGTAGCCAGTACAGAAGAATTAAATGATAAGAGTTTTAGTGTTAGTGAGATAAAACAAGATGTTTATAAAAGAGATGATCTAGTATTTTTTATACTGCCAAGCGATAAAAAACAAAACTCTATACTTACAAAATTATTGAGTGAAAAATATAAGACACTAGATCATTATTTAATTATGAAATGGACAATTTCATTTCATGCAACAGGATTAAGAGAGAAGTTTTTATTTCCTGAAAAACCAAATTCTGTATTTGCAAAAAAACTAATTGGTGGTAAATCCTTTGCGGGGAATGATGATATTAACAGATATAATCTTAAGTGGGGTGGTTGGTGGATAAATTATGATGAGGAACTAGCAAGAAAACATAAAAACCAACTACCACCGAAAAGTTTATTTGAACAAGAGAAGTTAATTATTTGCCAAAATTCTTTAAGGTTGCGTGCCTCATATGACGATAAAGACTATTACTGCAAAGATACTTTTTTTGTCGCAAGTTTATTAGAAAATAGAAAGAGTGACTTTGAACTAAAGTTTTTTCTAGCTATCCTTAATTCAAAATTGCTACATTTCTACTATGGAAATATTTACAAAGGAACACACATAGCCGGTGGGTATCTACATTACCTCATCGGTTATTTGTATAGCTTACCTGTAGCTGAACCAACAAAAAAACAACAGATCGATATTGTTGGTTTAGTCGATAAAATCTTAAAAGCAAAAAATAGTGATGAATTTAAGGAATTAGACAATAAAATTGATAAGCTGGTCTATGATTTATATGATATAGATCAGGAATCAATAGAGATTGTTAATTCATTTGTTTAATCTCTAACAAAAAATTTTGAATATAACTCTTAAACTTTTCTAGGTTTTCTCTCACTGGCTTATTTGCTTTATTTTTTCTTTTTCCGTCTCTTACGATGAAAATCTCATCTATTTCATGTTTTAGATCAGAATTTTTTAACAAATAAGCCCAGCCGTCAGTTAATTCCAGCACCTCAGCGAAAACACAAAACTTAATACCACCTAACAAATGAGCAGAGTTTGAAATTGTATCCTTAACAATACTCGATTCTCCTATAAGTTCTTTCATTCTTATCATGTCTATATATTCCTTGCATTCAATAATCATTATTGGCCTATCACCCTCTTTTTTAAAAATGACACAATCTCCACCAATAGTCAGTGTCACCTCCTTATCATTTAATTTGATCGTTCTAGACGAAATGCCACTTTTTTGATTAGCTGTAACTTTTTTACAATAAAATTTATTTTCCAATTTATTTTCTTTAATGATTTGATTTATCAGTAGCTCAACAAAAAATTCATCTTTGAACCCAACCACTGAAGCGATCTGCCTTTCTTGCAATTTATACTTTTTTGCTAAATTGGCAAAATAATTATTGTCTGTATTGCAAAATATATTTATAGTTTCATTTGAACTAGCACCTGTAAGGGCTCCTGAAAAATACCTATCAAAAACATCCTTTGCGTTTATTTTTTGTTTCTTTTTAGGCATATTATTATTTAATAAAATAGTCCAAAGGTTTTTTATAAATTTTGGCAAACTCCTTGAGTTGCGTGATATCAAGTCGTCTTTGTCCAGCTTCAATCTTTGATATATGAGGTTGTGTTTTACTGAGTAGCTTCGCTACATCAGCTTGATCCAAGCCAGCCTCAATACGAGCTTTCTTAAGCTGTTCTATCGTATATTTATGATCTTTTGAAAAAATCGCCTTTGTCATGTATTTGTATTATAGTATTCCGTTGTGTTATATTCCAAGTTGTTATATGATATGTATATGATAGCGGCGAAGCAAAACCAAAGATTTCCTTTCCATTTTTTGTCGGCTCCCCCCCACACCCCCCGCCGAGGAAAAGAAGAAAGGTAAGGAAAATTTTTGGTTTTTGCTCCCGCGACCGCAGGGAGCGGACGAGGCGCGCAGATTAGAGCGTACGATTCAGTTTCAAGCCACCACGCGCTCCGCGCGTGCGATTAGTAGCTTTCGTCAGGGTTCAGCTCGAAATGCAGTCGAACTTTGTTCAATACACACCGCAAAAATTCGGAATCAGAAGAAACGGACAAAGCGGGATCGCGCCTGCGGCGCGACCCCATTTCGGCTTCCAATTCCGATTTTCAATTTTGGCGGTATCTGTTTGAAAATATCCGAACAGAACTGGCTGGGCCCCGCCTGCCTTGAAACTTCGGCGGGCAGCGGCGGGCGGAATTCCCCCCACACCCCCTTTCCGCCGAAGTTT
>Ga0209542_10015512_pt1 | contig 12776 bp, 7 predicted proteins | sample RifCSPhighO2_01_FD_184028 | JGI IMG/M metagenome (GOLD analysis project Ga0209542, IMG submission 184028) | Soil microbial communities from Rifle, Colorado - Rifle CSP2_plank highO2_0.1 (SPAdes) (version 2) | ecosystem: Environmental > Terrestrial > Deep subsurface > Rock core/Sediment ...
TTAGATCATCTGACGCCCGAAGAGGTGCTTAAAAGATTCAGACAACAAAAAAAGCGCCGGAGCGCTAAGAAAAAGTTTAAAAAGTGAAGTGTTCGGATTGAGCCCGTCGGGTAGGGTTGTCCCTATAATTTAATCATAGCATTATCAAACATTCTTGTCAATAGCTACCACGAGTTGTCGCACAATGAAACTAAAAACGGCCGTTTCCGCCGTTTTTCTAGACCTTATCCCCCAAAGGTTAAACCCTAACTTTTCGCCGCTCTTTCCGCATTTTTCTGGGCAATCTCCGTCAAGTACATTTTCCGGATACGCACGGTTTTTGGGGTAATTTCAACCAATTCGTCGTCACCAATATATTCCAGGGCGTCTTCCAATTCCATGATTTTTGGCGTGTTAAAATGTTCGTCACTGCCTTCACCCTTTGAGCGCATGTTACTTAATTGCTTGGTTTTGCACACGTTGACGCGGATGTCTTCGGGCCGGCTGTTTTGGCCTACTACCTGGCCTTCATATACCGGTACGCCGTGGTTCAAAAATATCACTCCCCTATCCTGCACATTGATAAGGCCGTAAAAATTGGTGGTGCCGCTCTCGCTGGCAATCAGCGAGCCGTTGATGCGGTCGCGCCAATTTCCCGGGTCGGCTTGGTAAGCGTGGAAGTTAGTGTTCATGATTCCCAGCCCTTTGGTATCGGTCAAAAATTCGCTGCGGTAGCCGAACAGCCCTTTGGTGGGAATGATAAATTCCAAAAATGCGGTGCCGTTGTGGGTGCGCATGTCTTTCAGTTCTCCCTTGCGCCCGCCCAGCTTTTCCATAATGACGCCCTGGTATTGTTCGGGAACTTCAATAAATGCCTTTTCATAGGGCACCAATGTTTTTCCTTCAACTTGTCGCACAATAACTTGCGGCCGGGAAACGGCGAATTCAAATCCTTCACGGCGCAGGCGTTCAATCAAGATGGCCAAATGCAGCTCGCCGCGGCCCGAAACGGTCCAGTGGGTTGGGTCCAGCTCTTCTACGCGCAGGGCAACATCGGTTTCCAGTTCTTTAAACAACCGTTCTTTTATTTGGCGGCTGGTGCAAAATTCACCCTCTTTTCCGTTAAACGGGCTATCGTTGACCATAAATGTCATTTTCACCGTTGGTTCTTCAATGCTGATAACGGGCAAGGCTTGCGGATTTTCCACATCGGCAATGGTTTCGCCAATAGTGGCATCGGGAATTCCGGCAATGGCGGCAATATCTCCAGCTTCTATGTGGGTGGCTTCCGTTTTTGCCAGGCCAAAAAAAGTCATTAACGAGGTAATGCGGTACTTTTTTTGCACTCCCTGGCGGTTAATTTGCATAATTTCTTGCCCGGCTTTAATTGAGCCATTGTAAACACGGCCCACGGCAATGCGGCCTTTGAAATTATCAGCAGAGATAGACGTTACCAAAATTTGCAGGGGTTTGTTTGGGTCGGCAACGGGCGCGGGGATGTGCTGCACAATGGCTTCAAACAGCGGGGTAATACTATCCATGGTTGCCAAATCGGCCTGCAAACCTGCTTTTCCTTCGCGGCCAGAAGCGTAAATAACCGGGAAATCAAACGAACTTTCACCGGCCCCTAATTCAAGGAATAATTCATGGGTGGCGTTTAGCGCCCAGTCCGCCCTGGCGCCCGGCTTGTCGATTTTGTTGATAACCACAATAACTTTGTGTCCCATTTGCAGCGCTTTTTTAAGCACAAAACGGGTTTGGGGCATAGGGCCTTCTTTGGCATCAATTAACAGCAAACAACCGTCTGCCATGTTGAGCACGCGTTCTACTTCCCCGCCAAAATCGGCGTGGCCGGGGGTATCTATGATGTTTATTTTAATATCGCCAAATTGTACTGCCGCGTTTTTGGAAAAAATGGTGATGCCACGTTCGCGTTCCAGCTCGTTGCTGTCCATGATCATTTCTTGGGCGGCTTCTTCTTTTTTCATGTGCGTTTTGCTTTGCCGCAAAAGCGCATCCACTAAGGTGGTTTTGCCGTGGTCAACGTGGGCGATAATGGCGATATTACGAATCTTTTGCATATCATCCAATTCTATACTAAAAATCGCCGGATGTCAAAAGGCCGCCAGCCGTAAAAAGAAAAAAAGCCCTTTGCTGGTGCTTGGGGCTTTAGTTTCGCTTGAAATGGTCAAGGTGCTCTTCTTCGTCACGCTGGCGGATGGCTTTGAACACCGTGATGCATTCAATAATCACGAAGATTGCCCAGCCGACAGCCGCGTAGCAGGCAACGCGGCCCCCCACATAGTCATTCTTCCTGAAAAAATCCAGGGCAATGAGCACCATGAATGCCAGTAGGATTGCGCTGCACAGCAGGCGCGCGTAACAGATTTCGCGCAAATAGCGGACCGCCATGTTGTCGCGCCGTTCAAAGCGGTCAATCGCGCGCATCCCCAGAGGGCACGCCGAAGAGGCAAGAATGAGGCAAAACGTGCTCCACTCCTCGTGGATGGCAAATATCCCGCTCAAAAGCGCAATCCAAATGGCCAGCATTAACCAAGGCATGGCGTAACTCCTTTGTAGGAAAGGGCAGGGTGAAACCTGATTTATTCTACCGTAACTTTTCCAAAATGGGTAGTGTTCACGTGGTTATGGTAGCCAAAACTGCCGGTTTTGGTGAAGGTGAACGACCAGGAGGCGCCGGCGCCTTCGGCTTTGCACTGGTCAAAATCGTTATTTTCCGGATCCGGGCAGTGTTGTTGCAGTGTGGTACCGCTATAAGCCATGTGGGTCGGGTGCATGGCCGAACCCGTCCACAGTTCCCCTGAGCTCTGGTTTTTAAACGTTACGGTATCCCCTTTTTTAACCGTTAGCGCGCTTGGTGAATAGCCGGAATTGGTGTACGTTACCGTGTGGGTTTTTGGCGTTGATGTTTCAAGCCCCACGTTCACTCCCCCGCCGTTGGTGAAATTGGGATTATTTTGCGTGCCGCCGGTTTGACCGGGTACATTTTCAGCCGTTGGGGTTATTGTTGGCGCTTCTGCATTATTTTGCAGCAGCCACCACCCGCCGCCAACCACGATTACCGCAACAATGACCACTACCACGCCCCACATAAGTGTTTGATTGCCCATAGGTTGTATTTTAATTACTTTGAATTACGAAATTAGTTTTTGAACGAAAATTGAAGCCGAACTCAACCCAACCCGAAAATTCAGATTTTTAGGAAAGCATGGATTGTGATAAGTTTTTTCCAACGTTTTGCAATTTGATACCTAGATGATTTGATACGACAACAACGAATAAATGTAGTTTGCAATGTATCCGTCTACTGACCGTGGGAGGCTCGTAATTAATCCATAAAACATTTTCAAGCTCCTGAAATTCAACTCAATCACCATTCTGGTTTTGTACAACTTTTCTTGAAATTCTGTCATCAGTTTTGCCATGTTGACTCTTGGTTTCGCGAACAATATCCGTTTGTTTTCTTGATAGAATTCCTGCGATAATTTCTTGGAAATGTAGGCGGCATCGGCAACGAATATTCCTTCCAAATCTTTGCAAAGCGGTAGGACTATTTTAGTATCATGGACATTAGCAGATGTGAATTTCAACGACAGCATTTTTCGTTTCAAATCAGAGCAAAGGTGCAATTTTAAGCCAAAATACATCCCTTTTGCGTTTCTATTGAATCCAGCAAGCCCTTTCATCGTCCCATGTGCGTTGGCATTTTTAAACAAGCAGACGGGAATATCGGTTGAGTCAATATGCTTTACTATGTGCGAAGATTTCCGATTCATTTTCATGATTAAGAAAAGAATTGTCGCCGCTAGTTTTGCCCATCGGTTCAGACTGACAACCAGAGTTTTGTAGGAGCATTTCTTTTTTAGATGAAAGGTTTCGTACAGTGATTTCTTGGTATCTTTTCCGTTTCGTTGTTTGAATATCGCCAGAGCAATTACTTCATTAATTTTTAGCGCCAACTTTCGACCTAACTTGTTTTCATACGTATCAAATTTCAATTGTTTGGAGAAAAAACTTACCACGTTCAGTATTTCATTGTATAATGGAATTACTACTTTCACGGTGGTGGTTGGCGACTCCTTAAACAAGGTCGCCAACTGGTTTCATTGTACCATATCAATCATTTCGTAATTCAAAGTAATTATATTATATTATATATAGCTATTATAACGTATGGTTGGCAAAAAATCTAACAAAAAAGCTACGTATACGTACCGGAGCTTTTTTGTTTCACTTAGTTTATTTTCAACAATTCCACTTCAAATGTCAATGTGGCGTTCGGTGGAATAGTTAAGAATCCCTTTGTTCCGTATGCCAAGGTTGGTGGAACGGTCAACTTTCTTTTCTCCCCCACTTTCATTCCTATTACTCCCAAATCCCATCCCTTGATTACCTTGCCCTTGCCCACCATGAAGGTGAACGGCGCGTTGCGGTCAAGGCTTGAATCAAACTTTGTGCCGTCAGCGAATGTGCCGGTGTAATGCACCGTCACCAGGTCACCATCTTTGGCGGCAACTCCCTTTCCTTCCCTTTGGATTTCAACTTGCATGCCTTGGATTTCATAGCTCTTTTGGGTTTGGGTGTCGGTTTGGCCCGGAACGTCTGTTTCTCCTTGGCCCATATACATCATGGCAAGGTAAATTCCCAGCAGTATCAGTAATACCACCATCAATACGATTACGATAATAAGTGCTTTGCTCATTTAGATTATATGTAGAATTTTTATTATTTGGTTAGTTGTCGACCCTGCCTACCGGCAGGCAGGCAAAAATTGTTTACTGTTCACTTATTTTATTAAAAATAAAAAACAATGTAAAGCGGGGTAATCGCAAGCACAAAAACGGAGTTATCCCCACGTCTATCAGTGCCACTGGTTGAGTATTTTTGAGATAAGGTGCTCCACGGGCGCGTAGTCGTCGGTGATTTGGGGGTTGCCGGCCAGGTCCAGCGCCGCCGTATCAATGTTTTTCAGGACAAGGTTTTTTAAAATGGGGTCCGGGTTATTTTTTACCAGCGGGCTGTTAAAATCAATCGTTTTTTCGCCGTTAATGCCAAGGAAGATGATGTTTTGCCCTTTGTCTGATGCCGGTGAATTGACGGCAAAAAAGTAGCTGCTGGGAAATGCTTCCTGGAATGTTTTTATCTCCGAAGCGATGAAGGAAGGCTGCTGGCCGTATAAGTATCCGGCATAGTTTCCCACAAACACCCCATTTTCCGACAGGCGGGACCGTGCCAGTTCAAAAAATTCCTTGGTGGTAAAATGGATGGGCACGGAAAAAATGGAATAGTATACATCGGAAATAATGGCGTCGTATTTTTTGTCATTGAGTTTAAGAAGCTGCCGGCCGTCTTGAACGTAGTTGGTGAGCCGTGGAGTTTCTTCCAGGTTGAAATAGTGCCGGGCAAGCGCGTAAAGCCCCGGCTCTATTTCGGCCACGTCAACGCGCATATCCGGTGAATCATTGAGCAGGGCTTTGGGAATGGAATAGGCTCCCCCGCCCATGACGAGCGCCTGGGTTGCATCGGGTTTGAATAATTTATACAGGGCATAATATTTGGTATAGTCGTAGACCAAATCGCTTGAAGCCAGATACATGGCGGCGGAAAAGCTGCGGTCTTGGAACAAAAAACGGGCCGGGCGTCCGTCCCACTGCCCATCCATGATTGTTATTTTTTCATACACACCATCTTTTTCGTAAAGCACGTTGGCTTGGGCGGGGTTTATGTTATGCCAGGCCAGCCATGCGCCAACCAGTATGCCAAACATGGCCAGGAAAATACCAAGCCGGTTTTTTTGGTTAAAAAATAGTACCCCGGTCAAACCCCACACGCCAAGCAGCGTACCGGTGCCAAGGATGATGGCGTTAATGCCAAACCGGGGAATAAGGAAAAAGCCTGCTAACAGTGTTCCGGTGATGCTGCCCAGGGTTGACCAGAAAAACACTTCCCCCGCTTTACTACCAATGGTTTCGTTCCCCTTTTCATGCAATTTGATAGCAAACGGGGAAAGAGTGCCCAGGAAAAAAGCCGGAACAAAAAACAGCAATAACGAAGCAACCAGGGGCCCGTAAACAATGGAAAATAGCATGCCCAGCGCCGGCAAAAATACCGCGCCGGTTATGTGCATCACAATGGTAAGCAGGCCGGAAGCCGTGATGATGGCGTAAAAAACTTGCTGGCGCGGATGCCTGTCGGCGAATTTTCCGCCGAAATAATAGCCGGCGGAAAGGGCTGCCAGAACGGTGCCAATGACCGAGGAAGTGGTGTAAATGGTGTTGCCGTAATAGGGCGCCAGCACCCGCGTGGCCAAAATTTCAATGACCAATACGCAGGCTCCGGTAACAAAAACCGAGGCCAGCAGCAAAATGTCTTTGGTGGGTTTCATGGGTTACTCTGTTGGCCGTTCTTGGATATCCTGTTCAGGAACGCCATGGTTATTTTTGATGCCGCCTGCAGCATCCCCAAATATGGTTTTGCTATTGAAAAATTCACAGGTGGTGGTTTCGTCGGATTTGACAATGACCCCCGATATGGTGGCGCCGGAAACCGTTCCGGTTTGGGTGACATTATCTTGCAGCAAGCATTGCACGCTTCCGAATTCCCAGCCGCTTGGCATGGTTTCAGCGATATCATACGAACCTGCGTCAATCGGGCTGCCGCCGGTGGATCCGGCGCCGGCAACAGTACTGATGTTATCAGCTGAAGGAGTGGGGCCGCTGACTTCGTAGGAAAATACCCCATCCTCTCCGCTGGTTTGCTTTACAATAACCAGCTGCCCTTGGCTGGCGCCTCCGCCGCCATACGTATTTACAAACGTGCAGGTGGTGGTTGTTCCTGCCGGAATCACATCATCGGGATTGGTTGACCCATCTTCGCCAACGCATTGGGCGCTATCAAGGCGCCACCCGGCTGGCAACGCCCCTTCCAACACGTCGTAAGCAAATCCGGCGGGAACCGTCACGGTGACTGTTTGGGTTGCGGGTATGGCGGGATCGCCCGGATCAAAGCCCGTGGTGGTTACGTTCCGGGTAATGTTGGTTGGACCGGGGGTGCTAGGATCGTTGGAAATGGTATAGGTAAAGGTTCCGTTATCATTATATGATTCCTTGACAATTTCAAAGATCGCAGAGGATAACAGCGGCGTATATGTATTTTCAAAAATACAAGTGGTGGTTCCCCCGGCAACGATGGTGATGTTTTTTACGCCAATAAGGTCGCCGCCGCTGTTGTAGGTTTCCAGGTACGGAGTGTCACAGAAAGCATCGGTCAGGGCAAACCCGGGAGGCAGGCCGATTTCGTCAATGTACGCGCTTGGCGTGATCGGTCCGGTTGGGTAAGGGGCTTCGGTGACCGGGTTATAGAGGTTTGAAGCATTGGCATCCAGGGTTAGTGTGGGGAAAGCGGCATTGCTTGCAAAGGTAAACGTTCCGCCGGCGCCCACTGTCCGTTTTTCAAGGCGCAGGCAGCCTTCGGTGGCAGATCCGCAACCGCCCGTTGGCGGCGCTGTGTACGTATTTTTAAACGTGCACGTGGTGGTTTCACCCGCCACAACCACGTCATCGGGGTTTGAAGTGCCGTCTTGCGCCACGCAAATGGCATCCGTCAGGCTCCACCCGGTTGGCAGCGCCCCTTCAATGACATCATACTGGAACCCGGCGGGCACGGCCACGGTAACCTCTTTCGTGCCGGGAGTATTAGGCAGGCTAAACCCGGCAGTGGTTAGCGACCGCGTTTCGTTGGTTGGCCCTGGTGTGGCGGCGTTGTTGAAAATGGTGTAGTTAAACGTCCCATTGGCGCCGTAGGACTCTTTGACGATTTTGAGGTAGCCGGTGCCGCCACCTGTTTTTATATTTTGGAAAGTACAGGTAGTAGTCTCGCCGGCATAGATAGTAAACCCTTCATCAATAATGCTGTCATATATATGAGTACCGCCTTGGTCAATGCAAGAAACTGACCCTGTTTGGCTCCAACCAGATTGTGGGGCTTCAATAATGTTACTAATCAGGCTGCCTCCCGCCGCGAGCGGTATCAGTGCACTTGAACCATTTCCTCCAGTTGTTACAACGGGTATATTTGCCGGTGCGCCGGGATACGCGGGAATGCTGAAGTTAAATGTGCTATCCCCGCCGATGGTTTTTTTGATAATCTGTAAATTTCCACCTCCACCCCCGCCGCCAGCGTAGGTGTTGGTAAAAAAGCAAAATGTCACTTCGTTTGGCGCGATGGTTACTCCGGTAATATCATTTACGGCGCCAATTGAGGGGGTACCAACCGGAGATCCGCTTACGTCAAGCGGGACATTTACGTCGTTGTTGGGATAGCACGTTACGCCGGTAAGCCCCCAGCCAGCCGGCGTTACGGGTAAAATTTCTTTTATGTTATAGGTTCCGGGGGGAAGGGGCACATCAACCCTCCGGCTTGGCGTGCTGTCGTATGCAATGCTTGTGGACGTGGCCGCAGTTCCCGAAATGTTGTACCCGAACGTAGCGCCAGCTGCATTGCCGCTGGCGATGTTTTTGTAAATCCTTAATGTTCCTAAGGGTTCGGTCGCGTTAGTAAATGTGCAAACTACGTTATCGCCGGGGAATAAATCAAAGTATACGTGTTCATAATATGAGATAGAAGTGCCAGGATATATGTCGGGATAATAATTAAATCCTGCGGGACCAGAGCTCCCAGTACAGCTAATGTTTGTTTGTATCCATCCCGTTGATTGCAGTTCTCGTATTGTATATTGATTGTGCGTCTGCGTCCCGCTATTTGTGGCATCAAGGTTGCTGAAGGTAAATGTGCTGGAAAGAGTAGCATCGCCAGGGTCGTTATCTAAGCAAATCACTCCTGGGGCGCTACCATTTTGGTCGCCCACTTGTACCCCTACCCCATCATCCCATACCTCGAAACAAAAATCTTTCGGGTTGTTCGGACTGTCTTTTATGATGGTTATTGTTCCAGTTATTACCGGCGCCGTGTAATAATTATTAAACGTACACGTGACGGTGTCCCCCGCTATAAGATTTATGGTATTGGGCGGGAAGTTGGCGCCATCAGATTCTCTGCTGCACACGGCGCTGTCAAGGGTCCAATTGGGTTCTGGAGTTTCAGCAATGTTATACGTGCCTGCCGGCAGTAAGCGGGAATCATTATTTGAACCGGTAGAAGAAGACGTATCCACAGAAATGGATGTGATGCCAGTATTGCCGGTAAAGGAAAACGGTACCGCAGTACCCGGCCCTCCATTGGTAACTTTGTAAACTACTAACGTGCCATCTCCACCTCCGCCGCCGCTATTGCGCGTGTTGGTAATAACGCATTCTTTGGCATCGCCGGGGTTGAGGGTTACGTTGCCAAACTCGTCACAATCGCCGGAAAATGTGGTGGTGTAGTCAGCCATGTCGGTGCCGGTGCCTTCGTATTCGCTTATGGTGTGGAAGCCATCGCCATACGGTATGGTTCCCGTAGTTCCGCCGTTACCCACATCAAACGGTCCTACTTGAACTCCGTCAATAGTGAGGTTGAATTTGCCGGGGTCCAGAATGGGGAATACATTTTTGGTAACCTTGATGGTGGCGGGCGGGATGTAGGTGTTGCTGAATTCGCAGGTGGTGGTTTTGTTTTCTTCAAACAGAATATCATCAATTCTGGTACCCGAAAGCGTGCCCGTACTTGCGCCTCCCTGGGTAGTGCAAAAGGCGAAATCAAGCACCCATTCACCCAAGCCGCCGGTATCGGGCAATGCTTCTTCAAGGTCAAAAAAGGTGGGGATGGTGGCGTCCTCGAAAAACGGCGTACGAACAAAGGTGGTGGTATTGGTGCCCGTGTAGCCTCCTGGCCCGATGCCACTTTTGGCGTAAACCGGTATGGCGGGTCCATCGGGCCCGAAATCTAAATCTTGGGCAGAATAATAATCAAACATTTGCGGGTTAGATGCGTTGGAGGTATATTTGATGATGGTTAATGTGCTCATCGATTCTATGCCAAGCAGTAAATCATTAGAATCACCCGCATATTCCTCAAGCCCGGTTATCGAGGGATTGGTTACCATAATTGAATATTCTCCGGCGGGAAGGCCCGCGTTGATAAGCACCTGTATTTGAGTAGTGGTAATGGAAGTTACCGTGCACCCGCTGCTTCCGCCACGGCATATGGTGGAGGTATTAATAGATACTTCAGCATAATCAACTAGAAAATTGTATCCGGTAATCGTCAGTGTAAACGGCGCATATCCCGTGGGCCTGCCGACGGGGGAAATGCTTTCTATTACCGGAGGGCCGGCGGGTTCGGGGCCGACCGCCTGCGCGCTAAGGGCTGGCGCAAAAGCCAAGAGACAAATGGCGAAGAGCAAATAGCGAATGGCCAATGGCTTATAGTTAAAAAATAATCGCATGTTTTGTAATAATATCATTTACTTGGGCATCAGTGCCAGCACCACTACCATGACTATGATAATCGGGATGATGCCAAGGTAGAGCCAATTCCCTGTTCCTCCTCCATCTCCACCCCCATCTCCGCCGGCTTGGATTTTGGTGTTGGTAAATTTGCAGCTTGCCGTTTGCCCGGCGGTTACGGTAATGTTGGCGCACGTATTTTGGGTTTGTTCCCAGCCGGTTTGGATGGCTTCGGTAATTGAATAGATTCCCTGCGGCACATTTTGAATTGTGTAACTGCCCGTGTTGCCGGCGGTAGTTATTTGGAAATTCCCCGCGGGTGAAGTAAATGAAAATGTCCCGTTTCCGCCAGTGGTGTTCTTAGTAACGTTCAGGTTGCCATGCGTTGGCTGGTATGGGGTAATGGTAAACACTTTTGCATTAGAAATTTCCGCGCCCGGAGCCGGATTTACCACGGTAACATCTTTTGTGCCCGGCGTTGCCAATTCCTCCGAAGGAATAACGGCTTCAAGCCGGCTGGCGGAAATATAGGTGGTGGGCAGCGCCAGAGTGCCAAAGTGGATGGTTGACCCTTGCATGAAATTATCGCCATTAACGGCAAAATTGATTGGTAACAGCCCCAGCAGCACCGGCGCGGACGATGGCGAAAGGCTGGAAATATTTGGAACAGGGTTTGGGGCCGGGGTTACGGTGAACGCTTGCGCGTTTGACGTGCCCCCGCCGGGCGCGGGGTTAAAAATGGCAAATTGGTAAATAGCCTCGCCAAGGAACAAATTATTCGGTACTGAAAATATGGCTTGGGTTGCTGAAACGGTGGTTGGCGATGCAATCACAATGTTATTGCCGTACACCAGGCGGGAACTGGCGTTAAAGCCGCTGCCGATAATGGTAAGCGTAATGGAGCCGCTTCCCGCCACAACCGACGTGGGCGAAATGCTGGAAATTTGCGGCGCTGGACTTGGCGCCACAATCACCGTGAACGTTTGCGGGTTAGATGTTCCCCCGCCCGGCGTTGGGTTTACGACGGTGATAGCATAGGTTCCCGCTCCGGGCACCGCAACATTGGCAACGGTTAGTTGGGATGCAGAAACATACGTAACCGGCGATGCGCAAAATCCTCCGAAGCAAACACTTGAAGTTTGCATGAAATTAGCCCCATTGATAGTCAATGTAAACGCCCCGTCACCCTCGGTTTTTGAGGTTGGGGAAATGGATGAAATTTGAGGCACGGGGTTTTGCGGGGCGGTGTAAATATTGTTGAATGTGCAGGTGGTGGTTTGGCCGGAGGTGATGGTAATTGCTCCCGGTGTTCCATTGCTACAGCTTGAACCGGTAAGTGACCAATTTGCCTGCGCGGTTTCACTGATAGTGTATGTTCCCGCGGCGAGGGATTTTGTTTGGCTGCCCGTTCCGGCAATGGTGGTGATAGGGGTAATTCCCGCGGTTCCGGTGAATGAAAAAGTTCCATTGCCGCCGGTGGTGATTTTCGTTATTGCAAGCATTCCGGTTCCGGGTTCCGGGGTAGTAATCGTAAGAGTTTGCGGGTTTGAAGTTCCTCCGCCCGGCGTAGGATTTGTTATCGTAATAGTTTTGGTGCCCGCGACGCTAATGTCACTTTGGGGAATAGTTATTGTAATCCGGGTTGGCGTAATAGTGTCTATAAATGACCGCGTTACCCCGTTTAGTTGCACGGTTGAAGTTGCCATGAAATTTGAACCGTTGATGGCCATGGTAAATGTCCCGCTGTCCGCCACCACCGTGTTTGGTGAAATACTGGTAATTTGCGGGACGGGGTTTTGGCCCGCTGTAACTGTAAATATTTTTATGTTTGAGGGATTGGCGGAATTCAGCGCATTTACCACGGTAATGGGATAATCCCCCGCATTGGCAATATTGGCCGCTGCCACCACGGCTGTCAGCTGTGTTTGTGAAACAAAGGTGGTTTGCAGGGCGGAAGTTCCAAAATACACCAATGACCCCTGGGGGGTTCCGGCTAAACCGTAAAGACGGTCAATGAACCCCGTGCCATTGACGGTTATCGTAAAATCCGCTTCGCCTGAAATTTTTGTATCCGGTGAAATGGCGGTAATGGTTGGAACCACATTGGTGCGCATACTGTTGAATGTGCAAGTGGTATTGGTATTGGCCAAAACCGATACGGCATTAGCTTCATAGTAGCCGCTTGACCAAGTTCCGGTAACCTGGCCGCCCACCGTGCAACTGCCGCTGGTGTTTGTCCACTCGTAGTAAGGTGAGTCTAATAAGAATTGTTGTATGCGGTATGTTCCTTCAATAACGGTGACCGGACCCGTGGACCCCGTTCCGCCAGCTGTGGTGATTTTGGGTATCTGTTCAGTGGTGGAAAGGTTGGTGGGCCCGTATATGCCGTAT
>Ga0209542_10015517_pt1 | contig 12773 bp, 10 predicted proteins | sample RifCSPhighO2_01_FD_184028 | JGI IMG/M metagenome (GOLD analysis project Ga0209542, IMG submission 184028) | Soil microbial communities from Rifle, Colorado - Rifle CSP2_plank highO2_0.1 (SPAdes) (version 2) | ecosystem: Environmental > Terrestrial > Deep subsurface > Rock core/Sediment ...
GATATCAAACGGCCCATTCTCAGCGACATATTTCTCCAGTCCAATCAGAAACTGACCGTCCCCAAGCAATCTGTTTTCGACGAAATTTGCCCCTTTTCCCAAGAGAGGATTGATTTTACTTAGTGCCATTACCAAATCATAGGGTGAAGCAAATTTTTTGTATGTAAAGGGTAAGTTTTCACTTAATGGACTTAGACTTGATACGGCAACAAAATCATTCTCATCAGCAATTGATTTATAATTTTGACATTCAAAAGGATTTAGGAAAGCTCCTCTTGCAAAAAGTATTTTCATAATGTTTAACTAATTATAGTATGAACAGAATTCAAGCGAAAAAAATCTTTGATGAGTTGTATCCTGATCGGTCAGGGTATTATATTTCCCTTAATGACAGAAAAAAACTTGGAAAGAGCAAGCCATCTTTTACTTATGGCGAGATTGATTTTATGTCGTTTGCAACAATCTTTTCACTAGCTAATGTTAAGGCGGGTGAAATTTTTTACGATTTGGGCTGCGGAGTCGGCAAACCTGTTATTGCAGGTGCCTTACTTAAACCTTTTGGCAAATGCATCGGCGTTGAACTCTTGCCGGGGTTGTATAAGAGGGCATGTGAAATTAAACAGAGATTTGATAAAGAGTTTAAGCCTACAATTGAAGGCCATCGCGCTGACATTTCATTTATTAATAAAGACTTACTTGACGTTGATATAAGTTCGGGTGATGTTTTTTATCTTGCAGCCACATGTTTTAATGATAACTTGATTGAGGCGATTACTAAAAAAACTAAAGACGTAAAGGTTGGGAGTCGTTTTATGATGCTTTCAAAGCAAATTCATGATCGATCTCTTTTTTTACAGTGGGCTTCGGTTAAGAAGATGGGATGGGGGGATGAGATACTATATATTTATAAAAAGATTCATTAATATAAAGAGGTTAATTTTTTAACATAGTTCTCCCAGCTAAATAGTTTTTTATTGATTTTTGGTTTTGGGGGTAATGAATTTGTCATTAGTAAACAAATTTTACTTTCAAATTCTTCACTATTTTTGGCAACTATCACATATTTTTGCAGTTCTGGAATGACTGCTGATTTTAACCCAACAACTGGCGCACCGCAACATAACGCTTCCAAGACCGGCAGGTTAAAACTTTCATATAATGATGACGTAATTAATCCTGACGTTTTCTGATATAGTTTGATTAATTGGTCACGCTCAAGAAAAGGTTCAACAAAAATAGATAGATCTTTGTTTTCGTACTTTTTTGACACTCCAACCAATAATAGTTTCCAGTCATTTCTATTAGTTTTTCTTTTTGCGGATAAAAAAATTATAACAATTAAATCAATTTGTTTTATCGGATGGTCCATCCCAACATACATGAGAAACTTATCTTTTTGCCGTTTTTTATCTATTGTCAATAAATCCTGACTGATCCCAAAGGGTATGACCACAACGTTTCTAAAATCTGGGGCAATTTCGTTAAATTCCTTTTTTACTTTACTTGATGAAACAATAATTAAGTCGGCTTTCCTCAACATTGCCTTTAATTGATTGTTAAGCATGGCAATTGCCTCACTATATAGTTTTGAAAAATAATAAAAAGCAAGACCATGGGAAAAAGCAACAACTTTCCCTTTTGTAAATATTGGAATTGACTGATTAAGGGCAAGAAATATATCGCTTTTTTTTGTTATCTCTGCAATCCCGACTCTATAAGGCATAAACCCCCAAGGGGGTGTTATTTGCCTCAACTTAAACCTGTCTTCATTTAATTCTGGTAGTTGGTTACAGAACGTATATATATTGTAGGAATTATGATTGTCAAACTTCGAGAGTGACGTGAGTAAATCATAAGAAAAGCGATAGTTACCGTACTGACGATTTTTTGAGGCACAGAGAGATCCTCCATCAACACTAACTTTCATAATTTTTTAAAACTGAAAATAATAAGAGACCTGATACTCCAGTATTGATAATCTCGCAGATTACGGTGATATAGGATGCAGCAAAAAAAGAATATTGGGGAATAAAAATAATGTTGGCAGCAATATTAAATATCACCTGAAACAGAAATAATATAATCACCCATTTTTGCCTGTTAAATAAATAAAGACCATTTAGAAAAACCGTTGTGGCCAAAAGAAAAGGAAGCGCCAAAATAACAATTTTCAAAACTTGAATCGACACTGCATATTCACCTTTCAAAATTAATGGCAAAACAAGAGGAGCAAATAACCACATTCCAATAACTACCAGTAATCCTAAACCAAAAATCAAAAAACTGTCTCTTTTAATTTTTTGAATAAATCCTAAGAGGTTTGATTCCTTTAATTTTGCCAATATAGGCGTTGCAGCAACTGAATAATTAGCTGCTAAAAACATAAATGCGTCAAAGAATTTGTACCCGGCAGAATATGTCCCAACAGTTTCCGACCCTTTCAAGAATTTTAAAAGAAAGATATCCGCTCCATAGTAAATCCCGGCAAACATCCCGATTAGAACATAGACGTATGATTCTCTGATAATATTTTTCCAGATAATAGGAGCAAATCTAATTTTTAATTTACCACTAAACTCTTTTATAATGAGAACAAAATTAATAAAAGCATAGATAACATAAAGAATACAGATTAAGCTAAATAACGGGCCAATTCCGTAACGCAAAAATAGTGTCAATGTTAAAGTTATGATTACAACTATTTGAAAAAGCACGGAGACAATTGACGGAAGATGTAGTTTTTGTTTTAAGGATGAGATGATCAAAAAACTTCCCGACATGCTGTTTGCAAATATTGCAGCTCCGGTTAAAGCAACATAAAAAATAATTTGTTTTTCATAGTGGAGAAAAAACGCCAAAATTAGTGTTGATAAAAAGACGACAGCGCTTAACAAGAGTCGAAGAGAAAAAATATCAAAGAATGCCGTTTCCTTTTGATTGGGGAGTTTAACAATGCTGTAGGTTGTTGTTCCCAAATCAAGAAGTGGCATAAGGATTGCTACATGGGCCCAGACAAGGACATATTGTCCGTATTGGCTTGGTGGCAAAAGCTTGACTAAATTAATAAAAAGCAGAAAAGTCAAAAATCGATTAAGGACAGATGACAAACTCATACTGGTAAAGTTCCTTAAAAATTTTCTGTGCTTAAAAATAATAGATAAGAATTCTAAAATGGTTTTAGGTATATAAAATATTTCCCAAATCTTTTGTTTTACTGATCCATGTTTTAATAAAAACTTGATACGATTTTTGAAAAGATACCAATCTTTGTTAGGACTAGTATTTGAGGTTTCAAAATGGTGATATTTTAATTCTGTATCAACTCCGACTTTTAATCCTGCTTTTTTTGCTTTAGTGCAGTAGTCAACATCCTCATAATACATTCCATACCCTTCGTCAAAATAGCCAATTACTTGCACTGTTTTGACCGATACAATTATCAAAGCTCCAGAGACGAAATCAACGAAAGTAAATCTTGAGGCGGGTTTTCGTCTAACAAGTCCTCCGCTTACTCGCCGTTTGTCTAGTTCTCCTCCGTAATATGTAATTTTATGTTGCTTCATTGCTCCTCCCCATATGCCAAAGTGGTCTCTGCCGTCAAGTAATTTTTTAGCAAAGTGTTCTCCAAGTGAAATGTCTGGGTTTGCAATGACAAAATAGTCAACTTTCTCTTCTAATCCTTTCCTTAGTCCTTCATTCACTCCTTGGGCGTACCCCTTGCCTGTATCAGTGTTGTCAATAAGATAGAGGGTGTAATTCTTAAGTCCTAGTAAGATAACCTCTTTCTTTAGCCGTTTTACCTCGTTTTCAGGTGTGTGAAACAAAACAATAATAAAACCAATTTTCATAGATGGTAATATGTTCTTAGATTTTTAAAGGCAAGTATCAGGTAAGTCATAAACTCCATGTACGCAAATCCCAAATCAAGTGGGATCCGAAACGCGCTATCTTTATATCCTTTGTCCTTAATAAACCGTGCCCAAAACATATGAGGAGGATACATAAATATTTTTTTTAGGTTTGACCTCTCTTTTTTCACGAATTTTTGTTGGGCTTCCCTTAAAGCATAGTCATGAAATTTTGAAAATGTTTGAGACAGTGATCTGTAAGAATAATGAAGGATTTTTCCTTCTAACTTTCCAATGTTGCCGTTTGGAATTGAAAATCCTTCATGGACCAAGTCAGGAGAGATGACAATTTTGTCTTTTTTAAATAGCCTAATCATTGAGTAGTCCTCCCCACCATAATTGATTGGTTTTCCTAAAAAATGGTTTTGGTAAGGAATGAAAAATCCATCATATTTAGTTTTTTTTGACAGAATTTCTTTTATCTCATTTTGTAACTCCTTAGATAACCGTTCATCAGCATCAAGTACCAAAATCCACTCTGTTTTAACGTTTTTCAGCCCAAGAATTCTCTGCTTCCCAAGATTGCGCCCCGAGTAATTCAATATTTTTGCATGATATTTTCTGGCGATATCTAAAGTATTATCAGTAGACCCATTATCAACGATAATGATATCTTTAGTAATCCGCAAGACACATTCAAGTGTTTCCTCGATTAATTCCCTCGCATTCAGAGTTATAATTAATACAGTCAGCATAGTTATCAGAATCTTATTGTCATTTGTATAAGTCCGCCATAACCAAGTCTCCAAATTAATGGCCGAATGATAATATAAACTGGAAAAAATGATAAATAACAAACTCCTTTTATTAATTTCCTTAATATTGGATTTCTAATATTTATGAAATTACCATCAAGATTTTTTTTAAAATCCCATAAATTTTCATATGTATAAGTATCTAGGGGAGTAAATCCATACTTTATAAATAATTTTTTTAAAGATTTAGGGCTGAAGTGATAAACATGATCTTCTACCATCCACCAAGACCAATATTTACATAAAACCGCCATAAGACTTTTATAATTCGGCACTTGGATAAATACGATTGCTTTATGTTTGCATAGTGATCTTAATTCTTCCAAGACGCTTATGTTTCTCATGTGCTCTAGTACATCAATCATTGTCAATAGGTCGAACTTTTCTCTTTTTTTGTTTACTTCAAAATATTCGGTGAGAGTTTTACTAATTATTTCTACTGAAGAATCCTTTAAAAAGTAGCTGTTTAAATATGGTTCCAAAGCAGAGACAATAAAATTAGTTTTTTTACTTAATAGGTATGCAAAAAGACCAAAACCGCAACCAATGTCTAGAGCTTTACCATTATGTTTGTATTTGCAGATTTTTTTAATCATTGAAAGAAAATTACTTTTGTATTGATTTGTATTTTCTATATAGGATTTTTCCGAATATCCAAGCTGTTTTGGCTCTCTAGGCTTTGGTACTGGAAAAGTTACTCCCAGATCACAGTCTTCACAAACGTAAATGATTGATTTACCAATCTGTTTAAACGAGGTCATATTTGCTCCACAAATTGGGCAAGACCAAAAATTACGTCTTGACATATTGTTCATTTTAGAAATAGAATTATCTATGCGTCTTCTTCAACGCAAGGTTAATTTACTTTACTTTCTAAGTTTACTATTTGTATTAATACTATTTTCAGCTAAAATCTTTGCTGCCAGTTCTCTCACAAAATTTGACAATAACCCACTAGAAGTAGTGTTAGCCCAAGACCAGAGTTCAATTCTCCAATCTAATATATTTAGAGTAAATTCTGATTTTTTCGCTTTATTTTCAATGAAAGATAGTGCGAATCACTATTCACTAAATCTCGGTAAATCACTTGATGGGCTCAGCTGGACAATAGAAAAAAATATTTTAAATTTTCAAAATAATCTATACGCTCCAAGACTACTACGATTAAACAATGTCAATAAAGTGTTTTTTACTGAAGAGACGTCAGGTGGTTTAAGGATTTCATCGATTGACTGTGATTCAGATTTTAACTGCGATAGTAGCACGATTAAATTAATAAGATCGCGTACTAATGGAACATGGTATAGTCAACATGCTGCTTCGGGTTTTGTAATTAAAGATCCAAATATTGATAAATATTATCTGTTTTTTACGGGTTATAACGGATCACAATGGCAAGTAGGAGTAGCCTACTCAACTAACCTAATAAATTGGACAGACTGTGGAAACCAACCCACCTTTGAAAACAGAGATGGATCTTATGTCTATTTCAAGGATCCGGAATATATAATTTTAACCCACGCAGCAAATAGCTCAGGCATAGAAATATCTAGCTCAAACAATTCCTTATCTTGTAATATGAGTTGGTCAAATCCAGAATATATTCTTACTCCTGGATCAACTTATGATAGCTCGCATCTCATTTCGCCTTCAGTTATCGATGTAAATGGAATTTCATATATATATTATTCTGGACGTAATGGTCAATTTGGGTGGACCCTGAATCTTGCGACGGATCAGCCAATTCCCCAAATAACTCCCACACAAACTCCAACGCCTACAATCCTTCCAACCGCCACCCCAACACCATCTCCCACGCCACTACCTAAAATAATTCTTATTCCCGGCCTTTTTGGGTCTTGGAACGAGGAGGCCATTTTACACCAACAACAAGTTTCTCAATCAGAATGGTATCTTACTCCAATTTTCCATGAGATTGATGGATTAATTCAAACATTGCAAAATCTTGGATATATTCTTAATCAGAACTTATTCACTTTTGCTTACGATTGGCGCCAACCAATTGAGTCATCAGCCAATCAGCTAAAGACTTTTATTGATAACCATTCTTCCACAGACGATACAGTAAAAATCGTCGGCCACTCACTTGGGGGGCTTGTTGGAAGAATTTATGCTCAAAAATACTTACCAAACGAATTAAAAAAACTTATTACAGTTGGCAGCCCCCATGACGGCACAGCTCATACATATAAGGTAGTATCGGCAGGAATTATTGACAAAAATGATACACAATTTTATCTTGCTGAACAGTCAATCCTACAACTATATAAAACCTATCTTCTTCAATCTGATCAGGATGTAATCAATGAGAATCTCCCCGTTTTAAGAGACTTACTTCCAATTTTTCCCTATCTTAAAAATACTAATGGAGCATTCACACCAATTAATTCAATGAATCTTCAAAATTTCTTGCTTCTTTCATATAATGAAAATTTTAACGATCTTAATCCGATCCTTCACACCATAGCCGGAAATAATCTTAATACACTTTTTGGGTACAACATTACTCCTCCAACTCAATTAGACTTGTTGCTTGATCGCTATTCTGACGGTCGCCCCTTAACAGATATTAACAGTCAAGGCGATGGGTTAGTGCTTACCTCAAGTGTTTCCAAAGGAAACAATCCCACAATCTTAAATAACTATTATCACGGTGATATTCTTGCAAAAAAACCGGCTATTAAAAAAATGCTTGATAACCTAGACATTAACTATACTGATGACGATGTTGTTGCCGGTGATCAAACCCCAATTTCGCCGGCTCTCATATTTTTTATTCAGTCACCGGCTACAATGCGAGTTATTTTTAACAACAATACATTCAACGAGCAAAATGGAATGATTTATATCCCAAACGCCCAAAATGGAAACTATCTGCTTAAAGTGGTGGGAGAGAACATTGGCAACTACACCGTTACTCTTGGTGAAGTTGGAGTTAGCAGTGACTTCTGGACCAAAATACGAGGAAAAATAATCAAAAATCCCCCATCAAGCCAAACAGACACATACGCCATTTCTTTTAACTCAGATCGGCCCGACCCAACGTCATTAAATTTAAACACGCTATATTCTCAATTTATATCGTCACTTGATAATATTTCCACAAATGACCCAATTCAGAAAAACGCTATAAAAAACTTAAAGTCTAAGCTTCAGAACATTCTAAAAACTAAAAATCAGAATCAACCGTCGTTTTTAAGGAGTCGGTTTGTTGGGTTACAATCTCAACTAATTTCGTATGCCCTTTCAACGAAGGGAGAAACTCTGAATTTGTATCTTATTTCAATAGATTTGTTTGAAAAATATTTCACTAGTTATTTTGGAAATAAATTTATCGACGCAAATTCTCTTGGATATCAGCTCTATTTAGCAGATCTTGCTACAGAAACGGCAAAAATTTTAAATTTGGACTCATTTAAAAAATCTTTATTTAATTTATCGCTTGAAAAGATAGACTTAGCTCGGCAATATAAAACATTACAGCCAAATTATTCATATATTCTTTTAACTTCTGCACTAAAAATATTAACTTCATTAGTCCTATAGTCAATACGATTTTCTTCTGTTAAAGCATTTTTATACTCTCCCCCAGTATATAGTATTATAGGTCACTTTTGATATAGTTATATATAAAAAATGAATCTTGTATTAAGTAGCAAAGAATATAGAATGTGAGCAAAATTAAGACAGGAATTCGGATCTTTGGGTCTCTGAATTAAAAGGGTTTTATCAGCCTATAGTTTTGTTTACGTCCGTATGTTTTGTAGTGGGTTATTTATAGAAAGGAGGTGAAAAAAATGAACAAAAAAATATTACTAAGTCTTATGTCCTCAGCTGCCATGTTAACGCTTGTTGTTGGTGCGACGTATGCATTTTTTAGTGATAACTCTACTTCAAATAATAATACATTTGCGAGCGGTTCACTTAATTTACAGCTCGATGATTCCGATGAAACTACGCCAGCTGAATCAGTAACGGGATCTATTACGGCAACTGATTTCGCACCAGGGCAGAGCGTTTCAGGTTTCATTTCCTTGCATAATCCAGGATCATTGCCGATCGCTGAGGTTGAAATGACTATTGATACGACGGAGACGCTAGATGGTGGTGTGGCTAGCGATATGAGAGAGGTTCTGGCATTAACAGTCCTTGAAGATGATTTGACTCCTGATGCAAACTGTTCAGGAGGAACAAATATCACATCGGCTATTGATACTCAAGTAGGAGACGGTGTTGGATCGTTACTCATTTCAGAATTCGATAATTTGGGTGTCGATATTTACGATGCTATTTCTGGTATTGGAGTTGGTAATACAAGAAATGTTTGTTTTACTGTTACATTCCAGTCGACTGCAGGCAATGAGTATCAAGGTGATGCTCTTAGTAGTACGATAACCTTTACAGGTAATCAAGATGCAAGTCAGTAATTTTTAGGTATTGGGCGGGACAACTGGTTCCGCCTTGGGCCCGAATGTGATTTAAAATGATTAACTTAATTTTTAAAATAATAATTTCAGTAATATTGGTTTTTGCCGGTATTATTTTATTTACTTCAAAGATTGAAAATCCTCTTGGTGTTAAATCATTTGTCGTGTTAACTGGAAGTATGGAGCCAACATTTTCCGCAGGAAGTATTATTTTCACTCAAAAACAATCTTCTTATATTCCGAACGATGTTATTGCTTTTAAGCAAGATAACGTTGTAGTGACGCACAGAATTGCAAGCTTTGGGCTTAAAGATTCAAGGCCTGTTTTTAAAACTAAGGGAGACGCTAATAATGTAATTGATAAAAGATTAGTTGAGTCAAATGTAATTTTAGGAAAACAACTTGTAGCAGTACCCTACATCGGTAACATTATCTTTTTCATGAGGACTCTCCCTGGATTTATTACTTTCATTATTATCCCAGCCTTTATCTATATCGCATTTGAAATAGTGACAATCAAGAAAGAAATTGAGAAAGAAGCATTGAAAAAATATTTAATGACATGAAAACAAAGAAGACATTAATAGGGATAGTGTTGATGTTTTTTTTAACAATTGGTCTAAAATTTACATCAGCTTTTTTTAGTGATGCAGGACAATCACAAAACAATACATTTGCAGCTGCCGATACATTCCCTACTCCAACGTTTGTGGTTACTCTAACACCCAGCCCCTCACCAACATCTCTCCCAGTTGGCCCGAGTGATGTGATCATTAACGAAATAATGTGGATGGGTTCACAGGGAAACAGTGCTGATGAATGGATAGAACTTAGAAACATGACTAGCAATACAATAGATTTGTCTAATTGGGTTATAGACAATCTTGGATCAGGAGTCAACAATAACATTGTTATACCTGCAGGAAAATCGATTACTCCAAACGGCTTTTTTCTAATCTCAAACGACACTGAAGCTGATTCGGTTATTAGTATAACCCCAGATCATCAAACATCAAGTATTAGTCTGCAAAATAACGGTGAACAACTTATTTTACGTACATCTGCAGGAGGGACTATCCTTGATATAGCAAATGGAACTGGAGCATGGTTAGCAGGAGATGATAATCCAGAAAAATCAATGGAACGAAATTCAACACCTGGTGACGGAGCTGTTGGGGTAAGTTGGCATACGGCAACGTCTGCTACGAATATTGATACTGATACGGATGAGTTAGCAACACCCAGAGCAGCAAACAGTACGCCATGAAAAAAAGAATTTTACGACTAACAATACTAATAGCCATTCTTGCAGGACTTGTTATGTACAAGGATGGTCTCTCTATATTTTTTAATAGTCCAACAGCGCAAGCTGTGGGAGACTTAAGTGTTGACTGGGGTGTTCTGGAGGGAAATCCAATCTTTGTTGTTTCAAACATGGTTCCAGGGGACGATGAGTCACGATCTGTTACTGTCAATAATGATGCCGCATCTTCTCGTCCTGTCTCAGTAAGAGGTATCAAAACATCAGAATCAGGAATACTTGCAAGTGCTTTCTCATTTGTCATATCCGAGGGCGGGTCTGACATTTACGGTGGAACCAGCCTAACAGGTCCAAAGACACTACAGGATTTTTTTACCGAAAGCGCTGCAATTGATGGCATTTTTCTCTCAAATCTAGCCAGTGGTGCATCAACTATATATACGTTTACTGCAACATTCAACACGCAGTCTGGTAATGAATTTCAAGATAGACAATTAATCTTTGACCTAAAAATTGGCATCATAGTTGCTGTACCAATTGAATGCTCATTAATTACATTTAGTGGCAATCCGATTTTTGGGACTGAGAAACGAGACATTCTGCAAGGAACTCCGGGTAATGATCTTATAATCGCACTTGAGGAGAATGACATTATTGTCTCTGGTGACGGAGATGATTGCATTGTGGGCGGGACGGGTAATGACAGCATCTTGGCAGGCAACGGAAATGACATAATCGCTGGTGGCGCCGGGAAGGACAGCATACGATCGGAAGCTGGGAATGATGCAGTACAGGGTGAGGCTGGAATTGACAGCATTTGGGGCGGACCAGGGGATGACATCATCTCGGGCGGTGACGATCAGGATTCTATCTACGGAGAAGGCGACAACGATCAAATCCGTGGGAATAATGGAAACGATTCTCTCAATGGTGGCGCTGGCAACGACACCATTATAGGAGATGCCGGGGTTGACTCTATAAATGGATATACAGGGATTGATACATGTGACGGGGAAATGAAACTGTCGTGTGAATTTTAGAAATGTCTTCTTTTAAATTTCTTACATTCTTCTTACCCGTTTTTATCAAGGCTCACATATGATGTTATTTATTATAGGAGACTCTTTCTTGACCTTGTCTGAATATCAAGGAGATATTAAGATGTCATTAATACTGCATTGGTATGAATAATATAGGTCGTATATAAATAGCTTCAAATAATGACAAAAAGTAATAAAGATGTCATATTGACAGTGAAAATTCACGTTAGTACAATGACCGTGTAATCTGAAAAAATAATCAATAAAATATCCTTATAAAATGGCAAAAATACTCAATAAAGTAATAGCAATTAGCTCAATAGTTACTATTATTTTTACATACTCACCGTTTGTTGCTGCAACGGAAGCTCCTGACAGCAGCCTAAACTCCTCGATTTCAACGCAGATCCAAAACACAGTTTCGACAATTAATATTAATCCAAATCCACAGATCTCCCCAGACACAACCCCAGCAAATCCTGCAAATGACACGAACGTTGCAAACACCGGTGATAATGTCAATACAAACACATCGAGTGATCAAGACTCTAATACAAACGTTAACAGCGCCAATAACGCCAACATCGATCAGCAGGCTGATGCGTATGCAAATACAGGAAATAATGAGGCTGAGCGCAACATTGCGATAAATGGCAACGCCGGAATTATCAAAACGGGAGATGCTATTATTAATGTCACTGCCGTAGCATCAGCAAATAACAACTCTACAACCGTGAATGGAAGTGGATCTAGTACCGGAAACAATACTAACGTAGCTAATACCGGGAATAATATGATAACTACAACCTCCTCATCCGGCACTGACACATTATTTATAAATCAAAGCAATTGGGCGGTAATCCATCAGGGAACAAACGCAACAGCAAATTCTGGCAATAATAAAGCTCGTGGCAATATCGCAATTGGCGGGATGGCTGGAGTAATAATAACTGGGAATACATCAATTAATACAAATTATCTCGTTGCAGCAAACGGCAATGTAGCAATCGTTGGCGGAACTTCAAGTAATGGCGGGCCGGGGTCGGGTGCATCGATCTATATCTTAAACGGTGGCAACATGTTTAACGCAACGTCGGTTGCCAACCAAAACCACTATCTTATCATCACTAACGAAAATAGGGCTCTCATCGCCCAAACTTGCGGAGTGTCGGAAAAATCTTTAGGAAACTTAGTTAATGCATCAAACTGTATTGCTTCAACCGGAAGCAACGATATCAGCAATAATATCGCAATAAATGGAGACGCCGGAGTTATCACCACTCAGGATGCCGTTGTGAATGTTAATATGAGAGCCGTTGCTAATAGCAACTCAACTAATATCAATGGAAGAGGCCGTTGTG
>Ga0209542_10015518_pt1 | contig 12771 bp, 10 predicted proteins | sample RifCSPhighO2_01_FD_184028 | JGI IMG/M metagenome (GOLD analysis project Ga0209542, IMG submission 184028) | Soil microbial communities from Rifle, Colorado - Rifle CSP2_plank highO2_0.1 (SPAdes) (version 2) | ecosystem: Environmental > Terrestrial > Deep subsurface > Rock core/Sediment ...
CTTCCGATCTCCGTTGTAGTCTTGGATTACTTTCAAACCGCTTGCTTCTACCGCGGCGCGAAGCTGGCTTGCTTGGCTGGCGTTTGTGGCGGCGGCGAATGCGATGGTGTAGTTTTGGGCGTTTTCCAGCTGGGGGTCGAGGGCGGGAATGGTTTTGGCTGCGAGAATGAAGTTGGCTAGCAGCAATACGCAGAACAGTGAAACTTTCAAGATTTTTGTTTTTTTCATTTCCACCTTTCCATCCGGGGTTCCTTGGATAAACTAAAACTCATTTTTTATATCCACCGCCTTTTCTCTTTTTGTTTATCGGTTTGCCCGCAAACCAAAAGTAAGCATATACCCCGCCATAACTGCCAATGATCAAGTAAGCCGCTTTTGAAATCGCGCCCGTCACGGCTGCAAAAACCAACCCTTCGACAATTCCTACGCTTTGGGTTTGCATTGCTTCTTTAATGCTTACTTCTTCCACTGCCACAAACAATGCGATGCCAAAAAACGTTTCGATGAGGATTGCCGCCCCAAACATCAATCCGAGTACCAAGGCTAGGGCTATCACTGCTTCTTTCGTTTTCCCTTCTGTGAGTTTGAACGACTCTTCAATTGATTGCTGCGGGCTCTTAGTTTCTCCCGCCAGAAAAATAAAACTTGAGATTAAGAGCCTCGCAAAGTTGTAGACAATCACCAAGCCGTAAAGTGCAAGTAGAATTATTCCCAATTCGAAAGTAGCATATCCTGCGCCAGAGATGACTAACAATCCGCCCCCCGCGATGGCAAGCAAGAGAAACGCGGGTTTCTTCAAGCTCAGGAACGCGTAGAGCATTGCGCGTATTGAAACTTCGAAAAAGCCCCAGAGTGTTTTCAGTGAAAACACTTTTCTTCCGGTTCCATGCGTTTGAAGTACTTTAAGCGTAATCCAGCCATCCAAGTAAAAAATAGCGATAACGTATGCGAGCCCGCCGATCACAAAGAGCGCAAGCAGGATTTTCCATAAACTTACGCCTGCAAAGATGGCTATTGCACTCAAAAACAGCAATATTGCGGCAAAGCACAATGCGATGAAGAGTTTGGTGAATTGCGTTCTTCCTTCCGGCGTCTTAAGCCAAGAAAAACAGTACTTGAATAACTCCCAGTACTCAAAACCGTTTTTTACTTCAGCCATTTTTATAACCTCCTAGTTACCAAAACTTCCACCAACTTTTCTTCTCTGGCTTGAAATCGCCGTTCAAACCAAAATCGATATGCTCTTGTTCGGTTAAAACGTCTCGCGCTTTAGACCAGAATGGTTTTGTATCGTCTGGGCATTTAGTGCAATATTCGTTTGGAATTACGTGTGTTTGACCTCTTTTTATTTTTCTGAGTTTTTCTTGTGTGCCTTCACTAAAAATTTCGCCGAAGGGTTCATCTGAAATTCTTTGAGTGCCATGGCCCTTTGGCCCACCAGCTAATAGCGCCATTTCCAATGCTCCAAAATATAGTTTCACTCCCTCTCGTCTTAGTTTTCTTCTAATCCAGAAATTAGGGGTTGCATAACAAACCAAGTCGGAGAGTCCACTTTTTGGTCTGCCTTCATTTTCATAGTATTCTCTTTCGTGATAGCGCATAGTTCCGGTGTTTCCTTTAGAATCCTCAAAATAGCGGATTGAAAATTTTTTGATTAATTTGTGCAGTTCGGTTTCCGTCAAATGCTCTTGTAACGTTTTCGTGTCTGTTGCTAATTCTGTTCGCGTGTGGTCGAAAAGCAAAGGTCTTTCTTTATCGAAGAGGAGTGCGTCTTGGCGTACAGGATAATCGAAAGGGTGCGGGCTTAAAGCAAGCCGCCAATTGTTTGTGCTATATTCAATGTCATACTCAAAAACTGTTTCGGGATATTTGCTATCATTAACAACAAAATAGTCTGGTTCGAGACCGCCAATCATTTTTTTTATTAGAACATTCTCGAAGTACTTTTCTGCGGCAACCAGCCCTTCTTTTGACTCCCATCCAGAATCATAAAACCCGCGATATGGCCTCACTAGCATTAAAGAAAATTCTTTTTGTGAAATTTTGAAGGGTTTATACTCTTTTAACAAAATGACATTAGATCCCGTTTGTGGCGGTAGTTTCAAACTTTTTTCAAAAAGCTCTAGAAGCGGATTGAATTCAACAACTTTCTTGTCAAAAATCTCTTTCGAATCAAAAAGCAATGCAAACTGAGGGTAAGCCATTTTTTCACCCAAAACCAAGTGTATTTAACGCCCGCATAAACGCACCATTAGGACCTAGTTCGTCAATTCCTCTATCTATAATCTTCCAGTCCTGAACTTCAAGCATTGCTCTGCCAATGTCGTCAACCTCTTTACCTTGGCTGTGAATCGCTACGTTGATGGTTTCTTCAATTTCCATGCCTATGCCGGAAAAGTATTTCTTAATCGCCCTGAGTGATTCTTCTTTTCTTACAAGTTCGCCAGCTTTATTGTAGGTGAGTTCTGTTGTTGATTCTCCTCTAACTAAGCTGTATTTCAAACCCTCATCCGTATTTTGTTTTAGCAACATTATATGATCAAATTGATTTTTGAATTCCCATACGCCCCGTTCTGGGTTGAACCATTCCACAACCACGCTTCCGTCATAACCTTCACGTCTAAGTCTATACCGTGCACCATCATATAAGAATTCGGGAGTTACACCAGTTACGTATGCTTTTTGTGCCGTTCCTCTAATAGCTTTCTGCACTCCTTCTATTAGTCCTCTGTCGTTTAGTTCTTTTAGCCTGCTGGCGGCTTCAGGAAGACGGTTAATATTGCTAAATTCTGCTTCCCTTGTTATCGTTCTTTCTCCGATTTTCAGTATATTTCCTTGCGGCTTCAAAACGTTTCTTGGAATCCTTTGAAGCAGGTTGGTGAACATGCCCTTTAGTTCGTATCTGAATACCCTCGCAGTTGCTCTGTATACTTGCGCCCGCATTTCGTATAGCGCGTCGTCAGCCCAGAATCGCATTCTTTCCAAGCCGTTTCCAATGTACTGCGGCCAGTCTTTCTTCAGTGCTTCCTTGCCTATTACTATTGGCCCCTTTTTCGCAACCGCCTTTAAGCCTGCGAGGGGGATTCCGCCAGGACCGATCATCATTGCTGCTTCCACTCCCCAGCCTTGCGCTACGCAATCGCTTCTTGAATAGTCCAACTCGCCGTTTACAAAACAACCCCTCCTAATCAAGTCTTGTTCGTTCAAGTAGCTTATTGCAAGTTGAATGGCAATGGCAGCTAAAAACGGAAAGATTTCACTTTTGTATTCTCCCGCGGTCATAATCCACTTTCCGTCTTTGTACGTAAAGCTTTCGAAGTTCGCTTGACCTCCTTGAGGGCGCATCGCGTCTACGTTCAACGCGAAGTTTACGTATCGCGTTCCCTGCTGGATGTTGGCGCGCGAGTAAGAACGCCAGACCGAGTTTTCCTTGCATTGGTTGGTGTTGTTGTTCCACTCGAGGCAGTAGTAAAAGTGAAAATCGTGGTAGCCATAAGGAATGTTTTTCACTGCAAGCATTCCGCCCGCGTCTGTAGAGTTGAGGATGGAGTCGAACTCGTCGTCCACAGAAATCATGGCGTTTGCAATTGGCAAGCCGTTCGCGCTGATGTATTCGTCGTTCGGCGGCAGCGCGTCACTAAACGCGGTGAGGTTCAATACTACGTTCGTCGTGGAGTCGGGGCAGTTGCACGTGAAGCGCTTTTCAGTGTTGCCGTTGAGGTAAACATTTTGGTCGTAGCAGGCGTTGTTGTTGGGGCACGAAACTTGCACTCTCCGGTCGCCGCGCTCGCTGGGAATCACGATTTGCCCGTTGCGCCCTGCCGCGCCCCTTTCCTCGCCGTCGATTTTGAATTTCGCTCCCCAGACCGGGCGGTTGTTCGGGTCGAAGACGCTGACGTACAAACGCGCCGTTTCCGGCGTCACGATGACTTGCGCGTAGTTGTTTTTCGGATAGTAACCGTACTTGAACGAATTGAGCGTGAATTGCTTTAGCCCTGTTTCAGTTGCATTCCAGTCGAACCAATACCTTCCCTCTTGCGAAGTGTTTTGCCAGTCTGGCTGTCGGGTGAACGGGTTGAACGTGGTTACGTACGCGCCGTCCAGCGGCGTGGAATTCTGCTGGTCGGTTAAGTAAACGTCGTACTGCACAGCCTCATTCTTGTAATACCTTTGGCGCAGGTTTTCCACTTGCGAGTTCATGAACAACGGCTGCTTCCAGTACTTTTCAGTTGACAGCCAATTGTCGCCTTCATTGCTTTCGCTAACTTCCCCCCAAAAGTCTGCTATTGCCGTGAGATTGTGGTTTCCCACAGGAAGGTTGACTTGAATCGCGCCGGTGGTGGAATTGCCTGCTTGAATGGATTGGCAGAAGGCAGCGGCGTCGCTGCCGTCGATTTTCAGCCTAGTGCAAGCCCTTGGCGCGTTCACGCCCTGAGTTTCAGAGGTCGTAACGTAAACGGTTGCAGGCTGTCCGCCAGTGGGATTGCCAGGAAAGGTGTAGATTTGAGTGACTTGAAGATTCGGTTGTGGGGCGTTCTGTCCACAGAAAGAATTTGTATTGCAGTATCCGCTGCAACACTCTCCCGTGTTTTGACCGGGTGCAGAACACTGTTCCACGTCAGCCTTGCATACTAACGGATACGAGAAAGAGTTTTTGGAAGTGGCATCCACGTAGCCAAGACCGCAGTAAGCAAGCAAGAATGTTTTGTGCTTGTAATTTCCAACTTCAGGCCACAGGTTTCCGTTCCAACTTGGCGGGTAGAACAGGTCAAAAAACGTTGTTGACTCTCCCGAGCTTAGCAGTTGGATTTCATTGTTTATGGCCTTGTCGATAAAGTTGCCTGTAGGCCTGAAGAGGTTTGAAACAAAGTAATAACCTATGCTAAATGGGTTGGTGTTATTGTAGTAAAAGCCATAAGAGTCTAGCGACTGGTTTCTGTAAAAGTAGTTTTGCAGGGGCCAGCCGTTTTGGCTCGTCAAATCGCACGTAGCTCTGGATCCCGCAGTTGTGTAGAAAGGTGCGTTTGGTTCGTAACCGCCCGCATAGCCGTACACTTTAACGTAAAAGTCCCCTTGAATCGCATTAGTGGGGGTAACGCAGTTTTCATTTTCCGTTTCTCCAGTTCCGCGAGTACAATCGCGTACGATGGGTCCGCCGCAGTAATCGTAAATTGCAATGTCGTAATCGCGGTTGTTCGGAGGGACCATGACTACGTGGAGAGTAAACCAGCCCGGACCGTTTCCCTTAAACCAGTCGATGTCTCCTTGGTAGTCTATCTTCTCTTCAATGTACATCGTGTCTTGAAGATTGAACGTTTGTCTGGTGTTAAAACAGTCGTTGTTGTCGCCGTCGGCAGAATTCAGGGCTGAGAGAAACAAGACTAACAGCAATGCCTTTAAGAATTTATCGTGTTTTTCTCCCACGTTCTGCCCACCGTTTCTGTTTTATCCAGCAAGAAAACTCCACCACGGTTTTTGCGTGGATTCTATTGCTCCGTCGGCAGCGCTCACCACTACCTTGACCGGATATTCAACAGTAACCAAACCGAGTATTTTCCCGCTTTTTTCGCCAGAAACTTCGTAAACCGGTTTGAACAACACGCTCTGCAATTTCATCTCGCGGATTTCAATGGCGCCCTCTCTTGAAGCGATTTTGTCTGCAGCTTCGTCAGGCAAAACGTTGACCGGCGAGCTACCGATGTTTAAGCCTTCTTCATCGAAGCTGATGGACTCAAGGGTTGCGACAACCGCATTCACGCCTTTTGACTCTATGTTCGTGATGCCGTTTTCTGAAGATATTCTGGCTGTTTTATCTTCGCCGCCAAAAGAAAGCTTGATTTCGAGCGCTTTTACAGAAACGGGGTTTGCTTCGGGTGAATTTTCAGCAGCTGCGGACGGAGTGGTTTCAACCGGTTCTTTCTCCGCTATCTTTTCAACGGGCTTGGGCGTCACTGAAGGCTTTGGCAATACGGGGCATTCTTTTGGCTTTTTGGGCGGTATTGACGGTATGGCGTGCTTTTCATCGAATGAAATTTTTTCAACCTTGTCTAACGCCGAAAGCGAGTCTATGCCGCTCGCAGGCATGCCGACATATAATATTTTGTTTTCTCTGTCGATGGATTCAATAACCCCCTTTGCCTCGCCTTCAACTATTTCCTGAAGTTTTTTGAAATCCGATTCGGTTTTCATTTCAGCTGAGGACAGGTGAACGTTCAAGTGTAGCTTTTCGTCGGGCTTGCCTTGCTCGTCGTAAAAATCAATCGCATCAGCAACCGCCTTTTCTACTACCGGCGTGTGTTTGACTCGCGGAGGGTCTCTATGAGGAAAGGGAAACGGGTTTTGGTCCGAGTATTCCGTCGGTCTTCTGATATCATAAGAAGTGTTCGTCAGGATTCCATCCACTACTTCCGTATAAGCGTCGTACTCGTACAAGTCCAACAAAGGCAGCCCGTTAATTGCCACCTGAGACCAAGAAGGAGCGTTGAAAGAGGCGATTTTCTCTTTATGCCCGTCTAAAACAGCTTTTTTTTCGCCAGACGCAACGCAAGCTTTGAACTTTTCCAAGTCCAAGCTGATTTCGAAAGCGTGTTTTTCAAGAGTGCACTTATCTTGAGCCTGTCCTGCCAAACCAAAAATCTTGTGATTGAACTCTTCGAATTTTCCCTGGGCTCTTGCGCACTCACTGGCTTCGGCTACTTCCTGCGCGTAAAGCACAACGCCAATATTGGGGTTTTGCAGGAATTCAACCGAAACATCCTTTCCATAGTCTTTTTTCAAACGTTGAACGAGGGAACCGATAGCGGCAATGCCTGAGTTCTGCAAATCGCCGTAATAAATCACGGAAACTTGGTTTGAAGCGCCGTCTTCTCCTGCCAGCGCAGGCGCGGCTTGAATTTCGGTAGCGGCCGCGTTGTCGGTTATGACGAAACCACCGCCTTGCCATTTGACTTTCGAAGCGGAAACGCAAGATTCTTTGCCAAAGTAATCTTTGTAGCAAACGATTGCGCCACCGGAACTCGCATCAACCGCTTTTTCTGCTGAAGTAAAAGGCAAAAGCACTAGTGCCGCCAAACAAACCGCGAGAACGCTTTTTTCCCAACCCATTCGCAACCGCCTCCCACCAAACCTGACGACAACAAGATATAACGAATAGGTTGATTAAAAATCAACTAAAAGTTTAAGCCATGCAACAAAAACAGGATCGTAGGTTCTGTATCCCGAAGGGAGAAATAAAGAAAAGGTAGTAAAAGCGCAAAAAACCCTATTTTTTCCCAGCGCGAGACATATAGGTCGATATGCCGCAATCAACCCCGCAATTTTAGGCATATGCATAAATCTTCGTCCGTTAGAGTTAAAAATCGGCTTTTCGTAAGCCAAAAGCGCAAGATTTATGCATAGCCAATAGGCTTATGCACGGCAAGCGTTAAGAATTGAGGGAAATCAAATGGTTGTACCTAAGAAGAGACGCGTTATGCGGAAGATAAACCGCGAGGAAGTGTTTGCAGTAATCAAGCGCAAGTGGCCCGCTCACGTGACGGAAGTGGCGGAGGCGATGCACTTGCTCGCGAAAGAATCGAGTCCGAAAGAACGGAAGCAAGTGCTGGCGCATTTGAAGTATCATTTTGATCAACTCGCCCGCGAGGGGCGGATTAGGGTGAAGAAGATTGGCATGGCGCTCGTCGCGTGGCCGAGCGAAATGGAGAGGATGAGAGTAATACACGACATATTCGAACTCTAACGCTGGTGAAACCATGAAAGGAAAACGAATTTCGGTCGGATTGGGATTTAGTAAAAATAAAAATGCACTTGAAGCCGCCAGAGAGGCAGTTAAAAAGGCAGTTCAAGACTGTGGTGGAAAACCAAACTTTTCGATAGTTTACACAAATTCTGAATACCCGCAAGACGAGATACTTAAAGGTATTAACGAAACACTGGAAAAAAATTGGGTTGGAATATCTACAGATAAACAATTCAACAGCGTAAGCGGACACGATAAGGAGCTGGTCGTTAGCGTATTATGCATAAAATCAGAATACATGCACTTTGGAGTAGGTGTGGCAGAAAATTATCGCAAAAATCCCGTTGAAAGCGCCGAAAAAGCTACTGCGGAAGCCATGAAGAACGCAAATCCTGACAAATACGTTGATGCATACATCCAATTTACTAGATCTAAAAAACACGAATATCACAAAATAGTGCGAACGCCACCATATTTCATCATTACATTCATAAGTGGAGCCAAAATAATCGAGGGTAAACCAATTCCCGGATTAGAATCAGAATTCGTCAACGGAATTTTAGAATACACGGGACCGCATATCCCAATATTTGGTGGTTCGGCTAGTTCTAGCTTTGAAAAATATTTGAACGAAAACAAAGCAGACAATACACAATTTGCGAATGGAAAGCGGTATAGCGGCGCAGGAATAGTTGTTTTTGTTATTTGTAATCTTTACTTTGCAACTAGTGTTGAACATGGATATGTTACCACCAACCAATACGCGGCAGTAACTAAGTTGGATCCGACCGGCTATGAAATTTTGGAAATAAATGGGCAAGAACCCATAGAAGAATATTCCCGGTTGTTGGGAGTAAGCAAAAAAGACTATTTGAAAGATCCATCTAAATGGAGCCTGAGCCGGCCCTTCGGTTTAGTTGAGGCGGACGGAACTACACATGTAAAAGAGGCACTCCCAAATAGAGACAAAAAAACACTACATTCAACATTCAAATTATTTCCTAATTGCGTAATGAACATATTAGACTATGACAAAAAGAAAACATTCACTACCCTATCAACAGCCCTTAAAAAATATAAAGAGAACACGAATTCTCCAATAAGCTTGGCGCTCTTTTGTTCGTGTTCGGGTCGCAGGCCGTTAATTGCAGGAAAAGAAAATAGCGTAGTGCAAGATGCAAAACGAGAAGCCCCTAAGACAGCTATTTTCGGTTTCGATTCGTTTGGGGAGGTTGGTGCAACACAAACAAGTTCTGCACAGTGCTACAGCCAAACGGTCACATCACTAGTGCTTTATGACGCGTTGCTAACAGAGTAGTCCCGGTGATTCAGATGTATCAAATGAAAACAATTGACTTTCTCGATAAAATAAAATTTGATTCTCCAGAGCTAGACTACATCGGACATGCAGAAAGAAAAAAAATAATCACTTTTCTTTTTAAGCGGCAACTAGACTACATGAAAAACAACGTTCCGTACTACGCTATAAAATATAAAAATACAAACTTGCGGGATATAGAAACCTATGAAGATTGCGCGAGTTTGGTTCCAACCACACGCAAGTCGGACATGCGGGCACTACCAACACCGTACGATTTACTACCTACAGACATCAGAAAGAACCCAGAACAAATTTACTTGTTTCGCGGAACGGGGGGAACGACAGGAAGACCGACCAGCATGTTTTACACTCATGGAGATTGGCGGGCCATGGTTGACGGCATGACGCGGCCACTTAAATGCGAGGTTCAAAATTTTAGTAGTCCGATAATTTCGTTCGATAGCTACAATCAGGGGCACATTTCCGGTCCGATTTTTGACGATACGATAAAAAAGCTAGGCGGTTTGCCAATAGCTCGTAATTTTGGTTCTGACGATTATCAAGCCATAAAGCAAATGGAATATCACAACTGCAACCTACTAATTGCACCCGCCGTTTCGACCCACAAGGGGGGAAGTCTAGAATCATTGCTAGAGTCGGACACAAAAAATGGCACCAACTACATAAATGGAGAGAACATCACGACAATATTTCACTCAAGCACGCAGATGCCTACAGATTTACGTGATGAGTTAAAGGGGCTGGGCATCAAATATTTTTACGACTATTATGGCTCTACAGATGTTCTTCCAACCGCAATTTCATGTCAAGCAAAACCGGAAGAACTTCATTTGAACTTAGGACACATTAGCCTCTTTATCCTCGGGGAGGATGGGGAGCATGTTAAAAGTGGGCAACGAGGATTAGTCGTCACTGGTAGAATAGGAGCATATGACATGAGCGGTAGGAATACGGTTGCACAAGCAACGCAGCTTTTGAATTACCATGTCGGGGACGAAGTTACATATGTAGAAGGGACTTGTTTGTGCGGTCGAACTACACCACGAATTAAGAACATAAAACGAGTCTTAGACTTAAAGGACAAACAAGCATCAGGATGCGAAGTTTGGTAAGCGGGGGAGACTTAATTTGACCGAACTAATCGAGATACCCAACTATATCGAAGGCTCTTTTGAAAAAACTGAGAAAAAAAAAATACTTACGGACTTGACTGGAAAACCAATCGCGGAGCTTTATGGAGCTACGGATAGTCTAATAAGAAAAGCCAAACGCGCGCTAGTAAAAAACTCTGAAGAAATAGGAAAAATAGGAATTCCAACCATAATCGAGGTTCTAAAGAGGAGCATGGACTATTATTACGACAAAGATATAGACTTTAAAACAACGGCACTTCTTGCAGGGAGTCCAATTTCATTTGTGAGGCAAGAAATTGATTCTTTAAAAACATGGTGCAAAAATATAGATGAGTATCTTTATTCGTGCTTCGGATGTATAGATTACACGCTAACAGAAATAAAAAAAAATGGAAAACTAATCGGATACAGAAAATTTGTTCCGAACGGACCCATTACGGCTATACTACCTAAAAACGACGACGGACTACCGCTATATGTTTTAACACAGCTAATTCTATCTAGGAACACTGCAATCGTAAAGCCTAGTTCTGAGGGGGCAAGTAGCTTTGCAACAATCAAGTTTATTGAGGCGTTAAATAAGAGCATAGACTACTATGGACCAGAAGAACAGAAACTTAAGAATGCAATTCAAGTAGTAAATATTTTAGAAGAACGGGAGAACAAAATCAGATCAACAGCTAATTTGGTCGTTACGGGGGGGCAAGTAATAATTTTTGGGACGGAAAACACAGCAAGGGCACTCTCTGCAGAGATATCTAATGATACTAAAATTAATAAAATCATCAAAATGGGAACGGGATTTAGCATTTCAATAGTCCTGAACGATGCAGACGTAAATCATGCGGCGACAGAAATCGTGCATTCCTCAACCCAAGATAAAGGAAATAAGTGTACGACAACGAACGTAGTATATGTTGAAGGGAGCGTATATCCTGCGTTAATAAAAAAACTTAGAGAAACAGAAAAAGCATTTAAGCACGGAGAGCTATTAGCTGCAGAAACTCGGTTAGGCCTAATTTCTGAAGAGGAAAAAAAACAAATAATTGGAAGAATTAAAGAGCTATATGGTCACACGAGCATAGGGGCAATACCAAACTACATAGAATTCAAGATACATGAAATAGAATCGCATGACCCGGTAGAGGAAATGCCGGCGCCGGTCATTTTTTTAAAAAAACTAAACACTGAAGAAGACATCATAAAACAAACCCTAACCGATATACGAAGAAATGAACTTGAAAAAAACCTCGTTACCAGCATATACACTAAAAATTTCGAAAAGTTTGAAAAGTTAACATCAGTAATCCCGTCGCACACGTTTAAGCTAAATAAAAGTTCTGAAAAAATAAATTTCCTACTTGAACACCAAGGACAATTTCTGATTCAAGAACTATTAGATAAGAAGATACTAGAGGTATGATTTTTAAACGAAGTCAAATTTAGACATAGGGTGAAGAAATGTTAAAACACTTTTACGTTACACTGCTAGATTTACCCGAAGCCCTACCATTCGCTTTTGTTCCAACAGTAAACCTCGAAGAGGTAGATAAAGACGCTAAAAAAGAGGCAGAAGCAGATCTGAAGCTTCAGAAATTCACAGTGCAATTGATGAAAAAAATCGGAGAAGATTTTGCGTTCATTGGAGACGACATTATTGGGGAAAAGTTTTATAAACGGTTTCTTTTCGAAAAAAACGGGTTTATGGAGGTCATGACGGGCGTTCCCGCAGTCATAAGCGCGCATTTCACGACAAAAACTCGTGCGAACAAATTTGCTGAAGCGTTACGCCAGACTATTAAGAATCAAGTCAAAGATAAAAAAATAAGCGCCATTTTAATGAGCGCCGTAGAAGTCAGTGAAGACGAGGCTAGCCGGTTGAGTTTCGAAACTTGGGAGAAACTGAGAAACATCCGATCTACAAACAAGGGAGGAGCGTGAAAACACCATGCTCTCTAGTTTTTTCAAGAGGTTGCTGATGGGCCGGCAACTGGAATTTGCCGAAGGAGACATTGAAATCCTCGAAACCAAGTTCACAATGCATTCCTTGAGCCACTATTTTTACTGGCGCGAGTTCGAGAAACAAAAGCACGGCGCGCAGGGGTTGAACGACATTTACGAGGTTGGAAAACAAACTGGAAAAGAAGTAGCCAAAAACTACAAGGAAAAGTTCAAGCTTGAAGGCCTCGAGTCGGCTAACTTTTGGAAGAACATAATCGAATTGAGCGGATTGGCGAAAGTGAAGATGATCAACCCAAAGGAAGGGGGAAAAGTGTTGATTCAGCTGGAATCTTCTTTTGCGAAACACTATTCCGGCAAAAAGCAAAAAAGCCAGGAAAACGTCGACGAATACTTGACGGGAATGCTTACGGGCGTTTTCGAGGAAATGTACGGCAAAGAGCTGGTCGGCGAAGAAACTAAATGCAGTACCACCGGCAACGCCTTCTGCGAGATAATCATCAAGCCAAAGAAATAAACGCACGCTATTCGCTAGCAAGACGGTTGAAAAAATTGCGGGGGCGAGAAAGGGAGAATCAGGAACCCCAAGGAGACGCCCC
>Ga0209542_10015519_pt1 | contig 12771 bp, 18 predicted proteins | sample RifCSPhighO2_01_FD_184028 | JGI IMG/M metagenome (GOLD analysis project Ga0209542, IMG submission 184028) | Soil microbial communities from Rifle, Colorado - Rifle CSP2_plank highO2_0.1 (SPAdes) (version 2) | ecosystem: Environmental > Terrestrial > Deep subsurface > Rock core/Sediment ...
CCTTTTGAAATCCTATCGTATTCTGGCCGATCGCTTTCGGGGACACCTTTCACAGTACCATCATTACTTTGTCATCGTCTGCGGTTTGTGCAACTTCGCAAAAATCTAATCCCTTTCTGTGGATTGGGGGCTTACGAGGTCGCATGAGTCTTTAATCAGCGGGTCTATTGAATATATGTATTTTCTTTCTTCAGTCATGGGGGCCTTCTGTTAATATTGATGCTAACTGTGGCTATAAATCACTTTGTTTTTCTTGCTTGATTGATCAATCGAGCGGCGGCGCTAAGTTTGAGTTTTGCGTCTGCCATCAACTTATTAATAGGAGCTTCAGCAATTGACTCTATCGTGGTGTACCCCGCTTTCTCCAAAATCCGAGCCAATGACTTGCTGATCTCTAAAGCGCCGACGAGGGGATGGGGCAAATCCTTCTTGATTTTTGATTTCTTTATACTCTTCGTTCCTTTTGATTTCTTTAATCGGCGAACGGTTTGTTTTACGGGCGGAATAATGACGCTCTTTTGCGCTTTCTCTGGATTAACACCCCTTTTATCGGAAGTCAAGACATATAATCCGCCGGAAAAAGCGACTTCCTTTTTCCTGTAGAGTTCTCCCAAAATAAGACTCGCGTAATCCGAACTTATTTTGAGCTCCTGCGCGATCTGATGTTTGGACGCCCTGCCTCCGCGCTTCAAAATCGCCTCTTTGGCTTGTTCAATCGTGCTTGGCATAAAATGAGTTTACTTCCCGCGCTTGACCTTCAGTTTGTCCTCTAAAGATTCTATACGCTTAACCAGCTTGGTGTTTTCTTTGGACAATTCAAGCTCTTTGGCTTTTGGAGAGAGATATGAATCATGCTCCCACCAAGTGATTCCGATCTCTTTTGCTTTCTCTACCGAAGCAATGAGGAGTCGAATCTTGATATTCAAAAGCTCGACATCGGCAAGCTGAACTCGTATGTCGCCGGCGATCACAATGCCCTTATCCAAAACGCGCTCGAGAATATCGGCGAGGTTGGTTGCTTGAGTAGATGTAGCTATTCGTTGTGTTGGCATATTTTTATTTGCCGGTCATTAATTCTTTGTAAAGCCGGGCGGCGGCGTACTTTCGACCTTTTTTGTCCCAATCTTCGGCGATTTTCAGAAGTGCGCCCCTGGCCTCGTCCGCTTCTGAACTTTCAGAATCAATTTGAATCACATCCTCATACGACTTTATCGCGTGATGCATGGTATCTTCGGACTTATGCCAATCTTTGGCCATCTTCAAAGTCGCCTGCTGGGCTTTTTTGATTGTGGCTTGGGTTGAAAAATTTTTGTTGTTTTCTTCTGCCATATGTTTAATTTTATTAAGTTTAAAGAAGATTTCCTAATGGGCCTAGTTCCAAATTAAGTTCTTCTTTAATCCCGAAAACTGCTTTCATTTCCTGAATCTTCTTTTCCAATGCTTTGAAAGTTAATCCCAATTTCTGCACTTCTGTATCGGAAAGCGTGCCGGTATCGACCCTTCTCACCGCTTCTCTTTCCAAAAGTTGCCGGATCAACTCTATCAAGGTGAGAACCAACTTGGCGATTCCTTGCTCGGCTTTTTCTGGATCGCTGGCCTCAATGATTTTGGGAATGTTCGCTTCAATATCCTTTAGCTGCCGTTCAAGCTTCTGAATGCGGGCTAAATCCTCGGGGGTTGGATTTGCTGTTTTTCCCATCCTACCCCCGGCTCTTAATCTTTCGGCATTAGAAATAGAAGTGATTATCAAGCGAAGTCCTATAAAAACAAGGTCAACATCCGCTACCCGCAATACTACTTCTCCGTCAACATACGCGCCTTTGTCAATCACTCGATCCAGCGCGTCAATAAGCGTCACTTTTTTTGATTTGAAGAGCCGTCCATGAGTGAATGCGCTTGTTGGGTGTTGACGCCGAGTCAAACTCGGCTGACGCAAATCTGGCCGGAAAGAAGGAAGGGCACTAGCGAGACTCTTATTTTGATATGTTTTATGCTTTTTCATTTTTGATGTCGACGAAGTTATAGGGCGGCCATGGACCCGTAAGAATCAGGGTAATCCCTGCGGCATCACATTCTCTGGCAAGACTCCTAAGCAAGGATCGAAAGGCTTCAAGGCGGTCGTTTGATACCAGACACGCGGTGTTCAAAATCATATCTTTGCCCGGCTCGCTGATTTCTTTCGGCAGAAGGTCGTTAAGTCGGATTCCTGCCGCTTGTTTTTCTAATTGGTCAATAATCCTGCTCAACCTCTCTTCAACTTCCCGTTCTATTTGGCTTGCGACCAACTCGTCACTTTTTTTGTCCACATACCATTTCATTCCTTCGGGAACGGATGAACGCTTCTTTTCCAATGCTCTAATTTCCTTATTTTTGTTTTTAAGAATCTCGCCGAACTTTTTGTATTCAAGGTATCCTTTTACTCCCCATTCTTGTTTATCTTTGAGACGCAGGAGTAAAGCCTTAAATTTCGCGTAATGTTTTTTCAGCATCGCCTCAAGATTTTTTTTGGTTTTATAGAGCGTCCCGAACTTCATGGGAATAACTGCGCCGGATATCTCGGCTTCAGCTATAACCTTGTGGTGTCGCTTCACATTTTTTTCCGTCCACTTTGCGTCTTCCTGAAGTTTTTCCTTTATGGTTTTGGCATTGAATTTGGAAAGATCAACTTTGCTCGCAATCGCTTCAATATCTTGAAAAGGGAAGGCCTTTGCTTTGCTTCCGAAATCAACTCCCTTGCTTTTAATTTTTTTTACCCCGTAGGGTCGCCGCGAGGCGACTCCTTCGGGGCCTGCGCCGCTACGGACGCAATAAATGTAAAACCCCATAAGCTTCATTGAAATCATTCCGCTGGCCCGCCAGACGGCTTTTGACTTTTTCGTTCATAAGACACCAGCTCAAAATTCTGATCTAAAATCACCCGATAAATGTTTTTATCATACACCGGCTTTGGGATGCCGATTCTTTTCATGTATTCGCTCTGTTCAATTACCTCAACTTCCACTTCCCAGCCCTTATCGGTCTTGTCGGCTTTGACAACGCTTCCTTCTTTGCCGAGCATTTCTTTGATAAATTCCACCGCCTTGACGATGCCTTTTGAACTGCTTTTTAATTGTTGTTTTTCTTCTGGCATATATTTCGTTTATTGAGACGAGGCCGCAAGCTTTTTCCGTTCTCGAATCTCGGCAAGCCTCGCCATGATTTCGTCCTCCTGTTTTTGATATTCCGCCTCGCTCATCTGATCAAGCTCAAACATGGTTTGAAATCTTAACAATTGTTCTTTTAATTTCGACTCATCGTTTAGCTCATCTTCGGCAAGATCGTGAATCTTCTTGAATATGGCCATCAAACCTTTTGCCGGGAGCCATAATAATAAATCGTCAATAATCAACATGTTAGATTAGGGTTATGGGTACTCTGACAAAATTGAACGGCGGAATCGGACCGATGTATTTGAAATAAGCATTTTCGTCCGCGTACTGCTTATCAAGGTTTCGGACAATCTTATCAAATGTTTTTTGTTTTGACTCTGGGATAAGAAAAGCGAGATTGAATATCATTTGCTCTCCAAGAAGCTGGGTCTCTTTATGGTCAACCACTATGTCTTTCAACAGATCAAAGATTTCTTCTTTTATCTTCTCCCGCCTCGATTCAACAGCCGTCTCAACGACCTTTCCTACCTCAATCGCTTCGTCTCTTCTCAACATTTTTCCCGACATTGCCTGTTTGATGCGGCCAAGTTCTGGATTTTCCGCAACGACCTTTTGAAAAATTTTGGGCATATCAAGCCACATGGCTTTCAAATTAAGTTCAACTCTGCCCTCAATGCCCTCAAGCGCATCCAGCAATGCAGACTCTTTTGCCTTCAGCATTTTTTCCTGTAAAATCCTGCTGTTCTCGGCCACTGTTCCAAAGCTTACTGGAAGGACTGGTGAATGCATTCGCATGACTTCTTCAATAACTCGCTGATGAGTGACGGTATTTTCTCGCGTAATGGGGTAATCGTCCATAATAGACGCGTCACTCACCACAACGGCAAGTTTCCCGGAATCAACAAGATGGAGACTACCACCTCCGACGCCTGCCAAATCAAGACCAAATGATTTTGGCTTTCGTATCACGCAGTAAATGTATTTTCCCATTGTATTGCCCATAATTATTTTGGAGCTGGCAGGCCCCCAGCGAGATGCTGAAATAGTATCCCGCTGGGGATCAACCATTGTTGGTTGCCCCGTGTGTTCTACTGGAATCTACTCTTAATGTTTTCAAGCCACTCGCCGGCGCGGGAAGAAAATCCGAAGCCGACAGCTATGGCACCTGCAAATACCAAGAAATCAACGAATCTCGGCCACAAGAGGTCAAGCTGAAGGTTCAAATATCGAGCGGCGGCAAGAATGCTGAATACGACTATAATCCAGCGAGCGGCCATGCCGGCAACATCGGCCTTTACGCCTATGACGCCGATTAAACGGACAATTATCCGATCAATGAATTTGCCGAAGAAAAATCCGAGAAAAACGATTATCGCCGCGGTAACCGCAAACGGCAAAAAGCCGAACATCTGACCCAGAAAAGAGTTGACGGCATACAATTGAAGGATGCTCATTGTGGCCATGAAGCTTGCGATAATCAAAAACCATTTGACGAGCCACCCAAGAAATGCTCCGACATCAGTGGAAAGCCCCAAACGGTCTTCCAAAACATCAGTAAGTCCTATAGCCGAAAACGCTCTCGACCATGCGATATTCTTTTCTCCCAGTATTTTCTTGATCAACTGTCCTATAAAGACAGCTAAAAACCAGCCGATAAGAAGAACGAGGGCCGCGCCTAAAAGAGGCGCGAATGTGCCCGCAACGCCGCTCCCGAGCTCGAATAACGCCGCAAGGAATGTCTCCCACCAATTTGTAAAATATGTTGCAATCATTTTGTTAAGTTTATCCTCATAAAATATCTATGACCACTCTCGATATTTTACTAATTTATAATACGACCTTTTAAACGAATAATTGTTTCCCTAAACTCTCCAAACTTTTTATGCCTTGAATTTCATCTGCATGCAATAAAACTTCTGTGATGGCGTGATTGCTGAATTTCTTTTTGATTTCATTTATATATTTCTCTTGATTTTTCCGCTTAAGTTTAGCAAAGTCAGAATCTTCTTTTGGAAATATGTTGTTAATAATGATGTGACGGGACGGGATGTGAAATTTCTCAAGAGTGTTTATCAGGTCTTCCGTTTCCCGAACCCCCATACTCTCAGCAATGGTAACTACAATAAACTCCGTCCTTTTCTCGTCCTGCAGAAGCTCCCGCACTTTTTTGACTGTCCTTTTCATCTCCAGAAGAAACTGATCGGCTTTCGTAACTCTTTCTTCTCTCGCAAACTGCCGCACCATCGCGTGATACTTCCAACGAAGACTCGCCAAAAACTTTATCCAATCGTCCAAGAGTTCTGGGAGGGTGAGTAGGCGCAGTGTATGGCCGGTTGGCGCGGTGTCTACAATGTAGAGCGAGTATTCCTGGCTATCCATAAAATCGGTAATCTTTTTCAACCCCATCACTTCGTCTAATCCCGGAATATCAAGGCTGAATAACTCCTCTGCTTCTTCGTTGGCCAAATAAGTGCCTTCCTGTAAAATGTCCAGAATGTCCTCGCCATACTCTTTCTTAAATTCTTCAAGAACAATCTTCGCGTCTATCTCCATTGCAAAGAGATTTTTTGCGCCCTCAATCTGAGTTGGTTCATTGCCGATTTTCTGGCCGAAACTGTCGGCAAGCGAAGGAGCCGGATCGGTGGTGAAAATCAAAACTTTGTCATTTTTCCTTCTCTTGGCGTATTCTTTCGCAAAGCCGAGAGCCGTCGCCGCGGACATGCTCGTTTTACCCACTCCGCCCTTGCCGCCGAACATGATGAATTGTAAAGGTTTTTCTACTAATTCAGTCAATGGCATATAATCTTTTTGCTAAATCAACCCATTACTGCCATACCGATTTTTGCGTTCGGTTCCCCAAAAACAAAAATCGGCATGTCAAAATATGGGTTACTTTTTCTCGATAAACCAACTCACGACCTTTTTAAAGCTCAGACCAAAACTGCCGGCAGGTTTTGCGGGTTCTTCTTTCGGCGCGGCTTTTTCTGGTTCGACTATGCTCACCACAGGCGGATTTTCTGAAGGCGTGGTCGGAGCAGGGTTGTCCGCTGATTTTGCCTCTGCTTCAGGAGTGGTTTTTTCTGGCTCTTTCGGCTCTGGTTCTGATTTTATTTCGCCGAGGTTTCCCATTTTTTCTTTTTCTTCCGCATCAGTTTCCGCACGAACTTCTTCCACTGGCTCCGTCTTCATTTCCTCTTTTGACTCATCCGCAAGTTCTTCTGTCTTTTCATCCTGCTCTCCTGGTTTATCTTGCTCCTCTTCTTCGTCCTTCTCCGCCGAAGGTGAATCATCTCCTGACCGATTAGACGAAGGCCCTAAATCGGCCAAAGCCTTATCGAGTTCCTCGTCACTGTCTGCAGATTTACCCTCGTCTTTATCCTCGTTGGCATCTTCCTCTTGATTTTCTTCTTCATCGTTTCTATCGCTCGCCGGCGACGCGACAACAGGTTCATCGGTAAGCAAAGTCACATTAGCGACAACTGCCGCTGGCTCTTCAATCGCGGGATCATTATTTTCAAACCGACTGCGCCCTCGTTTCAGCAAATGGCATAAGTCATTCTCAAATTTAATGTGGCCGGATCGCGCCAATGCCCTGCACAAAAGCCGCGCGTAATCGCTCGAAAGATTCGTTTTTTGAGCAATCAGCCGGATATTTGTCTTTTCCTTCGTTCTCCCCAAAAAATTTATAATTTTTCGTTCGCTTGATGTCATGTTTTATTTTTTGCCGCTGGATAATTTTTTTCTCCCCTTAAAATCCTCGGGGTTGAGGCCGACCTTTACTCTAAGACCGTAAGCTCCTCGGTATTCTTTTCCACTCTTGGTCTTGCCTTTAATTTCGCCTTGCTCTATATGCTCCGACTTTCCCTGCCGTTCCATTTCCGCCGCAAATCCTAAAAGACCGCCGAGTCCTTTAACAGCGCCTTCGGCTAATCTTCCCAAAGAGACTGCCAGCCCTTCTTTATTTTGTTTCCTAATGTTTCGAGCCATTGTGTTTCTTTTTTAATTTCTTTGACAAAGGGTTTGACAGGCTTCAATCTTTTTTCAATCTCCTTTGTTTTTTTCTCCACCTCTTTTCTTGTCCATCCCAACCTTTTTGTGATTTCTCCCAAACGCTCTCCTATAATATCCGCAACCTCGCCGGCTTTTTCGGACTTTTCAATGACACCCACGCCTCGGCAATGAATGCAAGAGAGCAATGAAGATGGCGAAGTTCTGCCTCTCCCTTGGCAAGAAGGACATTTAATCGGGTTCTCAAATTCCACTTCTCCCTTGCCGCGGCAAGCAATACAATGGCTATGTAAAGAGCGCGGCTGAATGCCTGATCCTCCGCAGAAAGTGCATTTAAATTTTCTCTCTGATAAAATTTCTGTCATGTTAGTATTCCACCGTCATGCGAGGCCGCCCGCGACCTTCTTTTTTTACATTAATCTCTATTGGCACTCCTGACTCGCCGCGAATTTCAGTTGCTTTCTTTTTTGCCTGCTTCAAAAGATCGTCCATCTCCGCGTCAATTTCCACTAATCTGCGGTCAATTTGCGTCTTTCTTTTAGCAAGGCGCATTCTTTCTTTCACTAAATGGTCTCGTTCATTGCGAGCCATATTTAACGAAAGAATGGCCGTTGTGGGAAGTTGCGGTTTCGCGCTCCTTCTTGTCCGAGGAATTGTGCGAAGATCGTGGAGATTTGCTATTTCGCCTAAACTTTTGATTGTTTTCATGGTAGCTTTTTTATTTATCTCCAGATATTGCTGAGCGAAAATGTCTTTTTGCACTTTTTCGCAACAAGCTCATCGACCAGTTGTTTAACTTTTTCGTGGTTATTTCTTGTGCCAAGCCGCGATGTCTCTGAAGAAAGAATGTCCCGGCAGATTCCGCGAAAAACTTTGTTATCGGGAGCAATCGCCGCTCCAGCATGCGTTTTGCAGGACCTGGCGATCATTACCGCGCCCCGCACTGTCGGCGCAAATTCGTATTCGCCGGAATCCCGCAATCCCCGAACGATGTCAACGATGGCCGCCGATTCTTCGCGTGAGAGGCCGGATTTTGCTTGGCAGATCGCAATCTCAGTCGGACGATCCATATAATCCAAGTCAATCGTGATCATTCGATCGCGCAAAGCGTCTTGGGCTTTATGCACGCCGGCGTATTCTTCGGGATTGGAAGTGAAAATCGCCGTAAAATTCGGATGCACCCTTAAATATGCCTCATCTCCGCCGCGATTTGCCGGCAGATCCATAACCTTTTCCTGAAGAACCGAAAGAAGAATATTATTTGCTTCGGGTCTCGAACGAGTAAACTCATCGTATACAAGCGTATAGCCGCTTTTGCAGGCAATGGTCAGGCGGTTATCCGCCCATCGCTTGGTCATGTCCTCTTCGGTTTTGAGAACGCGAGAGATAAAATTATCCACCAACCTGCGGTAACGGTAACCATGTTCTCCGCCGACAAGATCGGCTGTGCCCAGCTGATCGTCTCCGTGGATCAAAACAACGGGCCTCTCAATCTTCGATGCCACATGCATTGCCAGCGTCGTTTTGCCTGTCCCTGAAACTCCTCGCAAATGCACAGGAAAGCCGGCTTTGATGTAATTTAAGGCTTTTTGGGTAAGTTCCTTTATATACGGAGTTTCCACAAAACCAGCCAAGGGTCGTGGCTCTATAATGAATACTTCTTCGTCTGAAGATAAATAATTAGACATAATTTTCTGATTGGTTCAATCGGAGTCGCGATTCAGGACGACTCCCGGGGTTGCCCCGCGCCTTTTAGAATCTCTAAAAAGATGCGGGGTTTATTCCTCGGACTTTTGTTTTTTTGCCTTTTTGCGTCCAGCCAAAAGAGACGCCCAGTGCTTCTGCGCGCTCATTCGCGAATGATGGTAACGCGACACCATATCTTTCGCGTCTTTTCTGGCCTTGTCAGAATCGTGCTTCACATCTTTCAAATCTTCCTGGATGTCTCCCATCATGCCCTTGAATGCCGTCTTGCGGTCATGTTCGCCCTTCTTAAGATTCTCGGCAAGATCCTTTGCCTGCTCTTTATTGTCTTTTGAAATGCTGGCAAGCAACGACCTGGCATCTTTAATAATTGTCTTGCCGGCATTTCGCGCGTGTTTGGAATCTTTCTTCACATCCGCAAGGCTTGTATGAACGGTTTTCATCGTGGCTTCAAAGTCCTGCTTTCTCGCCTCTCCTGATGATTTCAGGAAAGATTTCACTTCTCGCGCCACTCTTTTTACATCTTGAACTCGTTCCTCGCCTTCCTTGGCGAAATCTTTCAACATGGTTTTTGCGCCCGCGATAATGTGGCGCGTGTCCTTTCGAACATCGTCCAACGCCTTTCCTCGCGCGTCGCGAGATGCCTGAATGTCCTCTACTAATGATTTCATGTCTGTTCCTAATGCCATATGTTTAATTATGTTTATATGCGTTTATTTTATGATGCGGCTCTTGCGCAAACCTGAATCAATTTTAATCATCGACCTTTGGGAAGTCAGCCCTCCCTGAATTAAAGTTAATTTGCGCAATACACCATAAAAGAAACGCGATATTCTGTTAACTTCCGTAATTTGTAATGTTATTCGACCTTTAGTTTATAACAAGGTAATGCTATTTTTCTTCAACCTCGCCCAGCTCATACGCGCTGATGCAGGGCAAGCCGGTGTTAACATCCAACGCTTCTTCGTTTTCTTTTTCACACCCCTCATCCCGAGACCTATCAAGTTTTCTTACCCGTCCTTTTCCGCCGCATACGGAACAAGTCAATCTGTGATGGCGATACACTCCCGTACCCAAACAACTCAAACATTTCTCATTGGGCTCGGGAACATACACTTTCCCTCTTCCTTTGCAGGTCTGGCATTTTGAAAGCTTTGAGGGAACGCCAAAACGATCAAGGCCCGTGCCTCTGCAGAATGCGCACCTTACCAGCGAGTCCGATTCGGTTTTTTTCTCTTTGCCTGCCTGCCGCAGCCTTGGCGTAGGCAGGGGCGGACGCCCTCGTTTTTTATTTATTGTCATCATCATTATTTATATTTTCCTTTTCGGGATCATCTCCCGGATTCCCCGGATTTGCTGGCGACTTTTCTCTATGAAATAGGCCGAGCATCTCGTGCCATGCCGTGGCCACGGATTGCCTTTCTATCTTGAAATTGTCGAGCATCGTGTGCACTTCTTGACGCATGTCCTGAAGCTCGGCGGTGATTGACTCTCCCGTGGCTTTCGCTTTTCTCTCCTGCTCGCGCCTGATGTCAGCCATCATCTTCTTGAAATCCTTAATTCTTATCTCCTCGCCTTTTGCGAGAAGCGTTTTTAATTTTTCCGCCACCATTTCTTCTTCTTTGCGAAATGTCTCAAGCATATTTCGCACCTCTTTTTCGCGCTCGTTTTGTCGAGAAATGATATCAGCCATCATGCGGTCAAAATCCTTTTTTCTCAGAGATTCGCTTTTGGCTAAAACTTCCTGCAGCTCTTCTGCCATCGTTTCTCTTTTCTCTTTGAAATCATCCATTACCTTATGAGTGTCCTCAATGATATCGCCGACCACTTTTACGCGGGCATCATAAGAAGCGATGATGTCGCCTGCCAAATCCTTGAGGTTTCTCTGTCCATCCTCGGCCTTCATAGCTGAAGCATCTGCCTCGGTGGAGGAGGCCAACGCCTCTTCTTTGGGCTCAACCGCCGATTCCTCCTCTTTATGCGCGGGTTTTATTTTTTTCTTCTTAGACATGGTTTAGAAATGAAAAATGTTCCGCCATAGTTTTTTCTGCGTTTGGAATTTGCCGGACTCTCTAATTGATCTGGCAATATCGCTCGCTCCCCGCATCGCGCCGTTGAATGAATTATCTTTTTTAGGGTCGGTGGTTTCGGAACTTTTGCGGTTTCCGAAAATATTTTTAATTTTTTCTGTTAATTTATTCATATATTTGATTCGGATTCTCGTCCCGCCACTCCTTTCTATATATATAGGGAGTGATGGGAATGGCAAAAAGAAGAAAGGTTAATCCATTGCAATGGCGGGACGAAAACCCAATCAATAAAAAGATTGGCTGAGGCGCGCTTCCGATTATGTCCCCAGCTGATGGATCGCAGAAGGACTTTGAAGATTTCTATCAATGTGGTCATTCAAATTGGTAGAAATCTTGTTAAGCGCTTCTGCAAATCGATTGAGGACGCCTTATCCAATGCTTATGCTCCGAACTTAGGCAGCGGTGGCGGTAAGACCAATTGCCTCTGCGTACTTGAGGTAGGTCTCGACGGACGCGATCACGATGCGAGCTTCAATTGCGAGGAGTTCAATCCCCACGAGCGATACTCTTACCCACGCGTCGATCACGACACCCTTGTCCAACACTCGGTCTACCACTTCCACCAAACTGGAGCTTGCCATTGTTTTTTCTACGGCCATAGGTGTATTTGTTCTTTGCGCGCAACTTTCAAAAATTGAAAATTGAACGCTGGAACGAAATTAATTTTTTTAATTAACAATTATTCGACCTTTAATTGTTTTTGCTCTCGGTTTCATCGGCATTTTGAAGACCAGTCGCGGTCGTGCCGACTCCCGAAATCTTCCCGGCAAGCGTGCTGACAAGATTTCGAGAGTCGGGCTAAACTTGGTCAATGGGTAAAGCCCTTGTCTTTATGCCCGAAGCCGAAGGGCAAATCTCTTTATTTTTTAATCTCCTAAATTCCGCAAGCGCCTCTGTTAATCGCGCATCAGTTTTCTTCTTCGGGTTAATTTGCAAAACCGATGCTAATTGAAAGATAAGGCCCTCTCCCTTGCGCCCGGAACCAAGAGAGTCAAAACTCCATCTAATTTTTCAAGGTTCGGTCTGCGACTCTTCGCTCATTTCCTCGACCTTTTCCAATAAATCATCATTGGGATTACCAATATGCGGCTCATCATCAAAAACATCATCTTTGTAGGGCAGTCGCGGATCGTTCATATTGAGAAACAAAAAATCCGCCGCAAAGATTGCGTCGGATTTTCCGCGTTCGATAATAAACCGAAAACCGTTAAGGTCGAATCCCTGATTTGTTTTTGAGACGGGCAGGTAAAAGCATTCTCTCTCTCTCTCTTACAAATAAGCCATTTTTTGGCCCTTCAATTTTTTGATTTATATTGTATACAATTGTTTTCATATTGCTCGCCGCGATTTTTGAAAAAATAGTTGTCGACAAAATTTATCTATCAACTTAATTATATATAAGTATAGGGTGTAATGCAAAACCTATCAAGTTGATTATAGCAATATTTATCAATGTCAACAACAGGCGTCAACCCCGCATCGTATTAATGAGCAAATTGTGTCTTATTGTCACTGTTTCTAATTTAATAATATCTGAAAGTCCTTTATTTAAGCGTTTTTTAAGCGTAAATGCCCTCTATAGAGAACAGGTTATCCACAATTGCGTTCAATTTGCCTCTGTGATATCTTGATTACAAGAGAGAGACGGAAGTTATCCACAGCCCATCTACAATCTTTCAACATAATTCCTATACGCTATAGGCCATAAATAACTGTTACCGAAATCTCTGGTTACCGCGGGCGCGTTTTTGAATGCGAAAAATCTTTGTAATCAGGGTATCAATCTGTCGTTTGAGAAGCAAGGGGTTCAACACAGCATG
>Ga0209542_10015523_pt1 | contig 12769 bp, 11 predicted proteins | sample RifCSPhighO2_01_FD_184028 | JGI IMG/M metagenome (GOLD analysis project Ga0209542, IMG submission 184028) | Soil microbial communities from Rifle, Colorado - Rifle CSP2_plank highO2_0.1 (SPAdes) (version 2) | ecosystem: Environmental > Terrestrial > Deep subsurface > Rock core/Sediment ...
ATTTGTTCGGGAGAATCGACCTCTTTAAACCAGGTTTTAGATATAATACGAAATGTATGTGATAAAAAGTTTGAAGTGATATATAATGACGCTGTCCAGGATAAACCTTGGCCGACAAAAGACAAAAATTTTCAAAAAGCAAAATCGCTGTTTGGGTGGGAACCAAAAACTCCCATTAAAGAAGGTTTAAAAAAGGTGATGGAAATCTAAATGACAAAAGACGTTAAAGTGAAAATTCTAGACATTAAAAAAGATGACCGGGGCTGGTTTGCAGAAATTGTCCGCAGGGAAGACGTGAATCACCCGGATAAGCCTCTCGGTCAAATGTATGTAACCACAGCCAACCCCGGACAAACCAAAGGCAAGCATTACCACACCAGAAAAACCGAGTGGTTTTGTGTTATAAAAGGAAAAGGTCTTCTTACGTTAGTTGATCTCAATACAAAAGAAAAACAAGAAATCAATGTAGGCGAGGACAACATGGTGGCAGTGCAAATTCCGCCAAATGTTTGGCATACGATCAGCAATCGGGATACTTCCGAGATGTTTTTGCTAGCTTACACTGACGAGTCGTATAACCCAAATGATCCTGATACCATAGCTCTTGAAATATGACCAACGGAATGTACAAACAATACGCAAAAGATATTAAAGGGAAAGTAATACTTGTTACCGGCGGAACTGGATCCTTTGGGAATTCTGTCGTCTCCGGGCTTCTCAGATACGAACCCCAAAGAATAATTATCTTCTCTCGTGACGAAAAAAAGCAACACGATATGCGCAATTTGTACGATTCTCCTCTTCTAAAATTCGTCATCGGCGATGTTAGAGAAAAAGAAAGCCTGGAATGGATTATGGATGGAGTTGATTATATTTTCCATGCGGCTGCCTTAAAACAAGTCCCTTCCTGCGAGTTCTTTCCCTTGGAAGCCATAAAAACCAACACTCTTGGAGCACATAATGTCATAACTTGCGCGATCAAGCACAAAGTCAACCGGCTGGTTATTCTTTCAACAGACAAGGCCGTCTATCCCATTAACGCCATGGGGTTATCTAAGGCTATGATGGAAAAAGTCATGATCGCTGATTCAAGAAAAATCAGTGAAGAAAATAATACACACACCACCCTTTGCGGAACACGTTATGGCAATGTGTTGTACACAAGAGGTTCTGTTGTCCCCTATTTTATAGAACTTATCAAAAAAGGTGAGCAATTGACAGTTACTAACGGCGAAATGACCCGATTTTTACTTCCGCTTTCCGAATCCGTAGATTTAGTACTACACGCGATGGCCAACGGGAAAAATGGCGACATGTATGTCAGAAAAGCTTCTGCGACCAATATGGAAACGCTTGCTCAAGCTGTGTGCAAGCTTTTCAATTACAAAAAAGGCTACAAAATAGTCGGAGTTCGTGCAGGAGAGAAAATGCACGAAGCTTTAGTTTCCCAGGAAGAAATGATGCGCGCTGAAGATCAAGGCGATTACTTTAGAATTCCTCCTGAAAGCCAGGGTTTGGAATATCAAAAATACTACGAAGTTGGCAAAAAAGTACAAGTCGATAAAATTGAATCTTTCACCTCGGCCAATACAAAACAGCTAGATTTGGGTCAAACTGTAACACTTCTGAAAACTTTACCCGAAATTCAGGAGGAACTAAAAAACTTTCATCCATGAAGAAAAACTTAAAAATTTTGACCGTTATGGGAACAAGGCCTGAGATAATTCGCTTGGCTTGTATTCTTCCAAAGATGGATGAGTATTTTAATCATGTTGTTGTCTTTACCAGTCAAAGTTTTGATAAGCAAATGAGTACTGTTTTCTTCCAAGACTTCAAGCTTCGGGAGCCGGATTATGTTTTGTCGGTAAAGGCTGATACTTTGGCGGGCCAGGTTGCAAACATTCTTACCCAAACAGAAGAAGTGATGCTCAAGGAAAAACCGGATGGACTGCTTATTTTGGGAGATACGAACAGCGCACTTTGCGCAATAATCGCAAAACGGTTAAAGATTCCTATTTTCCATATGGAGGCCGGAAACAGATCGTTTGACGAAAATGTTCCGGAGGAGATTAATCGAAGAATTATTGATCACATAAGCGACTTCAATCTTCCGTATGGTGAACACTCAAGACGATACTTAATGCGCGAGGGTGTTCATCCAGGCAGTATTTATACAACCGGCTCGCCTTTGGCAGAGGTTATAGATAAATACAAGCCGGACATTGAAGCCTCAAATATTTTGGATGAACTTAAGCTTAAAGAGCGGGAGTATTTTTTGGTTAGTACACACAGAGAGGAGAATGTCGACAATCCAGAGAACTTAAAAGAACTCTTTGCCTCGATCGCGTCAATAACTGAGGAGTATGGATTCCCAGCAATTGTTACTCTTCACCCAAGAACGAAGATCAGGCTTGAGAATGCAAAAATCAAGGTTTCAGACAAGATAGTTTTGCATGAGCCGTTTGGATTTTTGGATTACAACAAGCTACAAATGAATGCTCTTTGCGTTCTGTCGGACAGTGGAACGATCCAGGAGGAGAGTACGTTAATGGGTTTTCGTGCTGTGCAAATTCGGGTAAGTAGTGAGCGGCCAGAGGCGTTTGACGTCGGAGCGGTAATTTTGACTGGATTTAATAGGGACGCCATTTCGAATGCAGTTCACCTAACAATCAGTGAATTTGAGAAAGGTGAGAAGCTGCAAATTCCTGAAACCTACAAAGACACAAATGTTTCAGCTCGTGTAGCAAAATTAATAATGGGTCTGGCCTCGATTCGCAAAAATCACGGTAAGCAGAAATATAGCTGACCGTTATTCTTTACCCTTCAAAAATACCCCATATATAATGCCTGCAGCTGCGCCACCGGCTTCCAACCCCCTTACAAAAATCATGCCAGCCGATAACAACGGGTGTGAAAGCAGTTTTTTCCATTTCCTAAAAAACACAGGTCTTAACAGCAAATTTCCCTGAGACAGCATCTTTTCGGGGTGTCGATTCAAATACCCAGCCGCACCAGAGGCGTAGTAGAATTTCTTTTTTGCTGATTTCCAGGGGTTAAAAACGCGCTCATTGTGGAGCGTAAAACTTTTCGTCCTCCCTATTTTTACTCCGGCTTTTCTCATGCGCAGAGGCAAATCCCAATCTTCTGGTCCTGTAATCGAAAGATCATACCCCCCAAATTTCTCAAAAAGGTCTTTCTTAAAAACCCGAGCAGCTTCTATCTCTTCTTCTCCAACATAAAACTCTCTTTCGAAAGCTTTAAATTTTGTCCAAAATCCCTTGCCAAATGACTTCTCCGGTAAAACTAGCGCTCCGATTTGTGGATCTTTTTTAAATTCCTCTAGACATTCTTGCAAAGTTGTAGAGGCTAACTGCTGATCGGCATCCAAAATCATGACGTACTTTCCTTGAGCCTTTTTGACACCATAGTTTCTCTGTGCCGAGCGCTCCGGACCTTTTGTGTAAACCTTTTTTGTGTACTCGCGGGCAATCTCACATGTTTTATCGGCAGAACTATTGTCAACAATAATAATTTCCCAGTTTTTGTACGTTTGATTCTTTATACTTTCCAAAAGGTCACGAACGACTCCCTTTTCGTTTTTAGTGGTTATTACTACAGAGATCAGGGGTCGCGCTTCCATTTGTATAAATTCTACCTTACAATAGTGCTTGTGGCCAGCTCTAAACCATACTTATCATTCGTAATTCCTGCCAAAAACGAAGAAGGATCTGTACAAGCACTCTACCAAGAAATCGTGGCTGCCGTCCATCCTCTGAAAAAAACATATGAGATAATCTTCATAGATGATGGTTCCACCGACTCCACTTTCGAGAAATTGACTCAGCTCCACAAAAAAGATTCTCAAGTCAAAATCATTAAATTTCGCGGCAACTTAGGTAAATCTGCAGCGCTCCAAACCGGTTTTGATAAGGCTTCTGGAAATATTGTTTTTACAATGGATGCGGATCTGCAAGATAACCCACGAGAGATTCTCCACTTTCTGGAAAAAATAAATGAAGGTTACGACCTTGTCTCCGGATGGAAAAAAACCAGACATGACCCTTCAGTTAAAGTTATCCCTTCGAGAATCTTAAATAACTTTTTAACACCGCTTCTGACCGGAGTAAAGTTGCATGATATAAACTGCGGTTTCAAGGCTTACAGAAAAGAGGTAGTCAAAACTCTCAATCTCTACGGTGAACTTTACAGATTCATCCCAGTTTTCGCTGCTAAACAATCCTTTCGAGTAACAGAAATTCCAGTTGACCACAGAGCGCGAAAACACGGTAAGTCAAAGTTTGGCTGGGAAAGAAATATAAAAGGTTTCCTTGATTTATTAACCGTGGTTTTTCTGACAGGATATAATAGGCGGCCGGGGCACTTTTTTGGTACTTTCGGCTTAATCTCATTCTTTGCGGGCTTTGTTGTTGGTCTGTACATTACATACCTTAGATTAACTACAGGCGGGGTTCAAGGACGCCAACCACTTTTAATTTTGGGTATTCTTTTAATGATCGTTGGCGTCCAGCTAGTTTCAACTGGACTACTGGCAGAAATGATGCTTGCCGCACGAACTAAACTTGATTACACTTCAAGCATCGAAAGGTTGATTGAGTAAAATGCCTCGTAAAAATCTCAGCATTTCGGCCTTTTTCCCCTGCTATAACGACTCAAAAACAATCGGTGGTTTGGTTATAGACGCTCTTGATACTCTCAAGACTCTAACAAAAGATTACGAAGTTATCGTTGTAAATGACGGATCGCAGGACGAAAGCGCTAAAGTTTTAGAAGGGTTGTCTAAAAAATATAAGCATCTTAAAGTTGTCACTCATAAAAAGAATCGCGGTTATGGTGGTGCGCTAAGAAGCGGTTTTTCCGCTGCATCTCGTGATTTGATTTTTTATACAGACGGAGATGCACAATATGACGTAAAGGAAATGTCAATACTTTTTAACCTCATGACTCCTGACGTAAATTTTGTGAATGGTATAAAGATGCGCAGGGGAGACGCTGAATACAGGGTTATTGCTGGCAACTTGCATAGATTTGTAAACCGCTGGTTGTTCTGGCTGCCCATATATGATGTAGATTGTGATTTTAGACTGATTAGACGAGAACTCATGCAAAAAGTAAAGCTTGAATCCAACAGTGGATCAATATGCATTGAACTTGCAAAAAAGGCAGAACGGGCAGGAGCGATCTTTAGGCAGGTATCTGTCCATCATTACGACCGAAAGTTCGGCCAATCACAGTTTTTTAGGCCCAAGAAAATTCTGTTTACCTATTATGATATCTCCAAGCTTTGGATACGTTTGATGGTTTTAGACAAATTCTTCTAATGCAGGTTTCAGAGTACGAGAATATTTATAAAAACGAAGGGTCTCATTTTTTTTATGTAGGAAACCACTTTGTAATTCTTAACTTGGTAAGACAGTATGCGAATGGTGTTAGCCATAACATTCTTGACGCGGGCTGTGGAACTGGACTTCTAGCAAAGAAGCTCCAGTTATTTGGCAATGTTACTGGTGTGGACATTAGTCCTGAGGCCATAAAATACGCAAAGAAAAGGGGTGTCAATGCGCGACTTGCCTCAATTACCAAACTCCCTTTCAAAAACGCCACTTTTGATTTAATAGTTTCTGTAGATGTTCTCTACCATCAGAAGGTAGAGAATGACCGGACAGCTCTTTTGGAGTTGAAGAGAGTTTTAAAACCTGGTGGAGTATTAATACTAAAAGTTCCTGCTTATAATTGGCTTCGAGGAAGCCATGATGTTGTCGTACACACAAAGCATAGATACACAACTGAGGAGCTTGAACACTTAGCTAAATTGACTGGCTTAAAAGTAATAAAGGCAAGCTACTTTGCAAGTTTCCTACTCCCATTGGCAATTTTAAAACGCTTATATGAATCAATAGCGCCTACCAAGAATACTGAGTCTGATGTCCGTCCTATTCCGCCTTTTTTAAATTCATTTATGATTACTCTTTATAAGCTCGAGTCCTTTTTGTTGGCCTTTGTAAATCTTCCGTTTGGGTTATCGACGTTTGTAGTTTTGCAGAAGACAGGAAAAAGAGGAACTATCCCCGTTTGATAGATATAATTTGTCCGTTGCGGAAAGTTACTGGTTTACTGATTTTATAATTTTCAAAAAGTGCTTCAATGTCTTTTGCTGTCCAATGCCGCACATAGAAGAGGTGCTTTTTGCTTCTTTGCATAACCGGTGCAAGAATAAAAACTCCTTTTGGTTCAAGAGATCTGCTTATATTCTCCATGGCTTTTTTAAGTTTCTCTTCCTCTACTATATGTTCTATAACATCAATCATTACTACGAGGTCATATCTTTCGGGAGGAGAAGATTTTGTTATGTCGCGTTTAATAAATTTAAAAGCAGGATGTTCTTTTTTCAGTTTGCTAAAAGCTACGTTAGTTATATCAAGCCCTGTATAATTCTTTACTCCAGCGTCTTTGAGAATTTTGGTATAGAACCCGGTGCCTGGTCCAATTTCTAAAACCTTTGACGTTGCGAATGACACTTTTTCCTGCTTGCAAAATTTTAAAAAGATTTTCCTCGCTTGGTCATACATTTCGACATTTTCTTTTTCACTAAGACCTTCATCTCCAGGCCCTCTTATTGAGTCTCTATATTTATTGAAACGATCATGCCAATACCTAGCAGCATCATAACCATTCCCCTTTCTGTAACGTATTGTCCCAAAAATGTATTTACTGAAGGCTCTAAATACTACCTTTAAGGGATCTTTCTTAATTCTTTTTAGTGTGTCGTCGGTAAGTATCATTATTTTTGTTTAATTATTCAAAGTAATACAACCTAGAGTCAGTAACATTTTTAAGGCAAGACTCTTCTGGATTAAGTCTAATTTCAATAAATTTTGCTTCCTGGCCAGCAAAGGGTTCAATAAATTTTCCCCCTGATGGCTGAATACCTAAAGTTCTAATTCTTGCCTCTTCTGGCAATACCCCTGGTACCCTTTCCCAGTCTTTACCATTTTTTGAAACTACCAAATAAGCCCAAGAAATCTGTTGACAAGCAGAGTTTTCTAGATACTTTAATTCTAACCTTGATAGTTTTACCTCTTTGGCTAATTCAAAAAGAATAGAGGAGTCGTTTTTTGTAACTTTGATTTTATCCAAAACCTTCTCAGTTTTCCACTCCGGCTTAAGATGCTCTTCATCATTTTCCCAAATCTTTAAAATAGCAACTCCATCAACCGTTATCTCGTGCAACGGTTCCACCATCTTATCAAGATACATGTCAAAATATGAACGATTGTCAGTTCCGTGCGACCTTAGAGATATTACATACTCCCCCTCCCTTAAATATCCGCTTCTGTTGCTTTTGTAATCAATATCAGGTCTTATAAAAATTCCAGGTATATTGCTTAAAATTTCAAACCCAAGAGTCAACTTTGCACCAGGTTCTGCGTTTTTATTTACCCACTCTATGGCTTCTCTGTATGGAGCACCAAACGAAACGCCCCATCCGGGAAAATTTCTCTCTTTTGCCCCCTTAAGACCGCCGATTAGAGGGTTAAAGTAAACATTTTCATAAGGGTGGATTTGGATAAGCTTAAATGCAATTGGAACGAAGAAAGCAAGTATTAAGAAAGCAGCAAGCAGTTTATGTTTGGGAAATAGCCAGCCTCGCAAGGCTCCGCCGCCAATTCCGGCGATTATGGCCATAGCAGGTATATATTCCATTATTTGCCTCACACCGCCATAAATATTTGTCCCCGGCCAAGTAACCCTTACTACCGGCACTATCAACCAAAGTAGGAAAATCATAGATTCCACTTTGAGCTCCTTATGCCTATCAGATACGATCGTCACAGTGCCTACAATCGCTAAAAACAGAATCACAAGAGGCGTCGTATATAAAATCCACTGGATTGCATATGTGTTAATTCCAAAAGGGCCGATAAACCTCTGGTCGATACTCAAGCCAGTACCTATTGTCTTGTAAAAAGCTACAATTCTGGATACTTTATGTATTGGGTCTGACCAAAAAAGGGGCCAGGTTCCAACAAAAATAGAAACACCCAATATGGGTGCTGTTATTAGCGCAACGATCAGTTTTGTGTTCTTTTTGAAAAATACGCTTGTCGAAAAGGGCTTTTGGCGTTTGGAAACGAGATAAACAGCAAGCCACGGTACAACCACGAACACGGAGAAAAGAATATTAAATTTTGTACCAACTGCCAGTCCGAAGAAGATGCCTGAAGCAATTATCCACTTCCAACTCTTTGTTGTTATACCTCGCCAAACTGAAAACAACATAAATGACCAGAAAACGGTTTCTGGTACGTCTTTTTCATTATTGAAATGGGATTCTGCCAAAAATAATGGATAAAGTGATAGAGAAAGCGAGGCGATAAGCCCAGAAAACTTTCCATACAAACTTGCCGTCCAATAAAAAACAAGTCCTGCAAGGGCACTTGCCAAAAAAACGGAATATATTCGATAGGAGTCAATATCATTTAATAAACCCAGCTTTTGAAATAAAACAAAATTAAATACGGAAGATAACATATCGCTCACATGTGGATGTCCATATTCATAGCGTGTTTTTATGTCGCCAAACACGTCACCTGCGTATTGGTAAATACTTATTCTGGGGGCTTTGTCTTTGGGAATATCGGGCGAGAAAAAGATTGTATTGGGATCCTGAAAATACAATCTTTTGTCCTTATAAAGACTCCAATTCGGAAGATCTAAATAGTCTGTCTTGCCTGTTAAGTAAAAATGGAGAAATGCCTGCCCGCGGGACAAATGGGTTATTGCGTCCCAATTGATTCCGTAATCTGCAAGAGTTGTTAATTCAAAAACAAAAAATGTTATAAATACGACAAAACTTAAAATTTTATTACTCATATAATCTTATTATTTGTTCATCCTGTGCTATCATATAGAATCACCAATTCTATCTCAAAAACAACAAAAAATATCCTGGGAATTTTGGTCGTTTTTTTAACTGCAGTTTTCATTGCAAAAACTTTTATTTCATACTACGGACAACTTCAGGAAGCATTATTCTCATTCTCTCCTCTGAGAATTGGAGTAGCGGTTTGTCTTTTTATTGGTTACCTATATATGCGTGCTCTTTCGTGGAGATTCCTAGTTCTCTCCTTGGGAGCTTCGATAGACAAGGTAAACGGGTTGACGATTTGGTTTTTCAGTGAGGCTACGAGATTTATTCCTGGAAACGTTTGGTCGTTTGCTAGTCGAGTTTATTTATCTCGCCAAAAGAACCTACCTAAGGATATTGCAATCTTGGCGGTGCCTGTAGAGATTGCGGTTGTCGCGATAACAGCGACTTTGTTCTCGTTGTTTGCAGTTTACAAGAATGTAGAGAAGTTGCCGATAAACTTAGCGTTTCTAGCTTTTATTGGAGGGATGGTTGTTGGGTTGTTGGGGTTATATTTTTTGAAAAATTTAGTTAAAAGGTTTCTTTCGAAACTGATTGCTCAAAATGTAAATCCACGTGTCCTTTTGGGTGTCTTCTTATTTCAGATTGCTGCCTGGACATTGTATGGCTTGGGTACAATCACACTAATAGATAATCTAAACGCCGAGAATGTTCCGCTTCTGTTTTCCTCGTCGCTTTTGGCTTGGTTGGTTGGATACTTGAGTTTTGTTACTCCAATGGGCTTAGGGATTCGTGAAGGTGCGTTCATTGTATTAACAGGTCAACAAATAGGTGTGCCCCAAGCAACTTTTATAGCCTTATTATCGCGAGCAATATTAATTGTTGCTGAGTTAGTTAATTTGATCTTCTGGGTTATTGCCAAAAGAGCAAGAAGCAATCAATTATCTTAATCCTCGTACTTTGTAATGTAGTCTAGCTTGTTAAGTTCCTTAAAGGTTAAATATCTAATTATTGGGTTTTTAGTCTCTATTTGTAATTGTGACGGAAGCTTAATTTCTACATTTTGCAACAATTTGCCCCCTTGATCAATAAACACTGAATCGTTGTTAATTCCCAGTTTAAAATTATGCTTAGTACATGTACGTTTACTTGCATGTTTATCTGTGTTTATACAAACTTCCCCACGTGCTCCATTATCGTTTAGATACTTGCGCAACACATTAATATCCTCTTGCGAACTCACGAACCTGAATGGATCTGCTTCGATCTTGTCCGCAAGATTTACACTTAGATCGGTAAAGTCATCTTGAATAACCACAATTTCAGATATTTGAGGTGGGCCATTTCCTTCTGTTTTTAAGATTGTAAGTTTTATGAAGCGGCATGTTGAAACTTTAAACTTATCAAGAAACTCGCTAATCTTTTCAACTTTTCTGTCGTAGCTACCCAGGTTATCCCAAGTAACGCGATCTTCTGAGCATGCGTATGCATATTTTGAAGGTGTTCGAGCAACGCTTGCTGGGACAATCAGCGCACCTCCAACAGTTCTTGTTCCCCCCAAGTCCAAAATTACTTCTTCCTTATGGGAGTTAGCCCAATCCAAATCATCTGCTCTCCAACTAGTTTCTGCATTTTCATCGATTATGTTTTTTATTTCAGAATACCGGACTTGTGTCGTAGAAGAAGCTGAAACGTTTTTATAATACCGAGTCCTTGAATTGAGAAATTGCAAATAATGGGAAACGTCAACTTTTTCTTTTAAGTATTCGAGGCTTGAAGGTATAAGTTTTACATTGCTTGTGAAATCAAGGAAGAGAGGAGAACTGTAAGAGAGACTAATATCACTTAAGGACCTAAAAGAATTTGCAGGTTTTGCTCCAAATAATGCTTCTTTCGTTAGATTGGTTGTGTTTACTAATCCCTCATTTTTAGAATAGAAAAAAGTATAGATATTTTTCTGCGAAACCTTCCCTACTTTTATAAATTCTAAAAGCTCAGAAAAAGTTTCAGCAAGATAGATATCTGTCCAATCTACACCGTAATATACGGCAAATGAAGTTGTGGGGCCCATTGAGCCAGCACCCACTGCTGCGTCTCGGGCCGGTTTTGAAACGCCATCGTTTTTTGAATCGATATATATTGCAGAATGTTTTGGCAAACTTGCCACTTGGGATCGCATATCTTGCCAAAATCTTGCTGATGGCTTGCTACGATTCTGCAAAATACTAATTTGCTCTTTATGTGAAAATCCTAAATTCAATGCAAGGATTACTGAGCATGATAGGAAATATCTAAGTTTATTACTAAAAACTTTGTTTAGAAAAATACCCCAGAACGATGCAGCTCCCACATATGAAACCAATAGATACCGTTGGGCTGTTTCTTGAGGATTACCTGGAGAATAGTAAAAATACACAAGAAAGTTTGCAACAGTAAACATTAAGCAATAAATAAGAGTTTTGCTTCTCTTCCAAACCAATGCCAAAAGAATTGCTGCCAGGAAAATAAACAGAGGTAGATTTACCTTATCGGGAACCAATAAGTTTTCAAGAGTTTTCAGCGGAACAAGAATATAGTCGTAATGTTTCTCTATAAATATTTTATGAAGCAATGTTGCTGACGTAGAGCCTGAACTCATAAAGTCTCTAATCGAATAAACGTAAAAATACCAATAACTTAACGCAAATGGGATTATCCTAATCAAGGATTTTATAGGCTTAAAGTTAAATAATATTTCCAGACCCAAAATAATAAGAATAATCCCATGAGCTCTATAGAAAGAAAACTCGGAAGTAAAAAGATAGATAGAAAAAGCCAGAATATAACTTTTTAAACTTGGATTTTTTATATATTTATAGTAAAAGGCCGCAGAGAGGGAAATGAAAATAGCAGCAAAAATGTTTTGCCAACCCACTGCAAGCCTATATAAGGATTCTGAGCCAACGTACCCAGAGGCGAAAATGAGTGACGACCCGAGTGAAGCGTTCTTATTCTTTGTCAAAGTCAGCACAAGAAAATAAACCGCGATAGCGGCCAGAAAATACAATATTATCTCAACAAGATAGTAGCCGAAAGGGTTGAGTTTGAAAAGGTAGTAAAAAGGAATAAAAGGAGTTACCGCATAACCATATGGTCGCCCAACAATACCTGATCCATAGCCTGCACTTGGCGAATCTGGATGTTGGATAGAATGGATAATTAGATAGTCTTCTAAATAGAAATGCATTCCCAAGATTTTTCCATATGCAAGAAAACATACTAAAAGTATTAATGCTCCCATTAAAAACAACTTAAATTTTTTATTGAGATTATATTCTTTACAGAATGCGTTCATTGTTTTTCTAAACCCCAAATTGTAACTTTGTAGTCTTTTAAAATGCAGGGGTGTGCTTTCTCAGAGTTAAGGAAAATTCCCCAGGCTAATCTTGCCGGAAACATAAAAACGAATGTGTTTTCGTCCATGTCTGGTGTTAAATAGGGGGACTCAGGATCAATAAGCGGGCTTTGGTCTCTTGTCCAGCTTTTACCATCTGGGAAAATCTCAACAAACCCTACTCCATTTTGGGCTTCGCAGTTGTCTGGAGAATGATCAATAATTAACTTTGCCAGATAAATCTCTTTTGCAAATTGTATTTTTAGCCTCTTTTGAAAGGCACCAGGAGAGATTTGTACATCATCTATTAGTACTGACTCGGGTTTTATTATGGTTTCATTACCGAAACCCGCTTTTGAGTATTCAAGTGAGTTTTTCCAAATCTTGAGCAAAGGAACTCCATCAACCTTTACTTGATAAACAGGCTCTAGAAATGTTTCATAATATGCGTATTTATAGCGTTCTTGTAATGGGTTGTTGTCGTACGTTTCCATTAAATACTCACCTTC
>Ga0209542_10015524_pt1 | contig 12769 bp, 7 predicted proteins | sample RifCSPhighO2_01_FD_184028 | JGI IMG/M metagenome (GOLD analysis project Ga0209542, IMG submission 184028) | Soil microbial communities from Rifle, Colorado - Rifle CSP2_plank highO2_0.1 (SPAdes) (version 2) | ecosystem: Environmental > Terrestrial > Deep subsurface > Rock core/Sediment ...
GCTATTTTTTTAGAGAATTCTTGTGCAGTATGTGCATATATAATCATCGGTTCGTATTCTGTAAGCTCTGGTACGCCAGATGCCACTATCGGCTTCCCTGTTACCATAAATTCCCAGAATTTTAATGGGAAGCTTGCTTCGTTATATGTATTGTTTTTATATGGTATTAAGCAGATATCGAAATATGCCACATATGCAGGAACATGTTCCCGAGGAACGGATCCGAGCATGTGAACGTTTGGAAGTTTTTTGAGTGTGCGCAGTTCTCGTGTTTTTTGTTCTACGACGGGAGAGCCCACGAATACAAATTGCCACTCCGGATGATCTGTCGCGCTTTGAATAAGTAGCTCAAAGTCATATTTGTAGGAATCAAGCGCACCAACAGAGCCTAGTATAGGGTGTGTGATGTTTTCTAGAGCTTGGCTCGCTTTCTCTTTTGCTTCGTTTGAAATTTGTTTTGTATACAGATCAACGTCACCAGCGTTTAATACCAAGTGAATATTTTTTGTATGCCGACGTTTCATCTTGAGTAAACGTTTTGAAGTAACAGTTGCTAGGTCTGCTCGCTTGAGAATAGCTCGCTCTTCTTTATGTACTCGCTTCGGATTACGGTTAACTCCCGCTTGCACCGCATGGTTATCTACGCAGTCGTATATAACGGTTGCATTCTGAAAGGAAGATAAATATTGCGCTGATTCTGTATCGTATATCCACATCACGGTATTGCCATCCATGAAGCCGAGCTTTTCTGCTGTATGCATTACTGAGTTTCTGTTTAGCAGATGGTTGATTTTACTAATCCAAGAAAATTCTCGGGAACCAGGCAATAAGTTCCATTGTGATTTTATATATAGGTTTTTATGTTTTTGTTCGTAAGAAAAAAGTCGACGAGATAGCGTGATGATAGCGCGTGGTTTAAAAATATTTGTTGCAATATATCTAAAAATCCAAACACGGGGTTCTACATATAGTACCGGATAGTCTTTGCTTAACTGGGCCATAATATGCTGCCGATTTGTCCATGCTGGTAAGTCATACAGTGCTCCCGCAAAACATATAATGTGAATATCGTTTGTACTAGCAACTGCCCTATTTCTTGTACGATGCAGCTCCCAGAGGGTATACCCACCAAGAATAGTAAATACAATAATGCGCTCTGTAAGGTCTGGGGTAGAAAAAAGCCACCAGCTACTTATTCCGAGTAGTAGTAATAATATAAAAAGACGAAATGGAACAAGAGTAATTGAAAATGATCGCTTTGCGATAATGACCATTAGTATGCATGCAGCAATTGCTCCACCGAGCATGGTTGTTGCCGCAATCATTGCATTACCACCCTGGATAAGTGCCCAGATTGAACCAATTCCGGATATAAAGACTAATATTCCAAATACGAGTGCGCGCAATTTTGGTTTATTTGCAGCTACAAATACGCTGCTTGTTCCCAAATCCATCAGGGAGTAGAGAAAAAACGAAAGCGTAAGTAAAATAATAGTTGGTTGTGCTGCAAAATATTCTGGTTTGCGAATAACATAATGAAGAATTTCAGGAATGAAGAACATAAGGCCAAGCGTAAGTCCTGTCATAAGTATTATCACCCGATGCATATTGTGTGTAACTGTTTTTACGAATTCTTCTCGTTTGTTTGCAAATAGCGTGCTCATCCAAGAAAGGTTTACTTCGGAGAGTGCTGCGGCAAGAATAACGAGCTGTGCGCCAAACGTAAGAGAAATGTTTAAGTATCCGAGCTGATCACCTGCAAGCACGCCACCTAGCATAAGAAGTGGTAGTTTTTGCCATACTACGTAAAAAATACGCGATATATACATGAAAAATCCAATATGCAACAAATTTTTCCCATATAGTTTTATGTCGTTCCATGAGGGTAATATAAGATACCCAGAGAGTTCTTTACGGATAACAATACTGAGCAATGCAACCATAAGGAATGTCGTTATAATAATCGCCCAAAAGAATCCTGAAACATGGTATCTCCAAGTTAAGTATCCAAAGACGGCAATATTTACCCCGGCAGTAATAATTTGGATAACATATAGCGATGCAAATTTCTTCATTCCAGTAAGCGTTGCACCCAGTACATCTTGCAATCCCTGTAAAATAAGTATTCCGGCAAATAGCTGAATATAGGGAGCAATTTCTGGTCTGCCATAGATACGTACGGCGATGAATTCTCCAAGAACAAGAAGTGCTAGAGAGAGGGGTAATGTAACAGCTTGCCTGGCGATATGAGATACCCAAAATACTTTTCCAATTTCATTTTTATTTTTGCGAACTGCAATTTCTCTAATAGCCCCGTCTACGATGCCTAAATGCTGGCTTACACCGATTAATCCTCCAATTGCCATCACCAGTCCGACAATACCAAATTCCGTAGCAGATAAAACGCGAACAATGATAAGACTTTGAATAAGGCCAAGTCCTCTTGTAATGACTTTTGTTGCGACAGATAGAAATTGGATTCTTGCGAGGTTCATACTTCAATCTATCGCCCTCTCCCTAGACGGGGAGAGGGATGGGGTGAGGGGTATAAGCGTTTTCATATATGAATATTTTGAATAATTATCTCCAATCTGTTTATTATAGTATCCCATAAAAATTCGTTCATAACCCTTTCTTTTCCTGTCTGGCCATATTGCTTTGCGAGTGTAGGCTGTGAAAGAATTTTTTGCAATGCGTCCTGAATAGATTGTATATTTCCAGGCTCTGTTAGTATTCCAGTTATACGATCTATAACTGCGCCCGCAACTCCACCTGTTTTTGTTGCTATTACTGGTAATTCAAAAAAAGCAGCTTCTAAATATACAATTCCAAACCCTTCGTAATCTCCTGGCAGTTCTTTTGGAGTAAGGGCGAATGCTGTTGCTCTGGAATACAGTGCGTGCAAGTCTTCGTCGGGGATTTGTCCGAGAAACAGTGCTTTGCAATGGAGTTTCTTCGCTTGCTTTTCTAGCCTATTTTTTTCTGGCCCGTCGCCAACAACGACTAACCGTGGGTTGTCATCCCGGGCTTGACCCGGGATCCACGTCGACGTAGATTCCGGCTCGGGGGCTGGAATGACAGTGATTTTCGCGAACGCTTCGATCAAATCACTTGTCCCTTTTCGTTTGACCAAACGGCAAACGGAAAGAATATACGGCTCTTGAATTTTGTATCTAGCAAGCACTTCATCTGGATTATTCATATGAGATAATTTTTGTGCGTCTATACCCGGGTACAGCGGATGCAACCTTTTTTCAGAAGCGCCAAGTTCAAGTAATTCTTGTTTTGTCTGGTCATTAATATACAGAACTGCGCTTGCATGGTGCAAAACTTTCTCTAGCTGCATTCGGATTCTTGGTGTATTGCTCCATGTCGCAATTTCCATTCCATATGTGCATACAATATACGGTATCCCATGTGTTTTCTTGAGCAGTAGTGCTATTCTTCCCTCTACCAGTGCTTTTCCACAAAAAATAATATCGGGCTTTTCGGTAGTTGCTTGTTTTTTTAGTGAAAAATATAATGGCAACCATTTTGGCCACATGGGCCAAAAAAAGCGTTTGCGGATAACTCGAGTAGATTTCTCCTCCTCATATGAGGGGGAGCGAGAGGGGGTCGGTGCGAACACCGTAATCTCATGCCCATCCAAATGCCCCACTATCCCCGTCAAATACCGCTCTATACCGCCAACTCGAGGTGGCCAATTTTCTGCCAGTAGCCAAATACGCATATGTCCAGCATATCACTTTAATACGCTTTGACGAGTTTTACGTCTTGGTAGTAGTAATTCAGAATTTGTTGGAATGTCCAATCTCTTGCCTTTGCAAATCCGTATGCTCCTTGAGCGCTCATACCAACACAATGACCAAGGCATTTAGATGAAACATGATATGGGTCTGCAACTGATTTTTGCAGATGAGGAAAGCGTGTTGTTTTTAAACCTTCCTTTGCTGAGCGGGTGCGTCCATCTGAATCTGAAAAATAAATAGTAGCAACCGGTTTGTCTGCTTCGCTATCTGCCACAATAATACCTTTACTTTTTGCAAAAATTTGAGACATACGAGGAGTGATAATTTCATATTCATATCCGCGATAGATCTGGTCATTCGGAGTGTTTGTTATATCGAAATCATTATGTATTGATCGTCCACCCGTAATAATTTTGTGATAGAGCACATATGTGCGTGCAGCAATTCCAAGCGCTTTTACGTATTCTTCTGGCCCTTCACCAGAAGTTTCTCCGAGCCCACGTAAATATTCTTCTGTTCGCAATTCATTAATAGCCCATAAGTCTCCACATGTATCGCATTTGCGAATTTCAACTACACCACGAAACCGATTATAGTTTTTGCCAGGATATGTTGCAGACGGGTCGCTATAACTTTCAATTTTCATAATTGCGCCGTTTAGTGGAACAAATCGAATTTTACCCGCAGTATCAAATTTCTTTCCATCTCCTCGAACGTGATATTTGTCGCCAGAGAAGCTTACGGAAATTTCCCTATCAGCTCCAATTGTTGCAAGTACCTTGCCCTCGCCTTCTCTAATTTGAAACTTGTTGTTTGCAGTAACGGTAATTGCAGATCCGGTAGTCTTTGTAATACCAATACGAACAGTTTCTCCGTTCACATGAGTTCCAATTCCTGCAATTTGTTTTCTTTGGACTTTAGATGCAGATGAAGTCAAAGAACTAGATGAATTTGCTGCAGTTGCCCCGCAAATAGTATCCGAGCCTTTTCGCACTTTTTTTGATTTGTGAAATGCCATTGATGATACAAGGGCTTTTTGTGTTTTTATTTCTCCGCAAGAAATCCGTTTTCTCCACCAAGCCTTTTCTGCATTACTCGGATTGTTTCCGAATATTTTAATAAATTGCGGTAGTACGTCGATGATGAGTTGCTGCTGCACTGTTATTTTTTTTGTTGCTGCAGGAGCTGCATCAGCAATACTCGGCTGAAATACAGCAAGGATGCTAAAAAATAGAACACTGCTTACTATATATATTTTTTTTGACATGGACTTCACTATAACAAAAAAAGGCCATTCTGTGAACAAGTGCTACCATACGATTAGGTACATTGTTTACACAGAATGGCGTTTGCAGGTTTGGTGAGCGGTTTCAGAGGTCACGTTTGTATTGTTCAGTGTGCCTTTCGCTCTTTCCATTCGGCTTTCCGAGAAGAGCAAATGTATTGCAACTCTGACTGGTTGACCTCTTACTACAGCCGTTCGCTCGTTAGGGTGATGGTCTCGTACCATCTCTGATGTAGTCCATCAGTCTCCTTCTGAAAAGCGTCCAAAATGAAATGAGCTATCTTCTGTTCAGAGGTACCAAACTCTTTGACTGACGCACCTCGAACTCTTCAAATATATGCCTTCTGAAAAATATGTCAAATAAGATTTACATAAAGAAAGATTTACAAAAGTATTTAACTGTTGTAGTATAAATTCCATATATGTCAAATCAACTGGTCGTCATCATTCCAGCGCTCAACGAAGAGAAAACTATTGTCTCTGTTATATCTCAAATCCCCCAGAATATCTCTGGCGTTGCAGCTATTTCAGTTATCGTTGTAGACGATGGTTCAACTGACAAAACTGCTGAACTGGCTATGCAAAAGGGCGCAATCGTACTCTCTCATGCACAACCGATGGGAGTGGGTGCAGCCTTTCATAGCGGGCTCAAAAAGGCTCTCTCTTTGGGGGCTGATTATATTGTGAATATTGACGCAGACGGGCAATTTAACCCGCAAGATATTCCAAAACTATTGCAGCCTATTCTTGAAAATAAAGCAGAGTTTGTAAGCGCTACTCGATTTGCCGTAAAAGAATATATGCCAGAAATGCCCACAATAAAACTATGGGGCAATAAGTGGATGGTTCGTATTATTAACACCATTACCGGAAAGCACTTTACGGATGTAAGTTGTGGATTTCGAGCATATTCCAGAGAAGCTGCATTTCGGTTAACGCTTTTTGGGCGTTTTACGTACACACAAGAATCCTTCATTGACCTTGCGTATAAAGGCATAGCAATGACAGAAGTGCCTCTAAAAATACGAGGAGAGCGTGAATTTGGGAAGTCCCGAGTTGCATCTAACCTTTGGAAATATGGTATAAAGTCAGCAACTATTATATTTCGTGCTGCAAGGGACTATCAACCGTTTTATTTTATTGGTGTGCCTGGGCTTGCGATTTTTGCTGTCGGACTCTTTTCTGGCATGTTCGTTATTTGGCATTTTCTATCTACCGGTGAGACCTCACCGTATCGTTCATTAGTTACAGGCTCTGGAGTTTTATTGATTATTGGGTTTTTGCTTTTCTTTATTTCTCTGCTTGCAGATATGACACACCGGAATCGAATATTAATAGAAGAATCGCTGTATCTTGCTCGAAAGCAAGCATATAAAAAGGAACATGCATAACATATTGTTTATTTCTCGTGCATACGGGGAAAGCGCAGGTGGAATGGAACGCTTAAGTTTTGAGCTTATCTCTGAATTTGAGAAAAAAAATAATTTTGCAGTTACAAAAATAGTTAACAAAACGAAACGTCACGCAAGTCTATTGTCTACGCGTCTATCATCTATCATCTTCGCAATAACCGTTTTACCACAAGCTATTAAGGCGTCAAAAAACGCTGATATAGTCCATATTGGCGACCCGGTATTGTCTGTTGTAGGTTGGTCTATCGCTCGTTTTAGAAAAATACCGGTTGCAGTAACTGTCCACGGGTTAGATGTGGCATATGCAAACGTGTTCTATCGCCTTTATTTGAAGCTTTTTTTTCATTCGTTTACTGCATATATTCCCATTAGTGAATATGCGAAGCAACTTCTTGAAAAACATCGTGTGCGCGGAACAATAACTGTTATTTCCCCAGGGATTCGCGATGATTTTTATGATGCATCGCAAACAAAGCAAGACCTGAGTAAACTTTTGAATCGGGATATATCTCAGAAAACTGTTTTGGTTACTACTGGCAGGCTCGTCGCAAGAAAAGGCCATGCGTGGTTTATATCAACTGTTTTTTCAAAACTCCCACAGAATTTTATATATGTAATAGCTGGAGACGGGGCTGCGCGTGAATCAATTGCTGGTGTGATTGCGTCTCTCGGGCTGCAAAAAAGAGTATTCATGTTGGGGAGAATATCTCACGAAGATCAAAAAACGCTCCTCAATACATGCGATGCGTTTATTCAACCAAATATTGCAGTTGCAGGAGATGCGGAAGGTTTTGGCATTGCACCTCTTGAGGCAGCGTTATGCGGGAAAACAGTATTTGCAGCAAATATCGACGGCATTCCATCTGCAATTCATGATGGTAAAAATGGAACGCTACTCAAATCAGGAAATGCAGATGCGTGGATCAACGCCCTTGCACAATTTACTCCAAAAGAAACTCAGGCACGACAGTATACCCTAGCAACTTTTGGATGGGATACGATTATTAAAAAATATGAACAAGTGTTTAGCGAGTAGCGTATACAATCACATCTCCCGAATCCACAACTTTTTTTAGGCCAGCCACGTTCCAAACGCTTGCATCCTCTTTTGAAAGGAGGAGAAATGAACCCATTGCCAGAATTTCTTGTTGTGCAGTTCTATCTCCGGAATATGCTCGCTCTAGATTTTTTGCGATATCGTCATCTTGTGAAAGCCAGTAATCTTTTGCACGCAGCATAGCGCGACCGGTAAAAAATGGAACAATAAATGGTTCGTTCGGATTAGTAATAACCACATCTTTAGCTGGCACGTGATCTTCAATCCACCAGAGAGCGATTTTCATATTTTGCGTAATACGATGTTCGTCACTTCCAAGGAGGCTTTTGTATGTATTCCCAGCGCTGATACCGATTGGCAATAAGAATATTGCAAAAACAGATACTGCCATAGCCCACCCCGCAATACGTTCGCTCATCGGACGAGTTGTGTGGAAAAGTTCTCGTTTTATCCAATACAGTAGCTGGATACTAAGGGGAAGCAACAGAACAAATCCGATTAAAAAACTATGATATAAAAACCGGGATGCATTTTCCGTCACGATATTACGGTCGCTTAATAAAAAAACGATAAATCCAAGCAGAGAAACTATACCAGCACTAACCGCAATATATTGTTTTCTTGATAGTGAATATAAGGACGCTCCAAGTATAAAGACCGCAGGCAGCCCGGTACGAATCATGTCCATAGCTGAACTTACGGAAAAATGAGGGTTGGTAAATGCAGTTCTGCCATCACTCGTATATTTAATTGCAATAAGAAGGAGGAAGCCGCCAAGTAAAAAGAATGCTCGTTCCGGCACAGTTCGTTTTTTATCGAATATTCGAATCAAGCACAACACGCCCACAAGCGCAGCGGCTACTGTACCAGTCACCGTATTTGCAGAAAGTAAAAGCAGTGCAAATAATAATCCGGTAACGCCTGGCAGCAGCTGTTCTTTTATTCCAAGGGTTGAAGTTTTTATGAGTAACGCAAGGCAGCCCAAGAACATGGCAATAAGAAAAAAGTGCGATTGTGGGTATACAAACGAATCAATACTTAACGCAATAGCAATGAGGGTAAGAATAAGTTGGTAAAAATAGACTTTATGACGATATACAATTCCGAACCATTTTTCCCCTGGATTTTTGGGTTCTGGATGCACGGTGTCCCATATAAGAAAGAAAAGTGGAATAGTGAATAGTATTTGTACATACGTCATAATTCCGAGGTAATGCAACCAACCTTTCACTTCTTCCATTCCGAGTAAGCTAAAAAAGTCTGCAACTCCGCCGTGTAAAAGTGTGGGATATTCTAACGGGCCATTTGCAGAAAAAGGATTTTCTGTCACTAGAAATGATGTATGAAAAGACTTTTGGACAAGTGATGCAAATGTAGCAACATCGCCGTTGTAAAACCCATGCAGCACAAATTCTTCTCCTACAAAGCCATTATTAGAAATAATTGGATATGCGGTGGCATATACAAATAAAAGCGCTACGGCAACAAAACCGTCCCGTTTTCCACTTCCTGGTACGCTATAGGGTGATTTCCAAGATTTATAAAATGCTATCCAAAGGGTCGTAAAAATAATTCCAGCAACCAAGAAAAAAGTCGGACCAGGCACGGAACTTAGTATCGTTCGATGCAAAAAGGTTGTAAGAAGCATCTCAGCCTCAAATAACGCCCCAGCAAGAGCAATATACGTCAAGACCCGTTTATGGTGGAATAAAACCCCGCTGCCGATAAGTGCGGATGCAATAAAAAGAAGTACCATATACTATATAATACAGCATCTTATGAACGTGTCACTTATTATACCTGCATACAACGAAGAGAAACGGATTATTCCGTTTCTGGCGTCTTTGGTGACGTATATCAACCAAAACCCAGGATCGCTATCTGAAGTTCTGGTTATAAACGATGGTAGTATTGATAAAACGGCTCAAGCAGCTCAAGAAGCGGGTAAAACACTTTCAAATTTTCAGGTTATTTCTTTAGAGCAAAACCAAGGAAAAGGCGCAGCAATTCAAGCTGGTGTATTTGCGTCAAAAGGCGATTATATCGTCTTTATGGATGCAGATGGAGCGACTGGCAGCGAAGAACTTCCTAATATGATGGCGGCGCTTGCAGTATCTGATATCGCAATTGGAAATCGTTGGATGAGCGGTGCTAGTACGCAGCGTCACTCTGCTTTGCGACAATTGTCTGGATTTGTATATCGAAATTATATGAAATTGTTTGGGCTCGGCAATATTGATACCATGTGCGGCTTCAAGGGATATAAGAGCAATGTGGCAAAGGATTTATATAAAGACTTGCAAGAAAAGCGATGGCTTTTTGATACAGAAATTGCGTACAAAGCGGTTAAACGAAACTATATTGTACGAAACTTTCCTATTGCGTGGGAATCCAAAGACGGAAGCAAGCTTGATACCGGTACTTTAATAAAATCTGCTCTGCAAATTTTTCCATTGATCTTGAAAATACGTAAAGCAGAATTGAACAGAACAAACCTATGAATATTGCTTTTGTAACTACTCAATCGGTTCATCAATCAACAGTTATAGGGCGCGTGTTGCCGTTGGCGAAAGAATTTCAAAATATGGGTCACAGCGTAACAGTATTTTTGCATCATGAAAAAGATGCAGCTTATCCACAAGATATTTCTATTCGTTTTACCGGTTCAAATCCGTTTGAACGGACAGATAACGGAAAACGAAGAAAATCAGGAATGCGTCTATTATGGACTATGAAAATAAATGCACTGCGCGCCGCATGGGGACTTGTGAGAGTACGGCCTGATGTCATAATTTTAGTGAAGCCGCTTCCGGAAAATACACTTGCTGCGCTTATTGCAAAAATATTTTTGTGGAATACAAAAGTTATTCTCGACGTCGATGATTTTGAACTGTTTGCAAATAATCTTTCTTCTCTTTTTCAGCGAGCAGCAATTCATGCATCGGAACGCATCGCAACAACTCTTGCATCAAGTATCGTTGTTGCTACGCCGTTTCTCTATGACCATATTCACCAGATGACGACGGGTAAAAAGAAGGTAGTGCTGATTCCAACGGGCTTGACAGCCGATTTCGCAGCCTCCTCAACGCTTGGTGTTTTACCGTTAACACCAAGCGTTTTCCCGGCCGATCATACTATCCTCTACATCGGCAGTATTTCGCAATCATCTGGTCACCGTGTGGATTTACTTCCAGAAATTTTACACCAAGTGAGAAAAAAAATCCCAGATGCACGTCTTACTATTGCAGGAAGTGGAGACGATACAGTGGAGTTGAAAAAGCAATTCCAAGGATTATCCTTGGAAAACGCTGTTACTTTTTTCGGAAGATTTACAGAAGCAGATATTCCCGCACTTCTTGCAAAAGCAATTATTCTTATAGACCCAATAGATGCGAGCATAGTTGCGAGAGCAAAAAGTAGCTTTCGATGCGCGCTTGCGTTGTCAGCTGGCATGCCAATTGTTACAAGTAGCATTGGTATTCGTACGGAGTTACTTCCAGAAGAACTTCATGAGAAATTCTTTGCTATACCACATGATGCGTCCTCATATGCAAACCGTATTATTGCTCTCATAAATACTCCGTTATCTCATAAGGAAAAAACTGCACTTATAGAAAAGTCGAAGCAATATACGTGGGATTACCTCGCAAAAAGTTATTATATATGTTTAGTATAAATTTTTTAGAAGCCAGTCTTGTTGTTATCGCGCCATGTGTTCCGCTGTTGCTGCCCGGCATATTTTTCATGCGTACGCATACATGGGGTGTGATTTTATTACACGTGTCCCGGGTTATTTTGTGGAGCATGGGTAGTCTAACAATTCTTGCAACACTCGGTCTTACGCTTGGCATTTCCGTTCAAAAAACAGCGGTAGTACTTACTACACTTGGGTGTATATACGCCCTCTTGCATGCCAAACAATTTTTTAAACGGCAAACTGCTTGGTATCTCCTGAGCGTTGTTCTCCTGATTCTTATTCCAACGTCTGCGTTTACAGTCCCATTTTTAAAAATACATGATGGACTGCCCACAGGAGATGTACAAAAAACAATTATTTGGGCGAATGAAATTATTGCAACCCACACACTCCCAAACTATACCCGTGCAATGACGCTTTTAAATCGGGATCCGGTGGATTTTTATACACCAGGATTACACGCAGTATCTGCATTAGTACTCTCGCTTTCTCCTGCACCACTTACGAGTATAGGAATATTTTCAATTGCACTTGCAGTATGTGTTGCGCTTATTACGGCAAGTATCACGAAAGAACTTTTTGATACCCATGAACACTTCGTTCCCCCTTTACTTGCAGCCTTGTTATTACTAACGCAGTATCGTTTTTTAAGGTACATAAGAGAACCAGGGTACCATTTTCAAAACATTGTTGGGGAACTATTTTTGTTTGGTATGATGTTGCTCGTCATACGTTTTTTGCGAAAACGGGAAAAGCAGGACGCTTTTTTATTTATTGTATGCGCTATTGCGCTCTTTTTGTCTCATCAATTTTCTGCATTTATTGCAGTATTTATAATGATTGCAATGACGTTTACCGCAATTGCTCTGTATAAAAACAAGATTGTTGATGCAATCAGGCAGCATCGCAATCTAACTCTCATTCTGTTTATTGTATTTTTTCTCGCGACTAGCACATTGCTTGCACTTGGTTTGGGAAATAAAATACCATCAATTTTTACAACGAATCCTCATTTAACTTCCCAACTGCTTCCCTTTATTGAATATCCAGCAATGATGGGCGAGTTTTGGCTTTTTTCTGGTTCATTTGGCGTAGTTCTCATGCTAATGGAAGCGCGAAAAGGAGGACTACATCATCGACAAGTATTCTTGTTTGGAAGCGCAGTGGTTGCCTTAATTGCATTGTCGCAAGGTCCGGCAATCGGAATAGACATTCCGCCTGTTCGTGCATTATTTTATCTTGCCGTACCTCTCTCGGTAGGATCTGCATATCTGTTTGGAAAACTGTTCTTCGTCATAGGCCGCACATACCATGGCAAAACAAAACAAATTGCGCATCTTGCAGCGCTATCTGCAATTATAATTGCTGGATACTCATCAACCTATAAGGCATATGCTTCTCTTTCTCATACCATTCGTACAAACTCAACGCTGACAGGAGAACAATTAGGATTTATTGAACAACTCGAGCGACGTGGATCCCGGCTCGGAGGCCGGGATGACACGCCAGCGATATTAATAGACGATTATAATAGACGGTCTGCCTCGTGGTTGGTGCTTTCGGGCGCTC
>Ga0209542_10015525_pt1 | contig 12767 bp, 15 predicted proteins | sample RifCSPhighO2_01_FD_184028 | JGI IMG/M metagenome (GOLD analysis project Ga0209542, IMG submission 184028) | Soil microbial communities from Rifle, Colorado - Rifle CSP2_plank highO2_0.1 (SPAdes) (version 2) | ecosystem: Environmental > Terrestrial > Deep subsurface > Rock core/Sediment ...
TATCGCATCATCTTTCTCAACACCATTGCCGGATCTCTTGCTGTATCGATCGCATGTGCTAATAATACTCCGCAAGCCCCTAATCGAATCGCCGTCTGCAAATCTTCGCGATCATGTACTCCCGCCCCGCACAACACGCGAGTTCGTCCACTTAATTTGTGAACCGCACGTACAACCTCTTCAATAATCTTCGGCTTCGCACTCACAACCGAGACAGCCCCCCCAATTAACGCCGCCGGTTCATACGCAATATACTCCGGCTTCAATTTTGCCACCTTCTTCACCTCAGTAACCGTTGCCGCACAAATCACAACCTCTAATCCTCTCTTCTTACACAACTCCACACTCCTACCCAACCGCTCAAACGTCAATTTGTGTTCAGAATGATTCAAAATAACTCCTCGTGCTCCTGCCTCTTTCACCTCACTTGCAAGAATCTGTCCTGTATGCGCACCATACTCCTCAGAATCCACATGCTGCGCAAATACCGGAATACGAACTTTCTGCCCAACCTCTCGCAGCAATAACAACGGCGGTGCAATCCCTATTTCATATTTTGCACTCTTAACTGCCGCAATCTTGCGCGCAAACCGCAACCCTTTCTCCCCGCTTACCTCTGCATACGTCTTACAATTAATTAAAATTAATGGTTTCATCATTCAACCTCTTTTTACATCAAATTTCAATAGACACAAAATCACTTTTTCAATTCAGTATACTCCACATCAATATACTCTTTTCCTTTTCGTCCTTTCTCTTGCGTCTTACCTATTCCCCTCGCTTTTCGAAAAAACCGAACTAAAAGTCCAATCGCAATTAAGAGCAATACGATAGGTACAAGTAAGATAAGCCAGCCAAAAATAATGGTGAGAATGAGAATAAGAATAATCAACCCAATCAACCCAAAAATTATTCTCTTCAACCACTGTATTGCCAAACTCATATCCTAATTAAAACAATAATACTATAAAAAAGCTTCTATTTCTAATCTATTTATGCTCTTTTTTTGTATTTGTTCTCTTCCCTAACAAATAGCTCCCTCCCACAATAAATCCTGCCAATCCCAACGTCAACCCAAATATCTTGACGCTCATCCCAATAAAAAAATCAATCGGAAACGTCACAATCAACAACGAATCACTCCCAAACTGCCAATTCCCTTGCGGAAACAAGAGCAAATGAAACACCCTAAATAAACTATTAAACTCAATCATTGCCCACAATAAAATAACTATCATTCCTATTATTGCCGTTATCCCTCCATATTTTAACGCCAAAAGTAACCTTTCTCTCCTATATAAATACCCCGCAAGCAATAACAAAATCCCCATCACACCCCAAAATACCCTCTCTACATTCATAATCACCCCTCTCACATCCTCCATATGCGATACCTCTAACGCCGTATACTCCTCCTCAATCTGTCCACTTCCTTTCTCATTCGCAAAATAATCCATCCACCTCTCCTGCTCAGCACTTAGCGGCGTCACAAAAAGAACAATCTCATACGACAATAATAATAAAAATAACGACAACATCCCGCAAAAGAATCCCATAACTACTTTCGTTTTAGTCTCCATTCACTTCTGTTAAAATTTGTAGGATATAAAAACCTATTGACTAAATAAATTTAACTTCTCTTCTCCTATCAACACCCTCTTTTTTCCAAGCACCCGTATCTGGAACATAAAATCTAACTGGTTTTATCTCAAATACAACATATCTCTCCAAATTAATTGGAATTTTTGTAAGTGCATCAAAATATTTAACAACAACAGCCGGATATTTTACGTTTGAAAGTACACATGCCTTACCTAATACTTGTATCCCGTCACCCGTTCCCGCAGCTTGGTGTGAATCAAAAATTGTAAACGCCACAGTTGGATTTTTAAGAATATGTTGCCCATGTAACGAATCACGCGCGGAAATAAAATAAAAATTATATTTTTCATCAACAACATATTGTACAACTGCAATCCAAGGAATTTTGCCATCACACGTAGCTAAGCTCAAATACAAGTTACTCTCTATAATTTTTTGAATAAATTCCTTCTGATTCATGGATAATAGTATTAATTATACTCTTTAAAAATGTTCCTATGATCTTAAAAAACTAAAACTTATCCTAAAAAGTCAATAAAAAAAAGAAATAAAAAACCAAAACAATCTATTGCGTATGGTCTATCTTTTCATCCTCATCCGCACATGCACCAGACCCACACTTGCCAGATCCACATCCTCCCTCCCCGCATCCGCCTGAGCCACAACTACCACTGCCGCACCCACCCGAGCCACAACCACCACTCTCGCTTTTACCAGATCCACATCCGCCGTCACCACAGCCACCAGAACCACAGCCACCTTCCTCATACTCTATCTCTTCATTAATACCCACTAACTTAATTTTAAACGTCAACTCTTTACCCGCTAACGGATGATTCATATCAATTGTCACACTCTCTGCACTCACTTTTGTAATGGTTACCGGCATACGCTCGCCTTGCGGTCCTTGCAATAACAACTGCATCCCCTGCTCAGGCTTCAAATCTTTTGGCAGCTTATCTTTTGGCACTTCTTGGACTAATTCGGCTCGTATTGGACCATATGCCTCTTCTGCCGCAATCGTAAACGTCTTCTCCTCATCAACTTTCATTCCCTCTACTGCTTTTTCAAATCCCGGAATAACTTGTCCTGCTCCCACTTCAAATTGTAATGGCGCTCGCCCGCTTGAACTATCAAAAACAGAACCATCTTTGAACGTCCCTGTATATTCGATACTTGCTCTATCTCCTTTCTGTATAATTGTATGTTTTTCTGTTGTCTGTTGTGTTGCGTTTGTCATAAGTAATATCCTCCTAAAATCTTGAAAAAACGACGTATTTTATAAAGATATGGGGTTGAAAATCATCTTAAAAATATATCTCATAATCTCATTACATAATCAATCTACTTTCCCTCAGTGGTACACTTGTTGGTGCTTTCTCATCAAATAAAGTACGATACGCCGAAGCAAAACGTCTATAATATTTTTCTTTCCCTGCCCCTTTCGTCAAATAATCATTTCGTCCCTGATTATACGCAAATAACGTTCGTTGCAATGGCGTATGCACTTGTTTTTTCTTCCCGCGCATAAAATAATCTCCTTCGGTCGCAAGCAGTAAATCCCCAAACGCCACATTCAACTCCGTATGAGCAACATCACACGCTTTTCGTCGCATATCCTCGATCATCTGCCGTTGTTTCCCTGCATACGAAACCCATCCCAACTTTATCCCTGTCGCATCTGTAATATATCTATCTGCATCTTTTACCTTCCGTAAAGACGCCATTTTTGTATCATACACTTGTCGTGCACCTGAATCAAATAACAAATAGCCATGTTTTACCGCAGCTGCAAATTGCCCTAAAACCTCTCGCTCTTCTTGTAATATTTTTAAGCGTAATTTCACTTCACGTTCAATTTCTGCATCCGCTTTGAATAATTTTTTTTGGTCAGCCAATTGGTTATAATCTGTTTTGATCTCACCAATCCGCTCTGTTGCTCGTTGCGCTCCAAATTCTAACATCGTAAAATAAGTATCCGTCACACCATCAATCATTTTTTTCTTCATATCCACTGCGCCCGCGTACTTCTCACGGAATCTATCATGTCGACTCGTCGGACTATATAATCGTGCCAACCCTCCCGCAACCGCAGACAACGTCAGCTGCATCACACCACAGCCATTTCCTTTACTCCCCACTTCCAGATTCCCTCCTGATTCCACTTGAATCACTGCTTCTAACACTTTTTGGGAGACAATCATACTCTCCTTGGACAACACCTGTTGCAGCGCGGCATATTGTTTTTTCTTTTTAATTGCAGCAGTATCATTCAAATCATTATTCTCCACTCGACACTGCCCTACTTTTTGTTCTAAAGAAATATCCACACACATATTTTCTTGGCCTTTCCTCTCAGTATTCACAGTCACATCACTACTACTTACAACTGCACTTAATACTCCAGCCGCTACATATTGATATAATTCAAACATATTTTTTTGTCGAGCCATCATCATATTAACCTATCTTTCATTATTTTTGTTTAATCTCATTTTTTATTATTTATTTTACCTATTTTACAAATATTTTAAATTAAATATTAATATATATTGTATATCTTGCCAAATTTATCGCATTCGTACAAAATCAATTGTTCCATTTTTTGAAATAGGTGCTGACATACACCTGCGTCAGATCACTAAACGTCATCTGCAAATAAGGGATATATGTTCCACCAAGTTTTGGATCATCTTTTGGCGTACCTCCCTTTGCTCCGAATCCATTGTATAACGTAACTTGTAACGCAATCCTCTCCTCATGCGTTCGTATCGTTTTAAATGGATATCTTTCAATATCATATCCCGCATCATGCCATATCTCTTGATGTAAACGTAACACTTCCGCCACATTAATAATTTGTTGTTCAAGATCTGTTTGGCCATGAAGATGTTCAAATGTATGAAACAACGGATGCCCCCCTACATCTTCTAACGTATCACTATGTACGTGCCCATATCCTATTGAGCGTCGCATCACATTTTTTGTAACCCACTCTCCCATCTTACTTGATGTCAGAAGCGATTTCACATATGTTCTAACCCCTTCTCGTGAATGCATCAGATCACTGGCATCAGAAGTATGCATTCGTACATACTCTACATACCCTGCCGCTAATAATGCCTCTTCAGCAACGTTATATTTTTGACTAACCGTATGAATAAAATTTCGTTGTTGAAATAATTCTTGATGAAATGAAGCCGTAATCTCTTCTAATTGCAATCTCACTTTTTCATCTATGTTTGATTTTTTTTCTTCAATCCAACTTGCCGAATTAACCTCTGGCCTTTCTGGCAACAAGCCATAATACAAAGGTAAACTCAATAATCCGCTCGCCAACATGACTTTTATTTTTGTGTTCATTATTCTTCTACTCCCTTCTCATATAATTCTCATTAAGATATTTTTTCACTTCATATTTTATTGGTCGTATAAGCATATATGCAAATAAACCCACTTTTAACAACCCTGGCAAATTAGTCTCAAACATTCCATAGATGTTTTCTCGGATACCTCGTAAAGACGAATCAATAAATTCTCGTCGCACTAACACTGGATAATCTGTTTGTATCATTTCAAAATCTCTAATATTGTGTTTCTCTAGTGTTTCTTGTGGAATCTGTGGCGTACGAGACTTCAAATCTTTTTTATAATCCGTCATATGCGCATAACTATTGTGATAAAAACATAATTCTTTAAACCGTTCTGAATACTTAAAATCCCCTTTTCCTAAGATATTAAGTAATATTTGGTATGCTGGAAAAAAGAACGAAGCGGTGCGTTCTGTTAACTCATTTTTAGTTCTCAACTGTCCGTTTATTGCTCCTGTTGCATCATCCTGAAATACTTCAATTATCTTTATCATCTCAGCCGTATATTTCTCAAAATTCGGTATTTTTGTGTGATAAGAATAAAAACGTTCTAAATCTCGATCCACTATTTCTGACCCTGTTTGTTGAACGCACAATTGTTGTATGCTCTGTAAACTTCGTTCTAAGATTGGCAAAGCATTTTGTGGCTCATCCAAATCTACTAAATCATCTAACGTTCGCAAAAACTTATACGTTGAAAAGAAAAATTGCCGTTCCGTTTTATTTGTTTTAAACGCTAACACCAATGATAAGTCATATAATCCTGAAAAATTATCTACTTCTAACCCTGCTTCTTCTAATTCTTTTCCTACGCCTGTGCAACGCAATAATATCTCTCGTAATCCCATTCACTTCCCCTCCTCTAACTTTGAAAGAATTGGCAAAACAATCAACTCCGAATCTACTCCTTCAACCTCTAACACATACGACATTTCTTGAATCACTTTTCCCTCATACTCACCTTTATTTTCTCTTTGTGCTAACAATTGGGATAAATTAAATTCTTGTCGTCGCATCCTCATCTTTTGTAGCTCTACATTTTCTCCACCAATTTGTTCAAATGCTCGTGTAAAACTTTGGTTATCTTTCTCATTCAGATAATCAATAATCCCTCTAAATATTTTAAAATCATGAATCATCGCCGCCGAATCAAACACTTGAACAAGAGAAGAAGTATCATAGATCAAATCATGTCCAAAAGAATCACCAAAATAAATAGCTCTATTCGCAATCTCTTCTGCATCTAAACCATATTTTACTTGTACTGGCATAGTTGATTTACACTTCGGCAACCCTCGCGCATCAAAAAAAGCATCAAACAAATCATCTAATCCCACAATCTTTGCTTTCTCCATTGAGATTACTGCTGATTTATTTGACAATATCACATTTGTATACCCCTGTTCTTTCAATTCTTCCAACACCACGCGAGCAGTAGGATTTACTGTAATTTCTAAAGGAGTATCATAATTTCCCCGTAACATAAAGTTATCCTGGTCCCACAGTAAATATTTTCCATTCATATATCTCTTAAAATAGCTCTCTTTTATAAATATTACTCTTAAAAAGTAGTAAATCATTCGCCTCTCCCTCATTTAAAAATAATCTATCTTTATATACTCTAAATATATTCTCCCAACCTAATGGACAATCACTCTCTTCTCACTCTTGTAGCTGATAAAAAAATAGCAACAATTCTCACCTCAACAGCCCAAGAACAACAAAAAATCTTTTCCCTCTATCTTCAAAATTATAATCGTAAACTTCAGCTTTTAGATGCTTTTTCACAAGAATGGAACAAAGGAAAAATAGATAGATTAAAAGAAATCATGCAAGAACTAACAAATATCGACCTTGCTCAAAATACCTCTATTTCTCAAGAAGAAAAAACCATCTTTCAAATAATCAATGAACTTAAACAACTCATTAAAAAAGAGTTAGATAAACGAAAAAACAAAACCAAATCAAAATTATACCACAAATTTAAATCCTTCCAATCTAAATTAAATATTCTTGAAAAAAATATCTCTCTTCAACTCAAATGGTTTGATAATAATAAAACGATTCTTGAAAAAAACAAGAATAAGTCTCAACTCATCAGTCTAATTCGTCGAGAAGGAGATGTCTTATTTGACATCAACTCTACTGATTTTAAAGAAATAATCCTGCAGATCAATACTCTTCTTGAAGAACATAACCTCACCACTCTTCCTGCTAATACTGCAGACTACTGCGAACAAGAACTACAAAAAGAACTCTTAGAATTTGAAAAAGATCGCCCCGACGAATCCATCACTAGTATAACTCCCCTCAAAGGTGGATTTGTAAATTACGTTGTTCTTGTCAAAACAAATAATCAGTGCGAATATGTCGCAAAAGCTTTCAAAAAAGCAGGCGATTTCAAACTCTCTCTTCGTGGTCGAAAATTAGTCACCGCCGCAGGCGGCCTAGTCGCTCCCGTTATTCGCCTCTCCAAAAATGAAATCATCTGTGAAAAAATACATGGCCAAGCGGTCTCCGATATTCTTCTCTCTCAACCAACCCTTGCGTCACATGCATTTCACACATTTGGCAGATCCGTTGCCATTATTCACAAAAACACTTTACAAGAGATGTCATTATATAATCCTCGAGCAATTTTCCAACATAAATATACTGCTGATTACGAGAACATCCGTAAAAAAATGAAATCTTTCCAGACATGGAAAGTGATCAATAAAAAAATGTATGCTGACTTCATCGCTGCCAGAAAAAAATATTATCCCTCCTACCTCTCAACAATTTTAAGTGATGTAAACTTAAGCAATTATTTCTATGTTGAAAATCCTGATACGGTTATCGTCATTGATTCCGATTACGTTAAAATTGGCGACCCTCTCACTGATATCGGAAGACTGACAAGTTCTATTCGCTACCAGTGCTTTCGTGCAAAGTTAACCCCTATCTATGCAAACCAAATTGTAAACTCCTTTCTTGCCGGATATAAATCCGTATTAAATATAGAATTACGAGGTATGGATTTATATCACGTTATTATTTATAGCATAATCATCTACAGCGCTAAACGCTTAATCGATAAAGTCACCCAATTAATTCAAACCAATAATGAATTCGCTCAACAGATTCCTACCCCTGAATATTTTTTCCAAGGAAATTTTCAAAAAGTCTCTTCCTATTTTGATCCCCGAGAAATAAATAAAGCACAAGAAGTACAATATAGTCTTGAACAAATCACTTTATTTATCAATGGCAAAAATGTAAATCCTCAATTAGCAGCATTTAAAAAAGCAGCATAATATTTTCAAAGCCGCATAATCTGTTCCATTTTCTATTCTATCATAGACTTTCCACAACCATAATCCTTTTTAATCCCTCTAAAAAAGAAAGAAAAGAAAGAACAAACAAACCAAAAAGAGTGATATTATGGGCGGTCTTGCAGATTTAGTCATTGGCATATCAGGAAACATTGGCGCAGGTAAAACCACCTTAATTGAAGCCGCCCAATCAGATAAATTCAAACATATCTTACTCGATACCCTCTCAATCAACCCTGCCGCCACAAAAAAAATAACTTCTTTACGAGAAGACGTCGATTTCACCCTTCTTCCTTCGTTTTATCAAAACCCTAAACGGTACGCTTTCACCGCGCAAATTAATTTTTTCAATGCCCGTCTCAAACGCGAACGACTCGTGCAAAATACCCCTGGCATCGTCTTAGTCGATAGACCAATCGAAGAAGACTATCACATCTTCGGCAAAGCTCAGCGTATTTTGGGCCATATGGATGAACAAGAATTCCAAATCTATGCCCAGACCTACCAAGAAATGGCTAATCATATCTATCCCCCTGACGTCTATATTTATTTAAAATCCGATCTTGCCACACTGCAACGCAATATAACCCATCGCGGCCGCAACGAAGAACAATTGTTAACCACAACCACCCACTATTTGGAAACACTCAATGGTTTATATGATCATTTTTTTCAAAAGCATGTCTCTGTTCCCATAATCGAAATTGATACAAGTAAAATGCACCCAAGTGATACGTTAGATGAAACCTACCTCAAAGACACCCTAACCCATATCGCAACACAACTCACAAAACATCTCAACATCCCCAAATTAACACCTCATCTTGGCAAATGGCTCTCCTACAATCCCACTCAAGCCGTCTTAGAACAAATTCAAGTCGAAGAAGAACTCAAAACCTATCTTGCAAATCATACCATTTTAATCTCCGTTGCCGGAAACATCGGTCTAGGCAAAACCGCAACCACTCGTATCCTCTCTCACGAATTAAACATCCCAGGAATCTATGAACTTGATGCCCAAAAAGACACCATCACCGACGACCTGCTTGCTCAATTTTTAGGAAATAAACCAAAGTACTGCTTTGAATTGCAGCGTCATCTGCTTCAAAAACGTCTTTCTCTTCGCGCCCAAAGCGCCGCAAAAAACATCAGCTGCGTTGAAGACCGAACACCCGAAGAAGATCCCGCCATCTTCCATCGTTTTTTCCATCAGCTCGGCTACTTAACAAATATCCAGCTTGACCAGCTTGAAACTGAATCGATGCACGCCTACCAAACCGCTCGTCCATCCCAACTTTTAATCGTCTTACAAGGCAAACCAGAACTTGCTCGCGAAAGAATCATCCAACGCGGCCGCCCCGAAGAAGTTGACGCCTGGAAACTCGAATCCGAATTAAAGCCACTTGCCAAACTATACTCCCAATTTCCCTCAATCGTCAAAAATTACGGCCTGCATCAAGGCCCAACTCTCATCTTTGACGTTGATCGCATTGATATAACTAATCGCGCCCATCAGGGATTTATGTATGAGCAGATATTACAGGCACTAAAACAATAGCATCATTCGTTTCATCATTTAAACTAAAACAAATAGCCGTAATCTTTAAAAACACACCCCAGTTTTAGCCTTTTATTGGCCCTGTAGCATAGCCTGGTAGTGCGCACGACTGATATAATTTAGATTAAACCCAAAATACATTTGAGTCATCTAAAAAATAGATATCGTGAGGTCCCGTGTTCAAATCACGGCGGGGCCATTTTTTTTAATATATAATAATGGTGATAGAGGAGAAATACACATGACTTTACAAACATTAGATACTGTAATTGCTAACAGTACAAAAGATCCTTTTGATGCAAACTATCGGCATGGCACTATCCATCCTCAATACTCTTCTCCAACGAATACAAGCATAATTCCTTTATTTCCCGAAGAAGAAACCTATTTCAACCAAAAAGGATTTGCAGTAATGTATGCTCCTACCATTCCTAACCCCCCTCAGCTTCCCATAAAAACAGGACAAGTTATTACTTTTCCGTATGTTTCTATGGGTAAATATAGTGAAAGTGCAATGCAAGGAGAACTTCAAATTATTCTTTCTGGATGTTCAAATACACTTCACTTAAGTCATTGGCATCCTTCCGTAATCCCTCTTGATAGATTAGTAAATACAGTAGAACACGACATTCTTTCACATGCCAAACGATTTAATAAATCAGAGAATCCAATCACTGTGTTTGTTGACGATGAATCATGGCGTTCTGTTATTAATGTTTTACATGAGAAATATACCACCCTCAAAGAATATTCACTTCCTGCTTGAAGTAAGAAACAATGATTGAGGATAAAAAACCATGAATCCAATTATCGATCCCACTAATCCTAATTATCAACATCGAGCTGCCCATCCTGATTTTTTTCATACAACTATTGGTGATATTCTTCCTCTGCACGAGCAAGAATCAACCTATTTGCAACATCAACAGTTTGATTTGTTCTATGCCTTCTCAACAACCAACGAACAATATACTCCTAAAAGAATACATCTTCCAGCTCTTCTGCTTGGCAGCTATAAAACAAGACCTGAAAAAATAATTGATGAAGGGTTACAAATTGCCTATTCTGAAAATTCATTTGGTGGCAGCATACGTGGCATACATCCCTCCCTACATTCTCCAGAAATAGTACTTCATAACATCGAACATATCATCTTACAGCAAAGTCATCGTTTTAACAGAACACAATCTCCTATCCCCCTAATTATATGTGATTCTACCTGGCTCACTACACTTGATACCTTTAAAAATAAATATTCAGTGCAAGAATATTGCATCTCAAGCGACGACACCTCATGGACACGTATCAATTGGCAAATAAATCAAGATTAATTTAATTACAACATTAAACTTTCCTAACCTCTCCCAACCATCTCGCAACACTCTCATTTTCTTCCACAACCTTTATATCCCTCTTTATTTTCCCCTTCGCTCATGCAAGCAAAATATCTCGCAACAGACCAACCTCTCAGCATTGATGATATTAGTCAACAAGGTATACTGTACGAATACATTCTTCCTCATCCAACCCAATATCAGCTCGCACTTGACGTCTGGAAAACCCGCCGCGGCTACCAATCACAAGACAAAATCGAACTCACTCCCCAAACTCCTAATTTGACGGGCATCATCGAAACATTTTACAAAGAACATCTCCACACCGACGACGAAGCCCGCTACATCCTCTCGGGCGCTGGTATATTCGACGTGCGTTCAAAACAAGACGAATGGATGCGCATAAGCGTTGAAGCCGGCGATTTAATCATCGTTCCTGCCAATACCTACCACCGCTTCAAATTAACAGACGAGAAATCAATCAAAGCCATCCGTTTGTTTAAAGACAATCCATCGTGGGTGCCAGTCTATCGTCCACAAGCTATCAATCGGGAATAAGAATAATTTTTCTCTCTTATTTTCACCTTTCCCAAAATTTCACCCTTCCACCCACTCCGTCTTCAATTGCTTAAGTGACGTCAACGTCTTTGTGCGCACAATTCCTCGCCGTGTAATCACCTGACGTAAAAAAGTATAAAATGCATCCTGGTCTTTTGTTCTCACTTTGATAATCAATTCCCAATCACCCGTGCAAATATCTACACTCTCAATTTCCGGATGTTTTGCAAGATCTTTACCTACTGTTTCAGGATCTCCATATTCATCTGCTGATAGATTAAGCAGTAGAACCGCACAAAAACCTTCTCCAATCTTCTTGTAATCAAACACCGCTTTATAGGTAATAATTTCTTGTTCCTCTTCCATACGTTTGATATTGTAATGAATCGTCGTCGCCGGTTCTTTCATTTTCTGCGCCAATCGCGCAATCTGCGGTGTACAATAGCCTATGTGAAGTAAAGGTAGCAATTTTGACTTAATATCTTTCATATTTTTGAATATTATTCAACTATTTATAAATTTTATGCCTAAAAATTGAATAATCTACAAGAAGATATATTAAGGGTTCCCTAATTCCCCTGTAAGTGAAAACCTATGCCCTTAAAAAACGATTACGCCCTTCATTTAAATCATCCTCTAAAAGAACTCTGGAAACCAGGTAAACGTCTTGATGCATTCAGTTTTGAGGGCGTGTGGATCGACGATGTTTTTACTGATGCCGCAACAATTGTTGCCTACGCCTCAAGAGACCCATTTTCAACCATAATACAATATCTTCGCCAAATCGAACACGACCCTCGCGATTGGCACCTCTCACATGAAGGTGAAAATATAAAGATAGGATACTATCCTAAGCAGATGTTTTAAATAATTTGACCTCAACCCATTTTCCTCATGTCCACCGCAACCCTCATCCAACCCCTACCCACCCTTCCCATTCTCGACCTAGATCACCCTGGAGCACAAGACCAAGACTACCGTAAACGACGTGAACTAATCACAACCGCCGCAGTAGAATTCCACGCACAAT
>Ga0209542_10015527_pt1 | contig 12766 bp, 19 predicted proteins | sample RifCSPhighO2_01_FD_184028 | JGI IMG/M metagenome (GOLD analysis project Ga0209542, IMG submission 184028) | Soil microbial communities from Rifle, Colorado - Rifle CSP2_plank highO2_0.1 (SPAdes) (version 2) | ecosystem: Environmental > Terrestrial > Deep subsurface > Rock core/Sediment ...
GCTTATTTTTTGCGGAAAGTGGGTGCGGCCAATCAGCTATTCAAACCGGAGGTGATGGTGTGCGTACCCGCCGGTGTAACCCAGGTAGAAAGGCGCGCGGTCTTATCGGCGACCATGAGTGCCGGGGCGAGGACGGCCTATTTGATCGAGGAACCTTTGGCGGCGGCAATTGGCGCCGGGGTGCCGATCGCGGAACCGAGCGGCAATATGATTTTGGATATGGGTGGCGGGGCAAGTGAGGCGGCGGTCATTTCTTTAGGTGGGGTAGTCACTTTCAAAAGTGTTCGGGTTGCTGGTAACAAAGTAGATGAATCTATATCAAGATATATTAGAAAGCAACATAATCTGGTCATTGGTGAGCTGACGGCGGAAAAAATAAAGGTGAGAATCGGTTCAGCGACCAAACCAGCCAAGGATGAGTCGATGGAGGTGACGGGGCGGGATAGCGTCACCGGACTACCGAAGTCGGTGGTGGTAACGGCGAGCGATGTCCATGAGGCAATCAGTGATCCGCTAAGCCGGATAATCAATATGGTGAAGTCGGTGTTGGAGGAAGTACCACCCGAACTATCCTCCGACATTATTGACAAGGGCATTGTCATGAGTGGGGGGACGGCGACTTTACGGAATTTTGATAAACTTTTGACGGCGCAAACGGGGGTTCCGGCCTTTGTGGCCGAGGATCCGCTTCGGTGTGTAGTAAAAGGTACGGGGATAGCGTTGGAGAATTTAGAGCTTTACCGAAGGAGTGTTTCTACTAATCGTTGATGTTAGCAATAGATCAGTCTATTTTGCTATTAATAGCAATTGATTTTATTTGGTGCCAGATAGATTGTTTGTGCGTATTTAAGAATAAACGTTGTAGCGATTTATAGGGTTGGATTTTTCGGAGTATTTTTTGATTAGGAAGGATGATAGGGTTTTTCCTTTCTTGCTGGATTGGTGAGGAAATTTCCGGTTGATCTGTTTGTCGGAAGGTACCATTGGTTGTTGGTAAGGGTATTTTAGATGATGGGTTAGACCCCGGGTGACGTTTTTGACAATTGTCGAGGATTTGCGCGACGCGGCGAGCCGACGTTTTTTGATGAATACCCTGTGGGGTAGGGTATGAGAGCTTGCGGTAATTAGCAATCAGGCGCTAAGGGTTGATAATTTGTTTGAGACACTATTAAACCTATAGAAGTAACGACAACTTCTTGGTACATCAATCTAAAATTTGATATTTGCTTTTGACAGAGCTTGGTTTCGTTTGCCAACTGACCCGGGTTTTGATTTCGGTTATCCGGCGGGGATTACATTTTTGTCTACCAACCGCTGCGGAGTTTGGTCTAGCGTGGAATTGTCAGCTACTTGCTTTCGAGACGTTGACCTTTTTGTTTAGGGAGATTTTCGTTTTTTAAGAGGCGAATTGACTTCGGCCGAGGTTGTTGAGAATGATTTTTCCGCAGGGAAGGAAGGGAGAGTAATTACCAACTGGATGGAGAAAAGTAGCTGGCGAAAGAATTAAGTAGTTCGCAGAAAAACTCCGATTTTCGTCATAATCAAAGTCTATCATTGGTTTCATTGATATGGGGTGGAAAATGTTGTATTTAACGGATTGTAGGGTCGCATTTTTTAATGTTTTGAATAGCTTTATAATTTCAAATTTAGGTCTGTTCTTGTATGGGCTACCATATTGGGTGAGTTTTGTATATCAGCTTTGATTTTCGGAGACATAATGTGAACGAAAAGACGTTAACGTCATTGAGAAATACCCGAACAAAAGTGTACTATAGTTGTACGATGATTGTTTTTTGGAGTACGTACTAGGGGTCTTGCAGAATAATCTTATAGTAACGTCATTTTTTGACTTGATGATATTAAAATTCAATCTTGGGTCGAAAATTTCATTAAAAAACCAGCCTCTAGTGCTAAAAGGGTGTGAGGTAGACCACGAAAAAGGGTTGATGAGCGGCTAGATAGCAAAAATTGGGCTGTTTGGCAGATGATGAGGGCGAGTGATAGATCTGAGGCTAGTTCGGGGGGAGTATACTAACACTTAATGCAAGTAAAAAAAGTCTTGGGAACCAGACTGGACCTGGTTAGCCGCGAAGAGGCCTTGGACTTAATTGCCAAGTGGCTGTCAGCCAAGGCGCCAAGATTGAAGATGGTGGCCACGGCTTACAGCGAGTTTTTTGTGAAGGCGATAGGTGACGTTGACTTTAGGATGGCCCTAGAAAGCTCTGATTTAGTTGTACCTGATGGTATTGGCCCTTTGGCGGCGATCAATTTTACGGAGTCTTTGGTGCCTTCTGATAATGTTTTCCAAAAGGTGATCAAAGGGGTGAAAACAGGAGGAGCAATTCTTGCCGGTAAGGTGGGACAGCCGGTGGCGGGTTATTGGTTGTTCAAGGAGTTAGTCCAGAGAGCGGCGGAAAAGGGCTGGCGGGTATTTTTGTTGGGCGGTTTTGGCGACACGGCCGGTGAAGTAGCGGCCAGGTTGCGAAACCTGGATGTTGGTTTGGAGGTAGGCTGTGATTCGGGGAGCCAGAGAGTAGATGGGTCAAATAGCGGCGAAGATGCGGCGGTAATCGAAAAGATCAACAAGTTTAAGCCTGATCTGTTGTTTGTTGCCTATGGGCCGGTAAAGCAGGAGAAGTGGCTGGCGGCCAATAAAGGCAGGCTGGCGGCGAAAGTGGCGTTGGGGGTGGGCGGCACTTTTGATGAATTCCTGGGGAAAGTCAGGGAAGCGCCGGAGGTTTTTTCGCGACTGGGCTTAAAATGGTTGTGGCGGCTAGTGGTTCAGCCCAAACGGATGGGCAGAATTTGGCAGGCGGTGGTTGTCTTCCCCTGGTTGGTTTTTCGCGAAAAATAGTTATTTATTACCGCCGGGGTTGATGCCCAACATCCACAAGACGCTTTCTTTTTTGTAGCGGCGGTCGCCGCGGGAATTGATTCTGATGGCGGGGAGTTTGCCGCGCTTGCCCCAACGCTTGATGGTCAGGGTGGAAACGCGCAAAAGTTTGGCGACTTCGGAGACAGTCAGCAGATCGGGGAGATTGGCGAGGCTGAGTTCTTTCTTGGTGACTTCGGTAGTGCTGTCCATGTCTGATATACAAATTACCAGATGAGTAGGAGAGAGTCAATGGGGGAGTTTATGATTTCGTCAGGAATGGATTGCAACTAGCGGCTATGATGCGGAAGATGCCGGCCGGAATTTTAGTCTTGACTAAAAAGGACTTGACAGACAGAATAGTTCAGACTATTATGTACTTGTATGCTCACTCGACACTTGGACCAAGCTTTGAAGGATCATTTCCTGAAATACAAAGAAATCTTGGTTTTATTGGGGGCAAGACAGGTGGGGAAAACCACTCTGGTGAAGAAGATTTTTCCGGATGCGGACTACCTGGTGGTTGACAATGAGCCGGTGAAAAACGCTCTGGAGCGTTATGACCCGGCCGTTTATCGCCAACTGCTTTCGGTTGGGAACCAGTATACGGTCATTGACGAGATCCATAAGCTGACTGATCCCGGTCGATGCGCGAAGATTTTTTACGACCAGATGGGGGAGCGGAGACTGGTGATTACCGGGTCTTCGGCTTTTAATATCAAAAATAAAGCGACTGAAAGTCTGGCCGGCAGAAAGATTGATTATCGTCTTTTTCAGTTGACTCTAAGCGAGTATTTAGTGCAAATGGGTCTGGAAAAAGAATTGTCGCTAGCGCCGATAAAAAGACTAATTGATGGAGAAAGGCGAGAAAAAGTGTTCAAAAGCTATGATCACCAGGCTATTTTAGCGAATATCCTGATATATGGTTCCTATCCGGCAATGCTTTCGCATCAGCAGGATGCCGTTTACTTGACCAACCTGATTGACAGCGTTGTTTTCAAGGATTTGGTTGAGTTGTCGCTTTTGGAAAACAAGGCGGCGGCCTTATCCCTGTTGAAATTATTGGCTTATCAGATTGGTTCTCTGGTAAATTATGCCGAGTTGGCGGCGAAGCTTTCGATTGGAGCCAAGACGGTGAAACGATATATTGAATTATTTGAACAGAGTTTTATTGTTTTTTCCGTGAGGCCATATTCTTCGAGAAAAAGGGATGAGATTGCGAAAATGCCTAAAATTTATTTTTATGATTTGGGTTTGAGGAATGCCCTGATAAATAATTTCGAGGCTCTGGAAACTAGGGGCGATGCCGGATCATTGTTTGAGAACTTCGTGATGGCGGAGTTATTGAAATATAATCATTATGGTGGTTTTGGTTTGGATTTTAATTACTGGCGGACCAAGGGGGGTTCTGAAGTCGATCTGGTCTTAAGTAAGCCGGGTGGTGAGGTTGTCGCGGTGGAGATAAAAAATCGCTCGAAGCGGATCAACCGGTCATTTTTAGCACGCTACCCGCAGTCGAGAATGGTGGTAGTTTCAAGAGAGAATTACTGGGTTTGATGGCAATGGGGGAGTTTGGGTCGGGAGTATATAATCGCTGGCATGTTGGAAAAGTTTTCCGGTGGCTATCCGGATGGTGTTGAGTCTTTGTTGGTGGGGAGGATTCGTTTCGGAGAACCCTTTGGCGATGTTAAGGTTGAGATCGGGAAGATGAAAGAAGGGCAGAAGAAGGCCTTGGTGCTGTTGGTGGCTTGTGACCGGATTTGGGGATTTTTTGAAGACCGGGGTGGCGTAGCCAATGGGCCGCGTTTGGCGCGGTTGGTGCGGGATCTGGCCAGTGAATTGGGGCTAAACAAGGATGGCGGTTCGGGTGATGTTTCCGGGAAGGAGGCGAGGGGTTACTATGATGAATTGGTGCAGATGGGGGTGATGGATAGTGTCGACGAACTGGGGACAAAGAGTGTTTTTTGTACGGTTTGGAAGGTGATCAGTGAGTATGTTACGGCGGAGGAGGGGTGCACCTTGGCAGAGGTGTTATCGTCTTGAGTGTCAAGAGGTCCGACCTCTTAATATAAAAAAGCCCAGGGTGAATGCCCTGGGCTGGGGAGAAGAAGCGTTGGCTACTTCTCTTTTTCGGCGCGCGCGACAATGACGTCGTGCGTTTCGGTCTTGTTCCTGGCAGCGAACTCGTCAATCGCCATTTGCTTCGCTTTCGCGATGGCGACGTTGAGCGCCGGGCTGGCCTCATTGCTGAGGCTTTCCGCCTTGTCCAGGAACGCGATCATGGCCAGGTAGCGTTCCTCCATGGTGCCACTACTCATTGCTTGCATCAGTCCGTCGAACATTGTCATCTCCTTTTTGGCGCCAATCGAAAGAAAGTTCCGCCGCTGTGTTGGCGGATTTGGGGAGATGATAGCCTATAGACAGTCGATTTGCAAGTCTGGGGGCGGCAAAAACGGGGAGGGAGGAGTAAAATATGGGGTATGAATGAGGCGGAAGAACGACGGCGGACGGTTGAGGCCAGGAGGGCGCTGGGGGCGGAGATTATTTTGGGTTTGGATAGTAGCGTTGAATTGAGAGAGTATGCCGGTTCGGCGGACTTGGTTGAGTTTTTTGAGCGGTTTACCGAGGCTGGTGAGGCCTGGCGGATCGCCCTCCTGTCAGCGGCAGAAGCCTTGACCTTGATGCGTGAGGCGGGTGAGTGCCGGGCTGATCCGGAAATGGTAAGGGATTTGATATATTGGTGCCGCCGGGCAGTCGGTTTGCCCGAGGATTTGATTTTTCGAGTTGAAGATGGAGGAGTGACCGACGAGACAGCATTGTTAAGAGGTCGGACCTCTTGATTTATTAAGTCTGGAAGAGCTTCAGATGAGTAATATTTTGAAAGTGTTTAGTGTTCAAGGTATAAAGTTCACCTTCGTGGGTTATGGCTGTTGCGGCGATGGCCGCATCGGCGAGGTCGATAATAATTTTACTGTCTCTGACGATTTTTCCCGCAAGTCGAGCCACGTCGACGTCGTAGGGAAGGACGACTAATTGGCTGATCACGGCCATCATTTGACTCTCTTTGGTTGGGTTAATGGTGCTTTTGCCTTCGTAGAGTTCCTGAATTGAAATGACAGATATCCCCATCTCCTCTCCACTAAACTTCTTTGACAATTCAGAGAGAATTGAGTCGTTAGATGGCTGCCGCAGATGGTCGATGATGATATTGGTGTCAAGGACTACCATTCCGATTTTGCTGATTTAGCCGCCTGGATCTCGGTTTTTCTTCTTTTCTTCTCTGTTTCTTTCCAATTATCACCTTTCCAAGCGCCGGAAGTCGATCTAAGAATCTCTTGGAAGATTATTTTTGAGTCTGAAGAGGCAGTCGATTTGTTGAGGGGGGTGATGAGGACGCCGTCTGATCTTAGAATCAGATTCACGAAGACATTTTCGTCGATGTTTAATTCTTGTCTGAATTTCTTGGGAATGACGATTTGGCCTTTTGAGTTTGGTTTGGTTATTGTAGTTAAATTCATACTGGTACGAATTTAATACAAATCCGGGTTTTTGTCAAGCGTAATACTGATTTGACAAACGGTATTACCGTTGGTAATATGGAATTATGGTTGGTACATCTACAGTTACATCAAAGGGGCAAGTTACCGTTCCCGAGTCGGTGCGGTTGTTCTTGGGGATAGTCCCAGGTGACAGCCTTTATTTTGAGGTGGAGCCAGAGAATGAAGTGGCTAAGATTAGGAAGGCACCGAAAAGTATGGTGTCGGAATTGGCCGGATCGCTGAAGTCAAAAGTCCCGTTCGTGGATAATATGTCGGAGGTTAGAGATAAAGTTTGGAGAGAGGTTGGCAGAATGTACGAGAAAAAGCTTTATGGGAAGAAGAAGGGTTGAAACTGTTTGTGTCGATACCAATGTGGTGCTCCGGTTTCTATTGGGAGACGAATCTAATTTTTATAAACAGGCGGAAGAGATTTTTTTCAGAGCGGAACGCGGAGAAATCAAGATATATCTGGACGAAATAATCGCGGTTGAGGCCGTCTGGGTCCTGATTAAGTTATACAAAATAAAGAAACAGGATGCTTTGGTGACCATGACAAAATTATTGAAGGCTAAATATATCGTCAATCCGAGAAAAAAAATGATGGCTAAGGCAATTATCTTGAGTTCTAGAACAGAATTGAGTTTTCCTGACGCATGGCTACATATAGTGTCCAAAGAGTCGGGGTATAGAATGAAGACGTTCGATTTGGCCTTGATGAGACATTCTGGCAAGGACTAGCACCAAAAAACCCCGCCGAAGCGGGGCTTTTGAAAATTCCACCTCGGTAGTTTTATTTAAGTTCTACTTTAGCGCCAGCGGCTTCAAGCTTTGCTTTGGCGGCTTCGGCGTCTTCCTTTTTGGCGTTCTCAAGCAGAGTCGCGGGAGTTTTTTCGACCAGATTCTTGGCTTCGACCAAGCCTAGATCGTTTTTGATCTCGCGAACGGCCTTGATGACACCAATCTTGTTAGCACCGGCGTCGGTGATAACGACGTTGAACTCGGTTTTCTCTTCGACGGGAGCGGTGGCGGCGGGTGCAGCCCCGCTTAGCGGGGTGGCAACTGGAGCGGCGCTGACACCGAACTTCTCTTCGAGAGCTTTCACCAATTCAGCCACTTCCAGAACGGAGAGTTCACTGATTTGATCAACTATTTTTTGGAGTTTGTCGCTCATGTGATGTTTATAATTAATAATTAATGACGGGCGATAGCCTCGAGGGCGTAGACCAATAATTGGGCGGGAGTGTTGATTTGGCGGACCAGGGCTTGGGCGGGAGCGGCAAGCTGGGCGAGGAGGGTGGCCAGGAGTTGCTCGCGGCTAGGCAGCTGGCTTAAGGTCTCGATGTCTTTGACGGAGAGAATCTGGCCATCGAGGAGGCCAAGCTTGATCTCGGGTAGGCTCTTGTCTTTATCTTTGATGAATTCAGCTAGGGCTTTGGCGGTAGTGACGGCATCGGACTCCGCAAAGATGACGGCGGTGGGACCATTAAGAACGTCTTCGAGTTCTCTGGGAAGGTCGCCTAGCTTTTCTTTGAGGGCAATTTTGAGAAGATTATTTTTGGCGACCAGGAATTCGCCGCCGGCGGCGGAGAGTTTGGCGCGCAGAGTGGTCTGGTCGGCGACGGAGAGGCCGGCGTAGTTGGCGAGGATGACCGCCTTGGCGGTTGCCAGATGGTGTTTGATTTCGGCCAGGCCGTGAACGTTTCTTTGACTGGGCATAAAAATAGCTCGTCCAAAGCGAGCGGTAACAGGTACTCCTGCTGGGGACTTAATGATCGCCCTAGGTCTTTGGACTGAGGGAGATTATATGCCAAGGGGGAAATTATTGCAACGGAGTGTATAATATGGGTCTAAATGGAGAAACTTGATACTTTTCGGATTCAGTTGGAAACTAATATTTGGAGCGTTCTGGGCTTTAATCGGGTGGCTGATGTTTCTGTTTTTGGCAACGAGATTATTTTTAGTTTGAGTAGTCCGGTGGGCGAGGTTGACCCAGCGAAATTAGCCCGGTTTGTGGCCGGCGTGAAGACTCTGGCGCTGGTGAAGGGGGTAGCGGTAGAGGTCGAACTGGGGCATGACCGGGAGTCGGGAAGGGACGTGGTGGTGATTACCAAGCGCTAAGGTTGTGAGGATCGGAAACGAAGTCGGATAGAGTATTCAGGACCGCCGGTAATTTTCCGGAGATGCCGTTTCACAGATGTTATTGTTCTGTAATTGTTTGTCCCAGGTGATGAGGGTGGCATCATTTAATTTGGCCGTTAGGGCAATAACTAGATCGGAAGTTTTCAGTGGTGATTGATTGGATTCCAGAAATGAGGTCAATTCCTCAATTAATTTTTTGTTTAGCGGACTAAATTCCATGATTTATGGGTGAGTTTGTCTTTGCCAAAATGGGAGACATAGACGCAGGAATCAATGACAATTTTAGTCATTTCAGTCTCTCTGACCGCGAACTAGTTTGGTGGCAGAATCCGCCAGGGTGACGCGAAGGGAATCCGGATAATCGGCGAGCATTTTCAGCGTCCGGCGGTAAGGAGACAAACCTTTTTGTTTCGTTTTTATCACCAGGCCCGCGCCTTTTCTAATAAGTTCGGACAGACTAACATTTTCCAGTTTGGCCAGGTGCAGTAGGCGCTCATGCATTTCTTCAGGCAGGTAGATTTGGGTACGGGTCATAGAACTACAATAATGTATACATTACTTTTTGTCAATGCTGGACTAAATTTGACCGAAGGAGTAAAATTATGGGTAATCTGATCTGGATCTTTATACATCTATGTAGTAGGTGGGGAAAAGGTTTGGAAGCAGGGGTTCTTTAAAATGCTCTACATACTTATTTTTCCGGTGGGGACAACGGACTCATGGCGCATGGTGGGTCGGTTGGCCCCACTGGAAATAAAAAACTAAGAGGAGATCTATGGCGCAAATTGTCGTTGTTGATCAGGAGGTCGTTGAGCTGCTCGCAAAAATAAAAGGGAGCAGCATCGGCTTGTTGAAGCTGAAATGCAATGGAGATCACGTGGCCACGCTGGTCAGACTTGGTCTTGCACGGGTCCAGGAAGGTGACGAAACTGGTGGTTTGACAAGGGTGAAAGCTCTGCCTGCCGCCTGGGCAGTCGAGGTCCGAACCGAGTAAGCCTAAAAAAACCAGTGGGGCCATAGTTTTTATTGACCCCGCCTAGGCGGGGATTCTTTTGTCAGTCGACACAGGAGGTGTACCATGACTGATCCGCTTGATGGGTTGCCGCTCATGGCGGCGCCCGAACCCAAAACGCCTCCGGCCGATAGTGCCCCGGCCGCTGACGTTGAAGTTGAAAGACTGAGGGCACAAGTCCGTTCACAGCCGAGAACGGGCAGCGGCGGTGGCGGAAATTCGTCAAAGCTCCCCTTGTTGGGGAAGCTAACCTCGATGCTTTCTGGCGCCGGCAAAATGGGCAAGAAGAAGTGGCTCGTGGTCGGCGTGGTGGGCGTCGTTTTGATTGTCATTGGTGTTGCCGCCATGTTTGTTTGGCCGATGATCTTTGGCGGGGGCGAGTTTTCGGCAGCGCCGACGGTTTCGGCGCCTGTATTCGTCGAACCGTCTCCGGGTCCGGCCGTAGTTCAACCGACGGCGCCGCGGTCCGGCTGGGATTACACTTTCAAGGTCCCGCAAAGCCGGAGTGAGTGGGGCCTGGGCTGGGAATTGACCTGGGTGATGCTCGTTCTGGTCATCCTGTTCTTCCGGTCAGAAGCGCGGCACCGCGGCGAAGAATGGGACTTCTATATTGTCGGCGGCCTGTTGCTACTGGCGATGTTGATCATGGTGGCGGCCAAGGGCTTTGTTGTCGTCGCGGTGGACCAGTGTGTCTACTGGGCCGGCAAGGATTGTCCGATGAACGTGTTGAGCCTCGACATGATCAATACCGGCTCGATGTTTATGTGGGTCGTCGCCTTTATGGTCGTCTTCGTTGGTGGCGCCGCCTCTTCGCTGACTGGTAAGGTTGACCTGACCCCTTGGGCGGTCGGCACCTTTATCGTTGGCGTCCTGGCCAAGCTGCTTTTGCCCGCGGGTGTGGCCCAGACCTTCGCGGTCGGCGTGATCGCCCTGGGAGTTCTGATCTACCTGTGTGAGATCGGCGGCCTGTCGGGAGGCAAACTGACGGTGGCCGGCCTCTTTACCGTCGCTTTTGGTATTCTGGTTATGGTGTTGGCGACGGTTATTCTCACCCTGGCCTTTCGGTATCTGGCCAGTGCTGCTGCGGGCGACTACCCCGTCCTGGCGACCTGGCTTTATCAGGCGCGGTTTGTCTGCGGCCTGGTGACAGGCTGGCTGGTGGCGACTACGATTACCTACGCGGCTACTCCGGCTGTGCCTCCGCAGATCCAACGACTGGGGTCGGGCAGTGTCGTCGTCGGTGACTCAGAGAAGATTGACGCGGTTATCTTTTTGTTGATGACCTTGGGGGTAATCTTCGTGATGAACTGGGCGCCGACGCTCGCCAAGTTGATGTGAGATGTGGAGCAAGTTTTTCCCGAGGGTGAGGCAGTGATGCCGCGCCCTCGGGATTCCGCTAGAGGAAATTAGAAATAGTTTTTTCCAGCGGAAGCACGCACATTTCAAAAGAGAAGGAGGAAACCATGAGTTGGTTACCCGTATTGCGGCGAGTGGTGGCGATTGTAGTTGTCGTGGCGGCGATCGCGGTGGGGATTTGGACCGGCGATTGGCGCTGGGGAGCCGCTGCACTGGGTTTGGGGTTGGTGGCGGCCTTTGGTTTGGGCCGCTCTCTGAATTTCTAAAACCGGTGGGGTGCGACGGGAAAGCCGTCGGCCCCACCCCATATTTACTGATATTTGACAATTATAAGATTAGAAGCGTAAGATACGGCCATGCTAAAGAATACTGTTGAGTTCGAGACCGTAGTTGAAGGTGGGGTTTTAATTCATCCTTCAAGCGTTAATTTAGAAGCAGTGACAGAAAAGCTGGCGGCAAAACCAGACTTACTGGCCCGCACATTCGTGGTCTTGGAAGGCGGATTATATAAGTTGGTTATTCCCGATGAAAGTGAAGAAGAAGAAAGTTTGACTGTTTTGACGTTGTCAGAAAAGGATTTAACAAATGCCCGTGGTTTGGAGGCGAAGCTGGAGAGGGCGGCTCAGGCCGTTGGTTACGACGGTGAGGCGGCCAAGGCGGTGGTAGCAATAGCGACAAAACTGATGTCGGAAGCCTACATGAGAAACAAGAAAGCGGCGGAAGCTATGCCTAATAGCGGACCTTTCTCGGCCGGGATGGTTAAACGAGAAAAGGCTGGTGGCTTTATAGAAAGTGCCCAAATGGTGATGGTCAGACCGTTCAATGTGTTGTCTGAAAGAGGTAGGCATGCGGCGATGGGCATTTCGAATGAATACTGGGAGGGACTGGTGTTGGAAGCGATGGCCCAAAATGATGAGAAGAGGATGAGCTATTTAGCCAGGCAAGCCGCGCGGGCGCTGGAAACAACCGGAGCGATGGGCATTGAAGGTAATTGGAGACAGCTCTATGAGAGATCCATGGAACTGGAAGTTGGAGCGGGCAACTACCCGTCTTTGAACACCAAACAGGGCCTAACGGCTTTCATGGACAAAGTCTATTTTCCGGTCTTAAAGACACTTTTGTCTGGAGCAGAGATTGCCTCGACCATGGGTGATCACGAGGCGGTGATGACGACTGCGGCACTGAAGGCGGTTATGGAGGCGGAATTAGCAGAACAGACGGCCAACGCGGCCGAAAGGGTTCAACCGGCTAAGGCGAGAACAGAGAAGGCTAGAATTGAAGCGGAGGCGGAAGTAGCCGAGGTACTGGAGAAGAATGGAGACGTCTTGAAAGAAGGCAAGAGAGTTAGTGCTCAATTGGCGGCCGCAACTGTGGCGTCACCTTTGATGACTGGTACCGGACAAGTCCTAGAGGCAGCTTCAGAGGCGCTTCCTGCTATGATGAAAGGTCACGCTCAAGCATGGAATAGGTGGTTGGAACAAATTGGGGTTGATCCGAAATTGGTAGCCTGGACGGCGATTGGTGGGGGTAGTGGTATTCCTCTCACTGTGGCTTGTGTTGTTGCCTTTGGACCGTGGGGCCTTCTGGCGTTGCCGGCAACACCATTTTTTGCCTCGATGATTTACACAGGTATCAAAGGTCTAAAAAAATAGATTAAGATTTAGTCCGAGTTTGCCATGCAAGGAGCAAAAGAAAAAGTTCCGTCGATGACGGAAGTAATCAGTCATGGTGAGGCTGAGATGGTCAGGAAGGCAAGGGGGGTATTTCGGTCGAGTTTGGTGGTGGGAATGGAGGGTGTTTTGGGGTACGAGAACTTATCGAAGTTGGAAGCCTGGTTTATTAACAAGG
>Ga0209542_10015528_pt1 | contig 12766 bp, 15 predicted proteins | sample RifCSPhighO2_01_FD_184028 | JGI IMG/M metagenome (GOLD analysis project Ga0209542, IMG submission 184028) | Soil microbial communities from Rifle, Colorado - Rifle CSP2_plank highO2_0.1 (SPAdes) (version 2) | ecosystem: Environmental > Terrestrial > Deep subsurface > Rock core/Sediment ...
AACACTCCAATTGTTTTCCCCCGTGAGTCTAACGACTCACGAGCTTCTATTTATAGATTTTCAACAACGCCGCACATGACTACTACAGCATATACATTAAAGTATCTGAAATAACTTTTTAAAGTTCTCTTCACCAACAAGCATCTTATGACGGGGGAACACTCTATTTGGATCAGTAAATACAGGCCTAAAATATTCTCAGAAATACAAGGACAACAACACATTATCAAACGACTAGAAGCATTCGTCAAACACAAAAACATACCGCACTGCATCTTCAGCGGCCCGGCAGGCGTTGGGAAATGTGTTTCACCAGATACACTTATTTTAGATGGAGAAGGAAACCTCATTTCGATTGAACAAGCATACAATAATAAAATAAAAACAGTCATGAGCTTAGACATTGACGGTAAAATTAAGCCAAAAGAAATAGAATATTTTTATAAGGATTTCAGCCAAAAAACTTATCAGATTAAAACAAGCTTCGGCGCAGAGATACATACCACCCCTGAACACCCATTCTTAACACTCCACCAAGGAAAATTACAATGGACTAACGCACAGGATATTAAAAAAGGCATGTTGATTGCTTCTCCAGAAGTTTTAACACGCCAAAACACCCAAAAACACACATTAAAAATACCTACTACATTCATAAAAGAAGAAGGGCACTACACCCATCGTAATCGGTGGGGCTATAAATCTTGTATAATTAAAATACCTACACTTAATGAAGAATTTTATTACTGGTTAGGTCTTATATTTGGAGATGGACATTTCAAGACAGGTGCAGTAAGATTCTATAATAGTAACCAAACAATGAGAAAAATATTCAAAAAGTTATCATTTACCATATTTGGAGATCGCATAGAAATTCTCGAATTTTATCCAAAGGACAAATGCCCTTACATAGAAATAAGAAAAGCAAGCACAATTATTAAGCTACTTGAAGCAAACTTAGACCACCCCATTCTTGGGAAAAAAAGCAATAAAGTATTCGTTCCAAAAGAACTTTACACTTCTGATGAAACCTGCCTAATAAGCTTTATTCGGGGTATATATGAAACAGATGGTTCAAAATATGGATCAGTTATAGAACTTTCTTCTACAAGCAAAAAGATGATCATCGGATTAAGATATCTCCTTCTTAATCTAGGGATTCATGCCAGAATTAAAAAAAATCGCCTTATCCTATCAGGGAGTGTAGAAATGAAACATTTCATTGAAAAAATAAAACCAACAATAAAAATACCAACAGACCTTAAAGATAACAACACCAATATTGATATCATGACAATAAACCTTAGTGATATTCGCCTTTTGTTAAAAACATATGGCATATCTTACGATGAAATAGGAAACAGTTTTTCCCATATTCTTGAAAGAGGACAAGGAAGCAGAAATGCAATTAAAGATCTTTACGAACTTCTTATTTCCACAATTAAACAAAAGATAACTAACTCATTGGAAGTAATAACAGTCATAGAAACTGTTAATAATCTAAACATCCAACCAGAAAGAATAACTGCTATTTTAAAAGAAACAAAAGTAAGAAATAAAATATCTGATATTCGCGCCGATAGACTTAAAGAATATTTTGATGGGAAAAGAACACCCCGCATCACTAATTACATCAAAATTTTAAAAAAACTTTCAGAAATAAAACTTTGTTCAGAAGAAGAATATCTGAATATTATCCACCTTTTTAATATAAAAGAAAAAGTTCTGCCTATACTTCAAAGACTCAAGATAGAATACAGTGAAATAGCCCAAGCAATAGGAATAAACCCTGGAACAACTAACAACATTTTCAACGAAAGAGGTCTTTCTCTAATGACTATCAGCAATTTACCAGAAATACTCAAAAAAGTAAAAAAAATTATAGAAAAGAGAATCTTTAACGAGCAGTGTATCAATATTCTTGAAACAATAGACTTTTTAAGACAAGCAGATATTATCTATGATTGCGTAAAAGAAGTCTCTGTAGATGAAGGAAGTGAAGTTTATGACCTCAATGTAAAAGACACACATAACTTCATCGGGGGTAATAGCCCACTTATACTCCATAATACAACCGCAGCACTCATCATAGCCAACGAAATACACGGAGACAACTGGAGACAAAACTTCATCGAATTAAATGCAAGCGACCAACGCGGAATAGACACTGTAAGAAACATCATCAAAGACTTCTGCAGAACAAAAGCAGTAGGAACAGAGCAACAAAAAATAATATTCCTAGACGAAGCAGACGCCCTAACCAAAGACGCACAACACAGCTTAAGAAGAATGATGGAACAATACTCAGAAACCTCGAGATTTTTAATTTCGTGCAACTACTCATCAAAAATAATAGACCCCATACAAAGCAGATGCGCCATCTTCCGCTTCAGACCATTAACCAACGAAGACATAAAAAACATCATTACTACTGTAACAACCAAAGAAGGACTCACCTTAGACGAAGAAGCATTACAAAGCATTATTGACGTGTCAGAAGGAGACGCAAGAAAAGCAGAAAACATTTTACAAAGCTGCGCATCACTAGGAAAAAACATCAGCAAAAAGACTGTCTTCGAAGTAGCAAGCGCAGCAGAACCCAAAGAAGTCATCATGGTACTAGAACTAGCACTCAACAAAGAATTTCAAAAAGCACGAACAAAACTCTTAGACATCATGACCACTCACGGACTCTCTGGCATTGACATTATCAAACAACTCCACAAAGAAATATGGAACCTCAAACTAGCAGACAAGAAAAAAGTAGAACTCATAGAAAAATGTGCAGACACTGAATTCCGCATGGTAGAAGGAAGCGACGAATATTTACAACTAGAAGCATTTTTAGCAAGTCTAACCATAGCAAAGGAGGCATAACACCATGGCACAACAAGTACGAGCAGCACATATCCTCGTCAAAGGGGAAGAAAAAGCAAAAGAACTACTGCAAAAAATACGAACCGGGAGCAACTTCGAAAAATTAGCAGAAGAAAACAGCTTATGCCCTAGCAAAAAGAAAGGAGGAGACCTAGGATGGTTCGGCAGAGGCATGATGGTACGAGAATTCGAACAAGCAGCATTCAACCTAGAAAAAGGACACATCAGCCCACCAGTAAAAACAGAATTCGGATGGCACATTATCAAATGCCTCGACAAAAAATAAAAATCTACATCACACCAGGATGCCAAGCATGTGAAACAACTATGCAATGGTTTGACCAAAGAAACATCGTTTACGAACGCATCGTCGTCTACCCTAACACTGAAGAAGAAACATTCCTACGAAAAAACGTTGGACACATGTTCGTACCCATCGTCGTGATTGACGGAAAAATACTTGACCCGAACAAAACATGGTTTGAACAATTAGCAAAGGAATTACTATGAAACAACTACTAGAAGATCATTTTGAAAAAACTGTAAGTACTAAGATATGGAATCTGCAAAAGATTGAACCTCATGCTTTAGCATTCGAATCAGATACCCTACAAAAAGGAAAAACTATTCTAAAAATAACTATCCAGAAGGGCGACAAAGCAGAATTAGGAGGAAGCGGGCAACCCACTGAACGAGATGAACTCTGCGAAAGACAAGACCAATGGGTAACAGAAAAAGAAAAGCACTCTTATATGTTTAGTCTGTTCATACCTGAAAACTTTCCCATCGTCCCCGTACGGCTCGTGCTCGCGCAATGGAAACAATATGCACCATCAAAAAATACTTCGATAGATCTACCACTTATTGCCCTACGCTATGTCAAAGAAAAACTATTCATCACATTACAAAACCAAGAGAAAAAACTTATCCTCTGGGAAACACAAGAAAATTTACGAGGACAATGGCTCAGTTTCACCTTTCACATCACATTCGACCGAGAAAAAGGTTTTTTCCAGGCATGGCTCAACAATAAGCAACTCTGCACCTACCAAGGCATAAATGCTTACAACGAAGAACAAGGATACCCACCCCAAGGAAAATTCTACTTCAAAATGGGACTCTACAGAGATAGCATGCAAGAACCAATGACCATTTATTTTAACCACTTCGAAAAACATCGCTTAGAGGAATTATCATGAAACTCGCAGAAAAACACCGACCGAAAAGTATGCAACACATCAAAGGACAAGACAAAGCACTCCAAACCATACACCAAGCCATCCAACAAAAAAAACCCGTACTCCTCTACGGACCACCCGGAACAGGAAAAACAAGCATCGCACATGCACTCGCAGAAGACATGAACTATGAAATCATAGAAATCAACGCATCAGACACCAGAAACAAAGAAGCCATACAAAACATTGTAGGACAAGCAAGCCAACAACAAAGCCTCTTCTCCCAAGGAAAAATAATCCTGATCGACGAACTTGACGGGATATCAGGAACAGAAGACCGAGGAGGACTAACAGAACTCGCAAGCATCCTCGACCTAAAAACACCCTACCCTATTATACTCACTGCAAATGACCCCTGGGACAGCAAATTCAACACTCTAAGAAAAAAATGTGTAACCATAGAAATAAGCAGCCTCAACTACCTTAGCATAGCACACCTACTCAAAAACATCAGCGAACAAGAAAAACTCACCATCGACGAAGACACCATCAAACGACTAGCACACATGGCAGGAGGAGACGCACGAGCAGCAATCAACGACCTAGAAATACTAAGTCTCCACAACAAGAACATTACCAAAGAAGACTTAGAAGAACTCGACCAACGAGAACAAACAGGAAACATCTTCCAAGCACTACGACACGTATTCAAAGGAACTGATGCAAACCAAGCACGACACGCCTACGACAATTTAGACATCGACATGGACGAAATATTCCTCTGGCTCGACGAGAATCTACCCCTAGAATACCAAGGAAAAGACCTAGCAACAGCATACGAACGATTAAGCACAGCAGACATTATCAAAAAAAGAATACAACGACAACAACACTGGAGATTCATGGCATACATTTACGACTTACTCAGCGCAGGCATAGCAACAGCGAAACAAGAGAAAAGCCCTGGCTACGTAGGCTACCAACGAACACAAAGAATACTCAAACTATGGATAGCAAAACAAAAAAACGCAAAGAAAAAAGAAATAGCAGCAACACTCAAACCAGAACTACACGCGTCGATTAAACGAATAACTCAAGATGTGATACCCTACTTGAAGATTATTGCTAAAAAAGATAAGAATTTCAACCCTGGACTGGAAGAAGAGGAACTAGAATGGCTACAGAAATGAAAGAAGAGATTTACGACACGAAACACAGAGAAATAGTAAACTTCATTGTAAAAAAATTCAAAAATAATCCCAAAACCAAGTTTATAGACATCGAAGTACCTTTTAACGATTATGGCAATCGTGGGGTTGTAGACATACTTGTAAAATACCGTAAACGGATATTTAATATAACTCTAAAAATAATTGAAGTCAAAACAAATCTCAGAAATTTTGGAGAAAGTATACGACAACTCAAAAAGGCAAAGGCTTATTTTGAAAAAGAAAACAAAAATATTGTCATGATCCTTGCATTGCTCAACACAAAAGAAAATTTCGAGCATTTCAAGCAAAATTACCATTCATTAAGTATACTCCACAATTTTGAAGTCCAATTTGTCAACCCTAAAGCAGAGGAAGGAAAACTATTTTTCTATAAAGCAAAATTTAATGACATAAATACTGACGAACTGTTCAATGAATTATGTAATCTGGGGTTCAACTAAAAGACTATCAAAACTTTTATAAACACCCTAAAAACCAAAGACTATCATGAACATTTCTGAATTAAAACCACGACAAGGAAAAGTAGACATTGAAGCAACCGTTGCAGAAAAAGGAGAAGTCAGAGACATCAACAAGCCAAACTTCACGGGAAAAGTATGCAATGCCACCATCAAAGACGACACGGGACAAGTATCACTTACCCTCTGGAATGATGAAATAGACAAGATCAACGTCGGCGACAAAATAAAAATCACCAACGGTTATGTATCAGAATTCCAAGGAGAAATGCAATTATCAGCAGGAAAATTCGGAAAATTAGAAGTTTTAAAATAAAAAAGAGTGTGATAGGCTAACAAAAACCATGCTTATCAGAATAGGAACACAAAACCCTGTAAAAATAGCAGCAGTAACTGAAGTTCTCGGAATGTGCAAACCCTTCTTTGAAGGAGCTCAGATAGAAACAGAAGCCGTATCATCCGGCGTCGCAGAACAACCACGTGATCTACAGGAAATAGTACGCGGAGCGATCAACCGTGGACGAAACGCGCGACGAAACGCAGACTTCGGCATAGGCATAGAAGGAGGCTTCGGTTATCTCGGCTACGGACCACGCTGGGCAAACTTCAACGTCTGCGCTTTAGTAAGACATGAAGAAAGAATTTGGACAGGCATCTCAGCAGGATTTGAGGTAGACCCACGAGCAGTACGCTTAATTCTTGACCAAGACATAGACCTTGATGAAGCATACCGAAGACTGGGACTCGTCACCAGCGCACGAGCAGGCTACGAAGAACAAGGCATCACAGGATATGTCACTAACGGCATGAGGACAAGAAAAGATGACATCAAAGAAGCAACACTACGCGCCATCAGCAGTTACCTTCGAGAAAGAAAATAAAGTTTTAGTAGGGCTAGACATTTCGAACTCTTTCAGATGCTTTACTTTAAACTCCAGTCGAGGAATGCGCGGGAAAAAACGAGAAATGTTTAACTATTCATTATAGAGCAGAAAAAATACCTATCAAACCAACAATAATCAAATAAAATGCTACCATGTAATTCAAGGCCTTTGGAAAAATAAGTATCAACAAACCAAATACCAAAGATATCACAGCACTTGCAATAATCGAATAAGCCATAGTTACTTTATGGTAAAGGTGCTATATAAAGATTGCTTTTGACTTTGGGAAGCTGTAGAAACATTTATAAACAGCTGTAATTATTAATTTACATATGTTAACAATAATTAACGATTTAGAACCCTTCTTCTTAGACAATTACCAACCCATCCATGTACGCAGCTATGCACGAAAAACACACATCAGCCCACCATCAGCATCAAAAAAGCTTAAGCACTTCGCACGAGAAAAACTCCTCAACCAATCAAAAGAAAAAGGATACTTAGAATTTACTGCGAACCATGATAACTCCACATTCATAAAACTATCCCACATCTACTGGTCAGAAAAACTTAAACCAGTCATTACCACTTTAGAAAAAGAACTCATCAGCCCCACCATCCTTATCTTCGGATCATTCTCCAAAGCAGAAATAAAAGAAACGTCGGACATAGACCTAGCAGTATTCACACCATCAACAAAAAAAATAACACTCGAAGAACATGAAAAAACACTAAAAAGGCACATACAACTACTACGCTACAAAACACTTGAAGAGATAAAAAGCAAAGAACTCCGTAACAACATCCTTAACGGATTCCTACTAACCGGAGCCTGGCAATGAACTGGAAGGACTGCATAAAACAGGGAACAGCAAAAAATGTTAAACAAGACACTAACCTCATACGCGCATTACAACAGTCAGCAGAAAAAAAGTTCACGACACAAAAAAGTATAGTGCTCACCGACGAAACAGTAACATCAAGAATAAGCCTAGCCTATGATGCTCTACGAGAACTTCTCGAAGCACTTGCTATTACTAACAATTATAAAATCTACAACCATGAATGCTACATCGCATTCCTCAAAGAACTCCTCAATGAAAAAGCACTCGGAGAATACTATAACACCTACAGAAAGATCAGGAATGACATTAACTATTATGGAAAGGACATCACCACAGAAGAGGCGACAGCAATATTAGAAGGAATAACAACACTCATAAAAAAAGTAAAGGAAAAACTATGACAACACCTATCATTATCGGAAGAAACGAAGACGACAAGAAAAAATTCGGTGATAAAGGAACCATTCTCATCGGAAAACACTACGTCACCATAGGGCAAACCACCGCATTAAGCAACCCCGTCTACTTAGATGTTAATACACCACACATCGTATTAGTTTCGGGCAAGAGAGGATCGGGAAAGTCCTATAGTTTAGGTTCCATCGCAGAAGAAATGACGAAACTACCAGAAGACGTAGCAAACAACCTTGCCGTGCTCATGTTCGACACGATGGGAATATTCTGGACGATGAAATACCCCAATACCCAACAAGAAAAACAATTACAACAATGGCAAATAAAACCCGAGGGCATGCACATCAACCTCTACGTACCTGAAGGACACTTTAACGATTACAAAAACAAAGGCATACCCGTAGACCAACCCTTCAGCCTAAAAACAGCAGAACTCACACCCAACGATTGGTGCAGCGTCTTCAACCTCACCATGACCAGCGAAGAAGGCATCCTTATCCAACGAGCCATGAACGACCTACCCAAAGACTACAGCATCAGCAACCTCATAGAACGCGTACAACGAGACGCAAAAGCACCACCAAAAACAAAAGACACAGTAGAAAGCCTATTTGATAACGCCAACCACTGGGGATTATTCCACGCCCAAGGAACAAGCATCAAAGACCTCATAAAAAAAGGAGAAACAACCATCCTTGACTTAAGCCCCTACACGGAAAGCGCAGGCAACTGGAGCATCAAAGCATTAGTCATAGGCATCATCACCAGAAAACTATTACACCAACGCATAGCATCAAGAAAAACAGAAGAAATAAGCAACATAGAAGCGGAAGGAAAATACTTCAGCGAAGAAGAACAAAAAGAAGAACCACTCATCTGGCTCCTCATCGACGAACTGCACGAATTCCTACCCAAAAAAGGAAGCACACCAGCAACCGACGCACTTGTACAAGTATTACGAGAAGGAAGACAACCAGGAATTAGCTTGATAGGAGCAACACAACAACCTGGAGAAATACACCAAGACGTACTCACACAAACAGATATTGTCATTAGTCACCGATTAACCAGCAAACTCGACCTCGCAGCACTCAACAGCATGATGCAAAGCTACCACTACCAAAGCCTACAACGATTCATGAACGATCTGCCAAAACTACGCGGAGCAGCACTCGTCCTCGACGATAACTCAGAAAGAATCTACCCTATGCAAATAAAACCCAAAAGAAGCTGGCACGGCGGAAGCTCACCCACAGCAATAAAAACGAGTGACATAAAAAACTAGTTTCTTCATAACTGCAAATCTAAACATATACGGAAAACGCCTGGAGCAAAAACACCCGCTTTCACCACTGACACCTTCTTGAACGTTTTACGATAACTCTGAACCAAACCAGAAAACTCTTCTTCTTTAGCAAATGTATAAAGATGCACAACTGCTTTTGACGTGAGCAGTTTCATCACCAACGGCAAGTATTTTTCGGCAGACTTTGGCAACGGCATAACCACCCTATCAAATTTACCAGAAAGCTTAGGGAGAACCTTTTTTACATCACCCTGTATGATAATAACATTTGATAGCTTATTCAGTTTCACATTCTCCACAGCAAACTGATGAGCAACCTTATTGACCTCAACAGCAACAACTTCTTTAGGTTTCGACAACTTACTGATAACACAAGGAAAAGGACCAACACCAGAAAATAAGACTAACACGCGCTCATGTTTCTTTACTAACTGTGCAACACGCAAACGCTCACTAGAAGAACGAGGAGAAAAATAACACTTACCAATATCCAGACGAAGCACAACACCATTCTCCTTATGCGTGGTCACCAACGATTTATCACCCGCCAACCATTTTACCTTAGGAACGCGTAAACGACCAGAAACTTTACCCGACTTCTTCACTACTGTCTTCACATGAGGAAACAATTGCAATACTACCCCACCAATCTTCTTCTCCCATTTCGTAATACCTGAAGGGAACTCATTAAAAACGAGAATGTGGCCTATAACATCAAAAGCACTTGGCAACTTATCTATAATAACACTAGGTAATTTACCTCGCAACAACGACTTCCAAGACATCTTACACCTTTACACCAATACGACGCAACTCATGCATTACCTGACGATGATTCTCAAAGCGGATAACCTGAAAACCAAGCTTATGCGCTGTATGAATATTATCCTCACGATCATCAATAAACAAACACTCAGAAGCCTTCAAATTAAATTTCTTCAAAAACAACTCGAAAAACTTCTGATCAGGCTTACGAAGACCTGTATCACACGACGTCAAACGATGTCTAAAATACTGGAAATAAGAAAATTTCCTTAACAAGAAATCCATAAACTCACGATACTCATTATTCAACATATACAAAGGATAATGCTGGGACAAATCATGCACCAACTTCGTCATACCCGGAATCAAACGTGTAACACCATAACGCAACTTGTGAATTGTACGCCAATGACAACGCAAAGCCATATGCTTCGTAAAACGAGCATAAAAAGACTTTTCCGACTCTTTACCCGTATCCAAATCATGCGCAAGCTCACGATACGAATGCACTAACGAAGACAATGTCTTATCTGTATACCGCAAAAACTTCGGCAAGAAAAAACGGGAAGATGAACTAACAATAACACCACCATTATCAAAGACTATCTGCTTAATCATGTCACACCACCAGGAGGAACGTAGCCAATATCATAATAGCACACCCCACCACTTTTTGTTTCAAATTATGCTCATGAAATAAAGAACCACCAATAATAGTGGTAAACAATGATGACAAGTATGCAATAGGAATAACTAAAGACATTTTACCATTCGCAAGAGCAGCATAATAAAAAATATTCGCAAAATTATAAATAATTGCAGCAACAAGAACCCACCAGCCTACAGAACGAACCACATGCGTAACACGAGCAGTAAAATCTACTTTCAAAAAAGCACGCGCCAAAAAGAAAACCATCAACAACCCACGCGTAATAAAATTCAAAGAAAACGGTGTAATAGGCTCCAAAGAAGAATGCAATGATGCAGGATCCAATAAAATCTTTTCAGTGATATTAGAAAAAACAGAGAAAAAGAGAGCCAATAAAATGAAATACAAAAACTTTCTATGACGACGAGAAGCAAAAACCTTCTTTATACGACTAACATGAACACCAACCTCCAAAACAAAAGCACCCATCATCATCAGCAACACACCCAGCATCTGCAAAAATGATAATGACTCACCAAACAAGAAAATACCCGCAAGCACAGAAAAAACAAGACCTAAATTACCCAAAGGAGAAACTTCAGAACTCTCCAAATGCTGATACGCAAACGACGTAAAAATAAAGTACAAGGCCAACAACGAGGTCTCAATCAAAACCACAGCCCACTGATACCCTGAAGAAGGCATCACCACATTTTCATGAAAAGGAACAAGCAACGCAAACATGACAGTAAAAAATAGAGCATAATATGACCAGATATGCTGATGATTCAGATTACGTTTTAAAATAATATAATACACACCATAAGCAATAGCAGCAAGAAAAGCAAGCACTAACGCATTCATACAAACTCACCCAAAGACTTCTGGCCTTTCGGGCGACCCTTCTCATGACGAGCAAGCACATTATCAATACGCTCCTCAGAAAAATCATGCTTATCAACGAGAATCTTCTTCACCCCTTCCACGTGCATAGGATGCCAAGCGAGTTTATAATCCTTTTCCACAGGCATACCTGTAAACAAGTCTACAATCTCATCCCAAGGAATAGCATCAGGAATAACCTTCTTCAAAGCAGCCAACGTCTTATGCTGCTGCACCAACTTCAACGCCTTTTTAGGACCAAGACCAGCAACACCACCAGGATTATAATCCGTACCCACCAAAATAGCCAAGTTAATCAACTGCTCCTGCGATAACGACAGAGAAGACAACACTTCCTTCAACTCAATCAACTCAGGAACAATATTTACTGTCTTACCCGAAGCAAAACGACGCTTCTGCGCCAACGTCAAGTTCATAATCATACGAGGAGCAGCATGCAACAACACATCAAAATCAGTCGTACCACACGCCCACACATCACCCTTACGATTCATATATGCCATCTGCGCATCAGCCTCCATCGGCGCCTGAATCACGGGAAAACCCATAGCTTGCAATAACTCCTTCGCTTCAGCAACCATCTGATCAGAAACATGGACTGTCTGCTTAGCATACTTCAACATACCACGAATATCCTCATCATCCTTCGCAGCATCATAACGAACAGCAGCAGTATCCTTCATATCTTTACGAAAAGAAATTTCACGCATCTTCAACTTCGGAGGGATACCATCAAATACAACCACACCAGAAACCTGTTTCTGCAACAAATTAGAAAAACGAGTCCAAATACCCATCAAATGAGAAGTCACATGACCACGATTATCCATCAACGGCGTACCATCAGGCTGACGAATAGAAGAAAGAAACTGGTACAAACACTGCAAACCATCAATAGCGATACGCTTAAACGCCAAATCCTCAAACGATAAGGGGTGACGAGTAACAATCGGAGTAAGCTTAACACCCATAGCACCCACCAGCGGAAAAGTATTTATAAAACTTCTTCATAAAGCGTTGCTACGAGGAAAAGAGGCACGATGATAAAAACCAAACAACTCCTACACAAAGGAGGATTCTACCCCTACAGCATCCACACCCAACGAACAGAAAAACTCGACAACGGGTTAAGCAATCTGAAACAGTTTCTCGAACATGTCTTTCACGCATGCCCCGACCAGTACTTCAACAGCGGACCAAGAAGCTCAACACTCAAGACAGTCCTACCCTTTGATATTATAGAAATACAAGGACA
>Ga0209542_10015529_pt1 | contig 12765 bp, 12 predicted proteins | sample RifCSPhighO2_01_FD_184028 | JGI IMG/M metagenome (GOLD analysis project Ga0209542, IMG submission 184028) | Soil microbial communities from Rifle, Colorado - Rifle CSP2_plank highO2_0.1 (SPAdes) (version 2) | ecosystem: Environmental > Terrestrial > Deep subsurface > Rock core/Sediment ...
TAACCAATAAGAATGAGAATATTCTTGTTTTTGAAAAACACTGCGGTGTTTTTAAGCGCATTCACCAGCAGGTCTTCCGCCAAATATCAAAAAGCTACAGACCTGCCGTACTCTGCGCGGAGAACAGAAACAAAGTTTGACTGGCCTCGGCATTTACAAAACCAAGTAGAGATAGAAGAAGACGGACGAGAGTATGCTTATCTTGGGGAAGCTGTAGAATTGTGGATGCAGGGTTTAAACATAAAAGGAAAAGCAAGATTAAGCAAATTAGAAAAACATAAAACAATCAAGAATAATTGGAAAGTAACTAACTGGTTCCCACCCATAATAGAAGCACAACCACAAACACGGACATCCTACACACCACTTTGGAGCTTTGAATCAAATGAATATTGTAACTTTGTTTCTAGTCGGGGGATGGTAGAACGCGACTATAAGTGGTCTTGTGATTATAGGGGTGCCCTAAATGGGGGATTATTAAATATGGGTATAAACTTACCACACCAATTGTTTGAGAAAGTCTTTGCTCCAATTGATGCTCAACTTCTAAAAATATATCAAGAGGTTTCAAAAGAAAAAGTTTCAAGATAAAATCAATCAACCAACCCATTAATGAAGACCAACAATCCTTATTAACAAGAATAATCCTCTCCGCAGGATGCCCCACATCCATGAAAAGATCGATTTCACTGCCGAAGTCTTCATCGTTTATCAAGATAAAGTTCTTCTCCGCCAGCATGACAAGTACAAGAAATGGCTCAGCGTGGGCGGTCATATTGAATTAGACGAAGATCCTAATCAAGCAGCTGTGAGAGAAGTAAAGGAAGAAGTAGGTCTAGACATTACACTTCATAATGAACAGGATCTAAACCTTACCGAAGGAAAGGGATATAAAGAATTGATCCCGCCACACTTCATGAACATTCACAAAATCAATGACACCCATCAACACATCTCCTTTGTTTTCTTCGGCATCTCAGTTACAGACCAACTCATTCTCTCAGAAACAGAAAAGAGCGACGGCTGCAAATGGTTTTTAGAAGAAGAACTTGATGATCCACAGTATCAACTCAGTGAAGTCATCAAAAAGTATGCGAGAACGGCATTAGAGAAACTAGCAAGGATATCACATTGAATCTAACCAATCAAACCCAATCTTGTTCTGATCTTTTCACACCAATCAAGCAGTTCCCACTATCTAACGTCGAGCTGCCAAGAACCTCAGCATTATGATTGAACGCCAGAAGAGTAAGATAAGGATATTCTCTTGCTTTAGGAAAACAAATCCGTTTCCCCTTCGCTACATTTTGATCTAATCCCAGATAAGAAAAAATTTCCGCTTCAAGATTCTCTTTCATCTCAGAACTTTGTCTCATCACTATGCCGGGAACTAGATAACCGCCAAGAGCTTCATAACTTCTTCCGTTTAATTCTACCACGCCATCCCGCACGCTTCTTTTAGCAATATAATCCCATAACTTTTGATTTCCACGAATAATTCTGACACTTCCAAAAGGATAAATCGGAAGACGGATAATTGCGTCACCCAACGTTGGGCAAAGATTGCTCCAAGTCCTATAAACTTCAGAATTTGCCCTTACTTCGTCTAAACGTTTCACAAAATCAGCTGCACTAAGCGGATAACGATGCTCGGAACGCAGCTTCATTAATGCTTCTTGAACTCCTCCAGGGTATTTTCTGTAATAAAGTTCATGATCGAGATGCAATTCCTGCGACATCTTATCAGGCCTGTTCTCCTGCTTTCTCTTCCAAATCCTGCTTTCTCACAGCTACAAATCTTGCTGAACCATCCATTTCCAAACAGCCATATAAGCCTTGCGGAGAACCTCTTCTCTCTAAAAATCTGCCTTGTGGCTGGTTAATATCAAGAGAATGTAGTGAATGAAAATTAGAAAACATATCAGTTCCAAATCTCTTAGCCAGCTGCCGAAGATGTGCTGCTGCTGCTTCCAGACTTCCAGCTGAACAGATCATTCGCGGATCATCAACTAATTCCTGCAGAGAGTAATATTTTCCAGAACATTTTTCTTTTTCTAGATCAAAATCTCTCACTAAAGCATATCCAGCGGGAAAAACAAATCCTGTCTCTAAATCTGAAAAAGAATAAATCCCAATATCGCCAGAAGGAGTTTTTCCATCTAAAAGAGCATACACTTCAGCATCTTGTAAAGGCAATGCGCCATGGCCTCTTCCAGAAGCAGGTTTAGTCAGCCCATGATCAGGCATAACCTCTGCGCTAAGAGGGGTATGATTAATTCCATTTTTAATTCGTTCCGGAGTTAATAAGCCAGCCCCATGAACAGTGATCACGACCTGATTTCCACCCCTGCTTCTACCCACAATTTCCTCAGATTGAACCGTAACTGGCACCTCCTGCAGCAAACCATCATCAGAAAAAGGAAAATAATTAATCAATTCTGCCATAGTCAACACCGCACCATACTCCCGTGCTTTTTCTAAAACGGCATCAACATTTATCCCGTAAAATGATTTTGCTACAGCTGTATAGTGCTTTCCACCTTTAGCTACAGAAAAAGGATGATCTTGTATTACGAGCATATTCCAGCCAGAAGATCACCTATATATAAACCTTAACTCACATAAGTTTTAAAAACCATTCTTCCATTCTTCCCTGCATGAACGTAGACTGGAATAAGCTTCAACAGAAATGGCAAACCCGGTGGGAAAAAGCAGAACTAGGCAAGGCTATCGTCAACAAAGATAAAGATAAATTCTTCATGATTTTTGCCTATCCTGGAATCTCTGGATTTCTTCATGTAGGACATATGCGCGGCTTCTCTTATACGGATGCAATCTGCCGTTACCAACGACTTAAAGGAAAAGAAGTTATTTTTCCAGTAGGAACGCATGCCTCTGGAAATCAAGCCATCTCCTTTGCCAATAAAGTCAAAAATAAAGATCAGGACTGGATAGATTACTTACTTAACAACGGCTGCCCGCAGAAAAAAATCAAAGAGCTTACTACTCCTGAAAAGATTATAGAATATTTCAATGGAGTTTACATCAACGATTATTGGAAAAAATTCGGTTTTCTCTGCGATTGGGAAAGATTTACCTGCACAACCTTTCCAGATTATGAGAAATTTATCCAATGGCAGTTCAAAAAACTCTTGCAAAAAAATTTGCTTATCCAAAAACCATACTTTGCCACTGCCTGCGTCATCCATGGACCTGTAGCAGTTGATCCCTCTGAAACAGATATATCTAAAGGTGGAAATGCTGAGAAGAATGAATACACCTTACTAAAATTCAAAATAGATGATTTCTATCTTGTCGCCGCAACATTACGGCCAGAAACTATCTATGGACAAACCAATCTCTGGATCAATCCGGAAGTTAAATACATTCATGTCGAGGTAGAAGGCCAAGACTGGATCATGGGAAAAGAAGCAGCCGAAAAATTACAATATCAGAAAGATGATGTCCTACTGAAAGAAGATATTGACATCAAAAAATTAATCGGTAGAAAAGCAAAAGCTCCAGGGATAGAAAAAGAAATCATAATCTTACCTGCAACATTTGTCAATGCCAACGTAGGAACAGCGATTGTGACCAGTGTCCCTAGCGATGCTCCTTATGATTACATTGCTTTGAAAACTTTGCAAGAAAATCCGCAATTATGTAAAGCCTACAGCCTTAATCCTCTTGAAATAAAAAACATCGCACTTATCCCCATTATCAAAACTAAAGGCTACAGCAATTTCCCAGCTAAAGAAATTGTTGAAAAACTTGATATCAAAGCTCTGGCCGATCCAAGATTAGAAGAAGCAACTAAAGAAGTATACAAAGCCGGACATCATTCAGGAGTCATGGCCGAAAACTGCGGCAAGTATGCAGGCAAAAAAGTTGAAGAAGCAAAAGAACTTATCAAAGCTGAACTTCTTGAATCTGGAAGAGGAGAGGTATTCTACGACTTAAGTGAAGAAGTGATTTGCCGCTGCGGAAACAAAGTCATAATTAAGCGTATAGACGACCAATGGTTCATCCGCTATTCTGATCAGGCCCTGACCGAACGTAGCAAAGAACACCTTAAAGAGATGAATATTTATCCTAGAGAATACAAAGAGAATCTTCCTGCAATTTTAGATTGGTTCGGTGATCGCGCTTGCACTAGATTAGGTAACTGGCTTGGAAGCAGGTTTCCTTTCGATGAAAACTGGATTGTTGAGCCTATCAGCGATTCAACGCTCTATCCAGCATATTATATCGTTTCAAAATTCATCAACAACAACAACATTAGTATGCATGATCTAACCGAAGAATTTTTTGATTACGTCTTTCTAAGCCAAGGGGAAGGTAAGAAAAAATGGAAGCCCATCAGAGAAGAATTCCAATACTTCTATCCCCTCGACCTTAACCTCGGGGGAAAAGAACATCAAACTGTGCACTTCCCAGTTTTCATCATGAACCATCTCGGTATTCTTCCTGCTGACAAATGGCCCAAAGGAATCCTCGTAAATTGGTGGGTTACTGGCAAAGGCGGGAAAATTTCCAAGAGCAAGGGAGGAGCAGAACCAATACCTAATGCCATGGAAAAATATGGTGTAGATGCGATGCGGTTATACTATGCACACATTGGATCACCGCATGTGGATGTAGTCTGGACCGAAGAAGTAGTATTCAATTACAAAAATGCGCTGGAAAGGATTTACAAGTTGGCAGAAGACCTGCAAAAAGCAAACGGCAATAAGAAAGCTGTTGATAACTGGCTTTTATCGCGCATGCATGAACATATCAAAGCCTGTAACCAAGCCATGGAGAATTATGGGCTCCGAGAGTTGGCTTCTATGGTATATTATTCCATCTACGATGACTTGAAATGGTACTTGCGCCGAGGTGGAGAGAACAAAAAAGTCATTAATGATACCATAAACATCTGGACCAAATTAATGAATCCCATCACTCCGCATCTCAGCGAAGAGCTTAACGACAGCAAGGAACTGGTCTCAGCATCATTATGGCCAAAAGTAGAAGAGAAAAAAATCAGCAAAGAAGCAGAAGCTAGCGAAGAACTTATCAGGACTACTCTTGATGGAATGCGAAATGTGCTAAACCTAGCAAAATTACAAAAGCCCAAGAAATTTACTTTCTTTATTTCAGAAGAATGGAGTTACGAATTATTTAACCTCATCTCAAAAGAGATTAAAGTCACTAGGAATGTTGGCGAAATTATGAGACGAGTTTTAGAAGAAGAAAAGATGAAAATAAAAGGAAAAGAAGTCAGCAGGATCGTGATGAGTCTATTGAAGGACGTCAGTAAGATACCGGTAATCGTTACCTCGCAAAAAGAAGAATTAGCAGCCATAAAAGAAGCAAAAGCTTTCTTTGAAAGAGAATTTGAATGCAAAATAGAAATCATCCGTGCAGAAGACAGCCAGCACCCTAAAGCGCAGTCTGCTATGCCAGGAAAGCCAGGAATATTAGTAGAGTGAACCAATGTTAGCAATTCTTAGACAGATCGGTAAAATTCTGTGGTTGGCTGTTGGTGGGGCTATACTCCTGTGGATGGGTTACCTGGTCCATAAAGTGTATACCGTCCCCAGCCCAGGGATAAGATTGTTTGTCATATTTTTGTTGATGATGGGCCTTGCTGTTGCTAGCATATATATTCTCATCACTATAACTGGAAAAATAATCAGTTTTAGCGTCAAGAAAATCAAAAAATGAAACGAATCCAACTACGCAGCAAGGACATCAGCAAAGAAATAGAGCAATATGATATAGTGATCTCAAAAAAAGACCAGGCTGAATTAGTGGAAGATAAATATAAAATCATCCTCATCAACAAAAAACCCGCGTTCTTCTATTATGAAGGAAAGCCAGTTCCCACCTTAAAGTTTCTCCAAGAGAACAATGTTCTCAAAAAAATTACCGTAGACATGGGCGCAGTCAAGTTCGTGGTCAACGGAGCAGATGTCATGCGCCCCGGAATTGTCGAGATCGAAGCAGGAATTGCCAAAGATGAATTTGTAACTGTAATCGATAAAAACAACCACAAACCTTTAGCTGTAGGAATCGCACTTTATAGCAGCGCAGAGATGCAAGCCATGACTTCTGGAAAAGTCATCAAGAACATCCATTATGTTGGCGATGAATTGTGGCGGATGGAAGTATGAAGTTAGAAAATGCTCTTTTTTGCAATAACACTCTTTCCCAAACCTGTGGTTTAATGTTCAGAAAGAAACAAAATCTCATTATGACCTTTTCAAAAGAGAAAAAAATATCCCTGCACATGTTCTTTGTCTTTTATCCCATTGATGTTTTACTCCTCAACAAACATAAAGAGATCGTCGAGATCAAGAAAAACTTCAAGCCGTTTACTTTCTGGACTTCGAAAGAAAAAGGAAAGTATGTAGTGGAGTTAGCCTTTCCTGAAGAGTATAAAGTAGGAAATAAAGTAGAGATGAAAGTTTAGGCCTTTCTGGATTTTTCATCCCCCTTCAATCGCTTTCCAACTTCGTAGAAAATCCCATCATATATCCAGCTAAAGTTTCAATTTTTCTAGTATAAGCATGACTTCCAGCTTCTTCAGTAAAATGATATGTATTCCCATCTAAACCAACATACGTTCCACCGGTGAATGGATAGCTTGGCTCCGCTCTAGCTTCTATCTGTGCAGAAAATCGAGCTAACACTGCATGGCCGAGAGGCATATCGGTGTAATAAAGCTGTTCCTGCAGAAAGAATGCATCACCTAACCTTGTTAACTGTTCTTCTGTAACTTCTACAGGAATATTTTCTCGTTGCGCTTCCCTGTAGCCAAGATGCTGCACAACAGTATCAATAATTGCATGAGAGATATCGGTCTCGGCAAAACCAGAATCCTTATTTGCACCAGGCCAACCTTCCAAGTTCTGATCCATACAATAACTTATTTCTTCGACAATATTTGTAAATGCATCAATATAATCTTGATTATTCAAAATTTTTCCTACGGCAAGATATCCCGGAGCAATCTTAGCTGACATATGCGGAGCACCACAGTTAAGATAACCGCCCTCGGCTTGGCTTTTTGTTCGCAAAATGTTCCTCTCTAAAACTGGTTCTAGCTGCTGCGCCCAATTAATTAAATCATTTTGATATTCACTACGTAAATCAGGGTGCTCATAAATCGCATTCATCACCATCCCTGCTCCACCTGTCCCATGCGCTTCATCCAGATAGCGAAGAACACATTCGTTATTGACACATCGGTAACCAGTACCGTTTTCTTCATCATAATTAGGACATTCTGGAGAAGGATCCGCAGCTGCACTGCAAGTTCCCAATGCAGTACCAATAATAGGAACAGTAATATCTAAAATTTCTTTTCCCAACTCAGCATAAGCAGCCTGCCTAGACGCCTCATCAGTTACATCTATTGCCCAGGAGAGTGAAAACAAATTACCAAGAGAATTGTAGATCGCCCAACCTTGAGCGCTTGAATAATCCTTCCAATTTACAGTATTGCTTAACTGAACTAGCATATGATTCCTGAAATCATCACGCTGCTGCCAAACTTCTTCTTCATAACTTAAACTTTTAGCACGCATTGCTAAATTCGTGGTGAGCGCTTTATCCACATACGGACATTCCTGATCACTGCCGCACGGTTCTGGTTCTGATCCCAACTCTATCCAGGCTCGATTTTCCTGCGGCTGTCCTGTTGCCTTACCAACAAAAGGATTCCTTAATCTATGTTCTAAGTCTATTGATGACTTTTCTTCTTCATTTGGATTGACAACTAATTCCGATTCAGGAGTGCAAGAAATAACTGCAAGATCCAGAGCAATAAGTAAAGCAAGATATCCGATCGCACCTCTTTTCATACCGTACAGAATGAAGAGAAGTTTCTATATAAACCTAACGAAGATTAAGAAAACGATCTTTTTAAGACATATCCTTGCAATCGCGCATCTAATTCAAAACCGTAATCATGCCCTATGTAACCATGCCATTGATGAAGAAATGCTTCTAATCTGAAATGAGTTGCACTGAGAATCTGCGTTTCCTGCAATGCTCTTTTCCACAAAGTATCAAAAGCGGTGGCAATAAAATGATAGCCATCAAGATAAGAACATTGGATCCCAGCATATAATCTCGTTCCACCAACCAACAGCAGATCTGATTCTCTAAACATACTTTCTTCAGACATCATTAAATCAATGGAAGCATACCATTCAAAAAAAGGTTGTTCGCCTTGTTCCAAGAGAACCGGCAATAATGTTGAATCAGCTAAGGTAGCTAGAGAAACACCATTATCCCGAATCAAAATTGGTTGTGGTACTGGTAACATTTTTTAATATCTTTGAAAATGATTAGGGGCATACCCGTAGTCGAATCAGCTACGCCTTACTGGTTTATCTCCGCAGCTTCTCGGGCTTGCGCTCCCCCGAACATGAAGTTTGCAGGTTAAGGCTGCTTCCTTCCGGATCTGACCTGATTCCCAACAAGTCCATCCCAGAGGACAAACCGTCGTCAAAGGCAACGAAGACCAGCAAAACATAACTAAGCCTTCTTTGGGCTTCGGCTCCGTGTAAAGTCCATTCACGGTAACAACGCAGGACTAGCGCGCCAGCCTAGCTCTCCCTCTAGTATGTAAATACTATAATTTTATATAAAGATTTGGGTAACTCCCATCTCCAATAAAACTCCAAACATTTTTAAATCCTTTTTAAAATCATCCTAAAGATGACAGAATTGATCATTACCGAGAAGCCCAGCTCGGCAGAAAAAGTAGCCTTCGCCCTAGCCGAAGGAAAACCAGTCAAAAAGAAAAACAAGCAATGCTCTTACTACGAACTAAAACATAACAACAAAAATATCCTTGTGACTTCTGCAGTAGGACATCTGTATGGTTTAGCTGAGAAAAATAAAGGAAGCTGGACTTATCCGGTATTCGATATTGTCTGGGAACCGACTTACAAAACTTCTAAAGAAGCACACTATGTCAAGGATTACATTGATACCATCACTATGCTGGCAACAAAAGCGGAAGAATTCACTATTGCCTGCGATTACGATATTGAAGGAGAAGTGATCGGGCTGAACGTGATCCGCTTTGCCTGTAAAAAGAAAGATGCACATCGAATGAAATTCTCCACATTAACAAAAGGAGATCTAGTGGAAGCCTATGAACAAAAACTGAACCATCTTGATTGGGGACAAGCAAATGCTGGTGAAACTCGACACAAATTAGATTGGTTCTATGGGATTAACCTTTCACGCGCACTGACCAGTTCCGTCAAAGCAGCAGGATCTTTCAAAGTGATGTCTATTGGTCGAGTACAAGGTCCAGCCTTAAAACTTCTCGTGGATAGAGAAAAAGAAGTGCAAGCCTTCAAGCCCGAACCATTCTGGCGCATCTCCTTTCAGGGAAAATATAAGTCTTCTCCCATTGAAGCTTGGCATAAAGAAGATAGAATCTTTCAGGAAGAAAAAGTAAAAAATATTCTTACAAAAACGAAAGGTGCTACCGAAGCAACCATTTCAGAAATTGCCAATGTTGTAAGAAATCAAGCTCCCCCTGCCCCTTTCAACTTAACTGATTTACAATCCGAATCATACGCCTTATTCAAAATTACACCAAAAGAAACGCTAGCCCTAGCACAAAACTTATATCTAGCTGGAGTCACTTCTTATCCCAGAACTTCATCTCAACAATTAGATCCTAAATTAGAATTCAGAAAAATTCTTTCCGATCTCGCAAAACAACCAATGTATCAAATGCTGGCGCAGCAATTACTCAAAGAAAAAGAACTTAAACCGAACAACGGTAAGAAAACCGATCCTGCTCATCCGGCAATCTATCCTACGGGACAGGCTCCTGGCGATCTTAAACCTCGAGAACAACGAGTATATGATTTAATTGTCAAGCGATTTATGGCTACCTTCGCTCAACCTGCAGTCAGGGAAACCATGACCGTGCAATTTGATGTGAAAGGCGAGGAATTCATTGCCAAGGGAACCAGAACTCTACAAGAGAACTGGCATATTTTCTATAAACCATATTTGAAAATGGAAGAAGTAACGATGCCGGCAATGAAGAAAGGTGAAAAAGTTGCTATTGATAAAATAGAACAACATGACGAAGAAACGCAACCTCCAGCAAGGTTTAATCAGTCTTCAATTATTAAAGAATTAGAAAAACGTAATTTAGGAACAAAAGCAACCCGAGCAGAAATCCTTGACACATTATTCCGTCGCGGTTATGCCGAAGGAGTCAAAATTACTGTCACAAAATTAGGCATGGAAACAGAAGCGATCTTAGAAAAATATGCTCCCACTATTGTTGATGAAAAATTAACTGCTGACTTTGAACAAGACATGGATAAAATCCGTGAAGGGAAAGAGAAACCAGACACTGTTTTAGAAAAAGCAAAAAAATTCCTTACTTCCTTACTTACTGATTTCAAGAAAAAAGAAAAAGCAATAGGTAAAGAGATATTATTATCCATCCGTGAAACTTCTGATGCGGCCAACTTTATGGGTGTCTGTCCAAATTGTAAAGAAGGAAAATTAATGGTTCGCAGAGGAAAATTCGGCCGCTTCATCGGCTGCGATAAATATCCTGATTGTAAAACTATCTTCAATGTTCCTAAAGCAGGAATGCTTAAATATCTTGGTACTGATGAAAAAACCAATACACCAAGAGTAGAAGTCGGTTCCGGCAGAAGTAAACAAGTTGTTACCTTACAGCAAGCCAATCAAGAAGATAAAACTAAAGCTGAAAATCAAGTCAAAAAATATCCAGAAGAAGGCATGACCTGTCCGACCTGCAAGGAAGGGAAGATGGTATTGCGAAAAAGTTTCTACGGCGAATTCTTAGGCTGCAACAATTATCCAAAATGTCAGACCATGATGAAGATTGTGGGCGGAATAGTTGATGTCAAGAATCCGGTAGTTAAGGAAGTTGGAAAACCTGCTGAGAAAAAGCCAGAAGAGAAGAAAGTAGAAGAAAAGAATTCTGATAAAAAAGTTGAAGTAAAGAAGAGTGAAGAGAAAGTTAAGAAGGGAAAAAAGAAGTAATTCATTTCCTATCAAAAAACTTCCAAACTTCAAATACATCTGGTCCAAACATTTTTGAGGGGACTGGTAAAACAATTCTTCTTTCCGAAAATAGAGCAGAAGAAACATCTTCTAGCCTCTCTAAAGTTTGATAACTGAGAATTCCACCAGTTTCTCCAATAGGATTTGTACCTTTTTTACTAGCATAATAAAATCCACTAACTAAACCTGATTTCACGGTTGGTAATTCTCCGAATACCTTTTCATAAAAAGCATAATTTTCCTCTCTTGGAGCAGTTATTTCAGTTGAGAATAAACTGACAAAAGCAGTGGGCGGAAGTGTTTGTTTAAACAATTGGGTTAAATCGGAAAATTGACGATAATTTACTTGAATTAAAAGGGGATCATCCGCTGGTGCATTTACATCTATTCCAAGATAAAGAGATGGTCTTGCATACACATTAAACTCATTGAATGCTCCGCAACCAAAATCAACAACATCCTGAAAATCACGGTTTAACCTTGCAATAGCAAAAATCCAATCGTGAGCACCCCGCACCGCTGGCTCACTTAGATAATCACGATACATCTTGTAAAAATCATCATCATATCCCATTGTTTAAAATACCCTGGATCAATTTATTAAATTTTAGATTCTGAAGAATACAGACAATCGTAGCGTAATACCTTTAGAGATCGCGCCCTAAGGGCAGATACGTTTATATTCCAAGAAAAAATGATTCTGTTGTGGAAAAGCAAATCCGTAAGATCTTTGAAACGGTAGGTATTAAGGTTAAAACAATAAGAGCAATCACCAACGGCCAGGTTAATCTTGTTTACATTATCAACGATAAATTCGTTCTTAGGATTCCCAAAAAAGGAAAGAAGCCGGATTACCGAAGAGAAGCAAAAATCCATCAAATGCTTTCTTTCTTGCCTATTCCAAAGATAATCAAAGTAGATACCACGAAGAGATTTGTGCCCTTTCCTTACATGATTGAAACTCTTATCCCTGGCGAACTATGGTTAGAGTCACCTAAGCTAGAGAAGGACATGAAATTATATTACGAAGCAGGCAAATTATTAAGAAAATTACACCAACAAAAATTCAAGCACGTAACTGAGTTTAATCTAAAACCAAAGAAAAGTTGGGCTACCCTTTTTAACAAGATGCTTAAAGAAGAACAGAAAAAGCTGCCAAAAAATCTTCAAGCAAATGCAAGATTAAAAGAAAATGAAGATGCTTCTGGAAGAGTCTTTTGCTTGGATGATTTCAACGAAGGAAACATGATGATAAAAGGCAGTAAGGTTACAGGGATAATTGATTTAGAGCAGTTGCGAATTACACCAATCAATTTTTGTTTCGTTACAATTTTAGATAGAATGTTTGAATTCTCCTTGCCACTCAAAGCACATGCGTTCAAGCACCAAACATTAGCCAGAGAATTCTTACGAGGATATGGAAAACAACCAAAGATAGATTTAGCTTTACTGAAGAAATATCTCTATTATCATTATGCGTTTATGTTTAATAGAATGAAGGATAAAGATATTTATCGTAAAAAGATAAATAACTTATTGACTAAGATCTAATCAAGTAGCGTAATACCTACCTCTCGCCACTGTCCCTTTTAACACTATTGATGTAATGAAACTTCGTCCCGGGAATTCGGCCTTCAACACTTCTAATAAACAAAAATAATTTCGACATTACATGATCTAATTGTTTTGACAAAC
>Ga0209542_10015530_pt1 | contig 12765 bp, 10 predicted proteins | sample RifCSPhighO2_01_FD_184028 | JGI IMG/M metagenome (GOLD analysis project Ga0209542, IMG submission 184028) | Soil microbial communities from Rifle, Colorado - Rifle CSP2_plank highO2_0.1 (SPAdes) (version 2) | ecosystem: Environmental > Terrestrial > Deep subsurface > Rock core/Sediment ...
TGGTCGTCTACGCGCTCATGCGCCTCTACGAGCTTCGGACGCGCGAAGAGGGATACTACGGCACAGTGCTTGCGGCGCCGGAGACAGCTGAATCATCTCCGCGTTGGCGGCATATCGAAGCGCTCGCAGGAGGCGGGAGCGCGAGTGAGTGGCGCGAGGCCATCATCGAGGCGGACATCATGCTCGAGGACATGCTCACGCGCCAGGGCTACTCGGGCGACGGGGTGGGGGAGAAGCTCCAGCAGGTCGAGCGTTCTGACTTCAACACGCTTGAGGACGCGTGGGAGGCGCATAAGGTGCGCAACCAGGTCGCTCATCAGGGCTCGTCCTTTGACCTTTCCGAGACGCTCGCGCGCCGCACTATCGCCCGCTACGAAGCCGTTTTCCGCGAGTTCGGCATACTCTGACGTTTGCATGAGCGCGTGAACGAGAGTATCATCGGCCTCGCGGGGTGGACTAGAGGTTGGTCGCGGGGCTCATAACCCCGATACGTCGGTTCGATTCCGACCCCCGCAACACGGTTGTGACGCCAGGAACCAGTACCGGCCCCCATTGGGATCAGTACAGTACCGCCAGGCATCACGGGCATAGATAAAGCAAAAGCCGCGACATTCGTCGCGGCTTTTGCTTTAGATGTACATGTCGATTTCAGCGATCTCCATTTCAGTTAAAGTATGACTTGTATCCGGAGCAAGAAGTCGGTACTCATTATTTCCTTTTCTTGTAGCCCACTCCGTTCCTGAGATCACGAAGTCCGTCATGAACCGAACGGTCACACCATCTCTTCCCGGCTCATGGATAATTTCCACTTTCTGGCTCATAGATGCGTTATTAATTGATAATGGCTTAAGCATACATGAGTACCTATTTAGCCAAGGTAATCGCCTTGTCTTTCAATACGAGCTTGCCGCGCAACTGTTCAAGCAACTGGCGCTTTTCTTCGATAGTGCCTTCTTCGAGCAGGTATCTTGCGTAGCGCTTCACGTCCATCTCGAGTGCTTTTTCTTTTTCCTTCACGCCCAGCACCTGAGAGCGTAGTTTGTTGAATCTGGCGACCTCCTTGTCTATGAGGTGCCGGGCGCCGAGACGATCAATCTCGATTCCATCAATGATTTCGGATAGTTGCTCTATGAGATTGTCCTCGCGGATGTACGGATTCTTACATCGCCGATCTTGTGCGCGACTGCATAAGTAATACCTATAGATTTTCGTCGTACCGAGGATTTTCACGAACTTCTCTTTATCCATACAGGTCACGCCGGACCCGCATTCTCCACACGTCATTAACCGAGTGAAGGCGAATTCACCCACCCGTTTTTTTGGATTCGTTTCTGCCACAATTTTCTCGCGCACTAGCTCGAACAGTTCTCGAGTGATAAGTGCTTCATGTTTACCGACATACCAGTTGCCACTTCCGCGAGGATATTCGAAGACACCGCAATAGAATGGGTTTTTCAGGAGTTCGTATAACGTACTTATGTTCAAACTCTTTCCACTGCGCGTCGTGAATTTAATTTCTTCTTTGAGCCAGTGATATATTTTTACTCCGCTCCATTTTTCTTTGCCGACTTTTTCGAATATCAGCTTTATGATAGGGGAGCGTATTGGATCGAGTAGATACTCGCATTTATGGTCTGACCGATTGTCATTTAGGTATCCGATTGGTGCCCAGCCCGGCAACATTCCCATCTCCGCACGTGTCCTTAGCCCGCGCTTCACATTGATGCTCTTGTTATCGTTCTCAAGCTTCGCTTGCGAGCAGAGAATCATAAGGAGGAACTTCTCGTTCGGATTATTCGAGAATTTCTGACTGTACGTCTGTATTTGCACAAGCACTCCGGCATCCATCAGGTCGACTACTCTGCCTAGGTCACCGGCATTACGACTTATGCGGTCTGCCGCCCAGGTCAGTATCCCGTTGAACTTCCCAGCACGCATTTCATCAATCATTTCGTTGAAGATTGGCCGTTGGCTGGCCTCTTTGGCCGAATGACTCTCTTTCTTAATCACAACTACCTCAAGTCCTTCACGAGCCGCGAGCGCTGTCATCTCTTTGATTTGCGAATCAATAGAGAGCGCCTGCTGCTCATCTTGCTCGGTGCTCTTTCTGGCGTAGAGGCAATACCGCACCTTAACCGCCTCCTTTACCTCTGGTTTAAGCCCAAGAACCCTGTCTGTATTCCCAAAAACCGCTGTATTCATAGCATTGTGGTTACTAGCTAATTCGCACTACCACAATGGATGACGCAACCCGCGCTGTGAGTCCAGAGCTCCGGAATGTCCTAGTTGGTAACTAAATTACCCTTATTTTACAAGGTAAGCTAGGGTATTAACCTATGAAGACCTATGAACACTTGACTTTGTATTTGCTGTCTGATAGGATACTCGCTAAAGCCATGAGAAAAGACATTCAAGCGAAATTGAAGGAAATGCCCGAGCTACTTTCCATTAGTCAGGTGGCAGAGATTTTCAGCATTCATCAGGACACCCTCCGCAACTGGGAAAAGGAGGGTATTTTAGTACCTCTACGGGTTGGCAAGCGTGGCGACCGCAAGTATCGCCCTCAGGACATTCAGACAATTGTGGACAAAATGGGTAGCAAGCTCACTCTGCCTCAACTCGAACAATTCCTATGGCGTAGTGCCGACATTCTCCGCGGCAAGATAGACAGTTCAGACTACAAAAAGTATATCTTCGGCCTCCTCTTCTATAAACGCATCAGTGATGTCTGGGACGAAGAATATGCACGGTTGATGACAGAGTACAAAGATGAAACTCTTGCATCTGCTGACTACAACCATCGCTTTCAAGTACCAAAAGAGTGTCGCTGGTCTGTTATTGAAGAGCGCGCGGAAAATATCGGGCAAAAGCTCAACGAGATTTTTGACAAGCTTACCAACGCCAACAGCCCAAAGCTCGACAGGATTTTTGATGACCTTGATTTTGCCAATAAAGACCGCTTCCCAAACGAAACCATCCAGCGGCTCGTCAATCATTTCTCACAGTACAACTTTGGTGATACCTACATCAGCTCCGACATTCTCGGTGATGCGTATGAATACCTCATCAAACAGTTCGCGGCGGATGCCGGGAAGAAAGGAGGCGAGTTTTACACCCCACGCGAGGTTGAGCGAGTCATCGTGCAAATTCTCAAGCCACACAAGAAAGATCATATCTACGATCCTACAGTCGGCTCGGGAGGATTTCTTCTTGAAGCATTCCATTCTCTTAAGGAACGAGAGAACGAATCAGTCGCGCGTACTCTCTATCTCTATGGGCAAGAGATAAATATCGGGACATTCGCCATCGCCAAGATCAACATGTTCCTCCACGGTCTTGATGCCGCTGATATTCGTCGTGGTGACACCCTCGCCAATCCGCAGTTTCAAAATCCTAACGGCTCGCTCAAAACTTTCGACATCTGTGTGGCAAATCCGCCCTACTCAATCAATGACTGGGAGTACGAGATGTTTAAATCCGACAAATACGGTCGCATCGACGGATATGAGCTACCACCAAACAAAAATGCCGACTACGCATTCGTACTCCACATCATCAAGTCGATGAATTCAAATGGTCGCGCTGGCGTAGTCCTCCCGCACGGTGTTCTTTTCCGAGGCGGTGCTGAAGGTCGCATCCGCGAGCAGATTCTCAAGAACGACCTCATTGATGCCGTGATCGCGCTTCCGTCCAAACTCTTTTACGGCACGGGTATTCCGGCGGCAATCCTCATTTTCAACAAGAACAAGCCGGAAGAGCGTAAGGGCAAGGTGCTCATTATTGATGCGGAAAAAGGATTTTCTGAAGGCAAGAATCAGAACGCACTCCGTGTGCAGGATATTCAGAAAATCGTGAAGACATACGAAAACTACTCTGATGTGGAAAACTATGCTCGCATCGTGCCTCTGAAGGAAATTGAGGAGAACGAATACAACCTTAATGTCCGTCGCTATATAGAAAATGGCGACAAGGAGGAAGAGATTGATGTGTCTGTTGTACGCAGAAAGCTTGCGTCGCTGGAAAATGAGCGGACGGAGATTGATAAAAAGGTCGAGGGATATTTGAAGGAGCTCAAGTATTAAAGCCTATGTTTAAAATAAACATTTTAGAAAAAATTGCGGAGAAGTTAGGCATCACTTTTAGCTTTTCTGGTAAAAGGAATTCTCCGACAACGAAAAATCGTGCCGAAGTTTCCCACTCAACTGTCGCTAGTATCCAGCAAGCACACAGTATCAATAATGACATGAGAAGCTTCGCCGGATCAGACGATCATGTCTCTGAACTTGAGCTCAAGATTCTCAAGGAACTTTATCTGGCTTTTAAGGAAACAAGAAAATATCCACGCCTACCGCTAAAAGATGTGCATGAAAAATTGGGAATAACCGAAGGAGATTACATTGGTCCTGTAAACGACAGTAAGTTTCTTAAAATCGACGGGGATGATTACGTTATAAAGGAAACTGGAATCAGATTCATGGACAGCTTCGTGCGAAATAATAAGCCCGAAGTGGATATCACGAGCCTCGCTCATTCAGGCGGCCCTAATGGACAGGAGCTGACGGGTCTGCGTTTAGTAAACAACGGATCGGGTTCTGCGATAGGCATTAAATGTTTTCTTTGTGCTGACGGTCTTGAAAGAGTTAATTTCGCGAATATTGAAAGACTGAATCCGAACGAAGAGTCACGAAATTCCCTCGGTTATAGATATTCAGATACTCCATTTTTTACACAACCTCTGAAGAATTTGAGAGTTGTTTTTGAGTACAAAAATAAAGATGGTTTTAAATTTGTATCGGGGAGATATTTAAGTCAAACGAAAAGGGCGGATGGAAATTACAACATCAACAACTCTCCACTTGGTGAATACTTTGAATATTAATTTTTATGAAAAAGGAAGAAATAAAAAGTAAAATCGAAGGGTTCCATGGAGCAATGCATGCTTACAGAGACTTGTTATCAAAATCTCGTGACGCCATGGTTCGTATAGTTCGCAATGGCCAACAAATTGAAGAAATGCGAAGTAATTTAAATCGTAAACTTGGCGCTTTATCAAAATATATTAAAAAACTCGGCCACAATCCTTACAGTTCAGATATTGGAGGTGGTCCTTATCCGATATATGAAACAGCACTATCTAATGACATTTTACAGCGACGAGGTCCTTGCATAGACATGGCATTGCAGGATTTGGATTACATAATTGGCAAACTTGAAAATATGTCAGAGGTGGAATTTGATGATATCTTTTCGTTGCGAAAACATGTAGAAACAAGAAATGTTGGTGAAAATACAGACAGTAAGGAAATTGCCTCCAACACACACAAACAATATTGGTACTTTATAGCGTCTGGGCTTTTGGGATGGATTAAGGATAATAAAATTATTTCAGGAATTATTGTTACGGTAATTGGGGGCTTAATTCTGTCTTTAATAATTTAAATATGCAAAATACTAAACAAAGACAGAATATCCCAAAAGGGTGGCAGCGAACGAAGCTCGGAGATATTTCTAATATCACGAATGGAAAGACAAACACTCAAGACGCGGTCGTTGATGGAGAGTTTCCCCTTTTTGATCGCTCGGTCGCTATAAAACGCAGTAACAAATATCTCTTTGATGATACGGTCGTTATCCTCCCTGGTGAAGGTGCTGAATTTATACCACGATATTACAGTGGAAAATTTGACTTACATCAGAGGGCTTATGCAATTTTCCCGAAAGAAAACACTGATCCGTCTTTTTTATTTCAATATTTGTACGCTAAACGTGGAGACTTCGTGCAGAAGTCAGTTGGTAGCACCGTAAAATCGTTACGTCTTCCAATTATTCAATCTATAGACGTATTTCTTCCCCCTCTTCCCGAACAAAAAAAGATCGCGGAGATTTTGGAGGCGGTGGATGAGGAGATTCAGAAAACTGATGAGATTATTTCTGCAACCGAAAAACTCAAGAACGGACTGATGCAACAGCTCTTTACTCGTGGTATTGGGCACACAAAATTCAAGAAAACTGCAGTTGGTGAAATGCCGGCAGAATGGCAGATTATAAAGTTGGGTGAAGTTGCTATGATTACACGCGGGGGCTCACCTCGACCGATTGAAAGCTTTATCACATCCGACGATAATGGTTTAAATTGGTTAAAAATTGGTGATATTGAACTTGGTGCAAAGTACATACAACATACAAGCCAAAAGATTAAGAAAAGCGGCCTATCAAAGACGACCATTGTTCATGTTGGAGATTTTATACTTTCCAATTCAATGAGCTTTGGTCGACCATACATACTGAAAATTGATGCATGTATTCATGACGGCTGGTTGGCATTTAAAGATATAAAAACTAATCTTATTAGTTCAGATTTTCTTTACTACCTTCTTTCTTCTAAGGGTTTACAGGATAATTTTTTGGCTATTGCGGCAGGATCAGGTGTTAAGAATCTCAAAAAAGAGTCTGTGTCTAACGTTACAGTAGCTTTGCCTTCAATAAATGAGCAGAAGAAGATTTCCGAAATCCTATCTGCCGTTGGTGAAAAAATTTCAATCAATCAAAAACAGAAGGAAAAACTAACTCTCCTAAAAAAAGGTCTGATGCAGGATCTGTTGAGTGGTAGAAAAAGAACTATATGAAATTCAACGAACAATACACAGTAGAAAATCACATCATCAAGTTTCTGGAAGAGAGACTAGGTTTTGAATATATAAAACCGCAAGAATTTACAAAACTACGCGAGTTTGAGAATGAGTACATTATTACGCCGCTTTTATTAGAGGCGGTAAAGAAACTCAATGGCGTAGATGACGACGAAGCACTTTCTGTTGTGCGTGAAGTAAAAAAGTTGGACAACAACCAAGCATTTTTGCACGCGCTTCGCTATGGCATCAATCTCAAAGATTCAGAAACGGGCAAGATGCGCGACTATAAGCTCGTTGACTTTGATACCCCTGACCACAATCGCTTTATCGTCACCAACCAATTTTATTTTGAAGGTCATGCCGAGAACATTCGCCCCGACGTGATGGTGTTTCTAAACGGCTTGCCGATTGTAGACATTGAAGCCAAAAGCCCAACCGCCGCAAGTAATGTGGATTATTCCAATGCTGTTGGACAGATCAAACGCTACGAGCGCAATGCTTTTAAGCTTTTTTGGCCAAACTGTTTTAATATCGCAACTGATGGATTGCAGACCCGCTATGGCGCTACCTATGCTCCGGCACAGTACTTCTTGCAGTGGAGGGATGACGAACTTGAGAAAGCGGAGGGTGGCGAGCTTGAGATGACGCTTGTCGCTTTGCTTGAGAAAGCGACGCTTCTGGACATCGTTCAGAACTTTATCGTCTTTGAAAAAGAAAAGGAGCAGACGGTGAAGAAAATTGCGCGATATCAACAACTTCGCGCGACTAACAAGATAGTGGAGCGCGTGCAAGGTGGCGAAAAGAAACGAGGCCTCATTTGGCACACCCAAGGATCCGGCAAGTCGCTTACCATGTATTTTACGGCTTGGAAGCTTCGATACAGTAAAGAACTGAAGAACCCAAAAGTGTTTGTATTGGTTGATCGTATTGATTTGGATGATCAGATCTACGATACATTTATCAACTGTGGCGGAAAGAATGTTGTTCGAGTTGAGTCTCGAGTTGATCTTGAGAAGAAAATCAAATCTCCTGAGCGCGGCATCTTTATCTCCACCATTCAAAAGTTCTCCGAGCTTGGCGATGAGGTGAAGAACTTGGACGAGAACGTGATTGTTCTCTCTGATGAAGCGCACCGAGACAATGAAGGCATTTCGGCTATCAATCTGCGGAATGCCATGCAGAACGCCTTTTTCTTCGGCTTTACGGGTACCCCTATTGATCGAACTACACTCAACACTCATCGCAACTTTGGCGAAGAGGGCGAGCGATATCTAGACTATTACTCCATTGCACAAGCTATTGAGGATGGCGCGACACTTTCAGTAACCTACGAGGCGCGACTTTCTAAATTTTTTGTTGACGAGGAAAAGGTGGACAAGCAGTTTGAAGAACTGACAGCAGGTCTTGGAGATAAGGAGCGAGACGCGCTTGCTAAAAAGTACGGCAAGAAGCAGGCGGTGGTGAAGCTTGATACTCGCATGGAAGCAATCGCGCGGGATATTGTTGAGCATTATCGCCTATATGTAGAGCCAGCCGGGTTTAAAGCGCAGATTGTCTGTTACGACCGAGAAGCAACTGCAAAATACAAGAAACTTCTAGACCAGCTCGTGCCGAAGGATTGGTCCGAAGTGGTGTACTCCGCAGGTGATCCGAATACTGATGTGGAGGAGCTTCGCACCTACAATACAACGAAAGCGAAACGCGAGAAGATTATTGCCGAGTTTAAGGATCCGGCGAGTCCGCTGAAATTCCTGCTTGTGTGCGACATGCTTTTGACGGGTTTTGACGCGCCGGTTGAGCAGATTATGTATTTGGATAAACCGTTGTGGGATCACAACCTCTTGCAGGCAATCGCTCGTACAAACCGTGTATATCCCAACAAAGGAGCCGGGAAAGTAATTGACTACTATGGCATTACGAAGAGCTTGTATAAGGCACTCAATTTTGATGAGAGCGTTGTGGATTCGGCGATGATCAATATCGACAAGCTCAAGGAAGAATTCACTGATGTGCTGGAGGAGATGGTGCAGCTTTTTGCAGGTGTAAATATTGAAGATCCGTCTATTGAAAACTTACGCCGTGTTCTGAAGATATTTGCCGAGAATCAAGACAAGCAGAAGTTCTTCCGTGGGAAGTATGCTCGTCTCAAGCTTCTTTTTGAGATCCTCTCGCCTGATCCATTCTTGAAGGAATATGTACGAAAGTTTGAGTGGCTGACGAGCGTATTCTTGGCGTTTGATAAAGAGTATGGCGTACAGAAATCAGATGCCGAGCTTATGGCTGAATATGGTGAGAAAGTGAAACGGCTCATCCAGCAAAATGTTGACTACGAAGGTATCACTAAGAACTTCCGTGAGTTAAATGTGAATGACCTCTACACGCTGGAACGGCTCAACAAGATGGATGACGAGGGAAAGGCGCTCAATCTTGAGAAAATGCTCAAGCAGGAAATCTCTATCAATGTCGACACCAACCCAGCGTATAAGAAGTTTAGCGAGCGGCTTGTTGCCATTCGCAAGGAATTTGAACAGCATCAGATTGATCTCTCTGAGCGTATTAAGCGATACCAAGAGCTTCTTGAGGATATCAAGAAAAAGGGCGATGAGGCCAAAGAGCTTGGCTACTCGCTTAAGGAATATGGGCTATATGTTATCTCTGAAGAATTCGTTGACGGAGAGAAGAATGTTGTCCGTGAGTTTATCCAAGACATGACCAAGCGGATTGAAGATGCTCTTGATGAAGGGTGGCAGGAGTCATCTAAACGCGAGGAGTTTTTGAAAGAAGTAAAGCGAATTGTGCAGGAGCTTGTGCTTAAAGAATACAGGGATCGGGTTAAGGTCGCCGAATTCCATAAGTATCTCAACCGTTTGGTCGATATTGTTGTAAAAAAGTTCTAATTATGAAAAAACAGATCACATTACAAAATCGTAAGATATCCTACACGCTCCGCAAAAGTAAGCGAGCGCGTCGAATGCGTCTTGCGGTGTATTGCGATGGGTCTGTCGTGGTCACCACCCCTTTTGATCTTCAAGAATCTACGGCGGAGCGGTTTATTAGAGAGAAGAGTCAATGGCTATTTAATAAAATTGCCTTCTTTGAGCAGTTCAAAGGTCATGCAATTGCACGATACAGCCAGGACGATTATCTGAAATACAAAGATGATGCCTATGCTCTTGCGGTTGATCGGGTGAATTTCTTCAATAAAATCTACAAATTTAGCTACAACCAGATCAACATTAAGAACCAGAAGACTCGTTGGGGTAGTTGTTCTAAAAAAGGTAACATTAACTTTAATTACAAGATAGCGCTTTTGCCGCAACGGCTATTTGATTACATCATTGTCCACGAGATCTGCCACCTAAAAGAGTTCAATCACTCTCGCAAATTCTGGAGATTGGTTGAGAAAAGCATTTCGGATTATCTAGAAATCCGAAATGAGTTGAAGAAAAGCGGAGTCATTTTCTACTAGTATGGATATTTACGAGTTACATAAAAAGATAAACATTGTTTTAGACGAAGAAGTTCGCTCCTATTCTGCGAATGGAAGGATTCGCGGAGGTCTAGGAAGTATGAATGTGACCCTCCAGAGCGTTCCTAACAATGGGTGGACTAACGAAGGACAAATCCCGCAACTCCTTTTTGACAAAAGTGATCCGACTATCATCAGTTCTCCAAATGCAACGACGCTTATAAGGTTTTACTCCTCTCTCGATCCTGATGGCAAAGGTAATTTTAGAACTTATCTACTAACTCATTTAAGAAAAGATTCGCCCTATGCAAGTATTGGGTATTTGATTTTCTTCGTTCTGTATAGAATTGGCGAAACCGTTGACGCCCTTAAGCAAGCTCGTCGAGGACTATCAGGAGATACCGTACATGGGTACAGCAATGTTCTCGGTGTATTTTCAATGATTATTTCCAGAGAATATCTTGAGACTGACTCAAAAACCTATGAAGATATTAATCTAGTTCTTCAGGGTGATTCAGAATATAAATTCTGGCTTGAACAAAAAATCAATCTAGCTCTTTTGAAGCATCTTGAGAGAGATCTTGAAGACGTAAATCCCGAGGTTAACACTGACCGTGACAAGGTGATAGAGCTTTGGGGCAAGAAGTTTTCTAGCGTCGAAGTTCCACAGATGATCAAAGAAATTGAAGACGATTTTAGAGATGGTGATTTTTCTGATACAAAGTTTGCTGCATGTATTGGGAGGATAAGGGTTTTATTGGTTGAGATATCAAAACGCATAGCTCTGTCTGTCGCCAAATCTCTGAGTGATAACGCGATTACTGAAAATTCAGAGGATCACCACTTCTTTCAGTATTTGAAAGACAAGAAAGTAATTAACGATCACGAGTGGAATATATTGAGGTCCATATATGGTCTATCATCGGATCAGGGTTCTCATAATTCTGTGTCGAATCGTGAATACGCAAGGTTAATCAAGAATATAACTTACGAGATAGTATTACTCTTCTTGAGTAGACATGAAATTTAGTGTTTTCTTCCAGTCGCTTTTGTAGTACACTTTACCTATGGCAAAGCCAAAATACATTCGTAACGCAGGAAAAGAGTGGAAGCCTGCCGAAAAAAAGTTGCTCAAGAAATTGGCTGCTGGTAACACTCCAACACGCGTCGCTGGCTTGAAACTCGGAAGGACCCCGGAGTCGGTTTATGCAATGGCAAAGAAATTGCACGTAAGTCTGGCACCACCAAATCAGAAACCTTATAACCGACGCAAAGGGAGATAGCGCTTTCTAGGGTATTGCCCTCGTAAGCTAACGGATAAACTGTCGGGCTTCTATCCCGATCTTGGAGGTTCGAATCCTCCCGAGGGCGCACTGTTGGTAACTCCCTTCGCAAAACCTCGATACTAAGCTAGGGTCTACGATGATAGCTCTAAATGAGCTATCATAAAGAGGTTCTACATTCGAATAGAAATGGCCTAAACCGGCTTGAGGATCCTCGCGATTCTCCCGGCATGGTCGCAAATCGTAGGAGATAGCAACCCCGTCATCAGGGCGTCTCCTACGTTATAGGGGGAAACCTCTATAGGCCCGCAAGGGCTCCTGGTGGCGGGTTTTCTGTACCCGCCATGGGGGATTAATTAACTAATCCCACAACATGGCAAAAAAATACGCAGTCATATTTTTCGCTTCGGCACTCTTACTCGTTCCCTCCATATCGTCCGCCAAAGCTCTGACGCAGGGACAGATCGGCGCGATCATCCAGCTCCTGATCGCATTCAACGTAGATGCCGTGACGATCGCGAAAGTAGAGAAGTCGCTCGGCGGTCAGGCGAGCGGCACGACGACCGTAGTCCCCCAGCCTCCACCTCAGGAAACGCACACTCCCCAGACCAACCCGACAACCACTTCTTCTATGGTGACAACGGCGAGCGGTACGACGACCGTAGTCGTCCAGGCGCCGCCTCAACAAACGCCCGTTCCGCAGGCGGCCAATCCGCCTGCTGTGTCTCCCGCTTCCACAACTCCGCCTACGGCACCTCCTCCCTCTGTACCGCCTCCACCCCCGACCCCTCCGCCTCCTTCCGTAGCAAGCACGATTCTGGAAGACAACTTTGACAGTTATGCTCTCGGCAGCGTCGTCGGGCAGGGCGGCTGGAAGAGCTACGTAAACGGGCAGAACTTCGTCATCAGTACTACGTCCCCTCAATCCGGAACGAAAGTCTTGTATAACCGCTCGCTAGCCGATAGCGTCGCTACTAAGGCGGGGAACCTCGTTACCGACGGCACGCAGGCCGTGCACGTGCGCACCGAGAACAGGTCCAAGTGGTCGCCATATTCCGACGGGAATGCCCAAGTCCGCGTCTCGCGGGGATCCTGGGCTTCCGGCGCTCCCGGGCTCGCGTTCGCGGCCGTTTCGTTCAAATCAGACGGCAATGTCGCCTTCTATGACGGCCTCGTCTATCGCAACTTCGCCGCCTATGAAGACAATCAGTGGACGCTGCTTGAGATCGAATGGCGCGCGAGTGACACCTCTGCCCGGTATCGGGTGAACCATGGCGCATGGACGGACTGGCACCCGTTCCAAAATGGCGCCTTATTCGCGGGCTTTGACCACGTCGGGTTCGACTTCGTCACGACGGGCGGGGGCGGGGTGTACTTCGAC
>Ga0209542_10015531_pt1 | contig 12764 bp, 13 predicted proteins | sample RifCSPhighO2_01_FD_184028 | JGI IMG/M metagenome (GOLD analysis project Ga0209542, IMG submission 184028) | Soil microbial communities from Rifle, Colorado - Rifle CSP2_plank highO2_0.1 (SPAdes) (version 2) | ecosystem: Environmental > Terrestrial > Deep subsurface > Rock core/Sediment ...
AGATCTTTATCATTGGTGTCTGTTTCCATTTCATAGTTGGCGCGGCTGATGGGTGCTGGTCACACATAAAATTCTGTTGAATTTTTGCGCGACCCCGGCTCGGAGCCAAGCTCCTCCGCCAGTCAGCACCCAAGCAAGAGGCGTAAGAAAACCCAGAATATTCTGGGTTTTCTTAACCTAGCGCGACTTAGTGATTAACGTAAGAACTGCTCTCAAGAACTATGATGGGCTTATATACATTCCAGATTTGAGAGCCCACATGGTAATTGAAGTAAAACAAACTAAAACATCCAAAGATTTTGAGGTTGGTAGAATTAATTCCACAACGGCCCCCGGATCTAAATCGCATATGGATTTCTCCGAAACCAATCTTTTTAGGTAATAAGAATCTATTATAATTGTCTAAATCTTATGCCCTTTGGAAGTTTTTTAGAGCAGCCATAAGTCTCTCGGCATCTTCAACCGCTTTGGTATACCCGGCACGGTCGCATTGTCTTAAAAAGCTTTGAAATTTTCTGGTGTACTTCCCGTTATATAAAATAGTGCCCATTTTTTCACGCTGTTTGGACAATTTATCCATGCGATTCATGGCGTAAAGCATTTTGCCGTGAGGAGTCTTCTTATTTATCGCCGTAAGAGTGTAGCGCAATTTGTGGCAAGTCCGGCACTTAAACTCCTTGCCATTGGGTAAAAGGTAGAGTTTATATGCATGTTTATCACACCCGGGGCAACGAAAACAGGTCCGAAAAGTAAAAGACAGTTCTACATCTTCCGTTTCTATCCGTTGTGGCTCGTTATTGCCGACAGTTACCAAGATATAATCTTCTGCTTCAATGTGATATTCAATGTTTATGCCCATTTTCCGCATACGATCAAAATCCACATCATAGGCGGGAGTGATGTAATAACAATCTTCAACGAGTGGTCCTTGCATACCACTATTCTATCAAAGTACTAGAAACTACCACCACATGTAACAAAAATTAGATCCTCACAACCCTCATTTTCTATAAAATTAGCGCGGAATTTTTTAGCGGACCTCAATTCTAAAATTGGCATTTTTTTAAGAACTGACTCTCGAAGACGAGCTGTTACGTTTCCTCTAATCCCTCCATGCCCCATATGGGACCCAAACGACCACTCCCCGGTACAACAATCAGAAGTAACTCAACAAGATAATAAAACTAGATAAGCGAGGTTAAGTTAAATTATCAATGCCTCGGGCGCATGTAGTGAGTGCGCTCTAATTAGTCTTGTTCTACTAGCAATGAAAACAATTCAAGAAGTTATAACCTCACCTTGGCGTGGGTCTGAAAAGACATACGAAATGGTGCGTGAGCAGTTGAGAGAAAGATATGGCGATGAAGTTGCGGATGAATTTGATCCGGCAAGCGATGCCGCGCCGTTTCTCACATGGGCATCAGCGGGTTTCAGAATAAAGCGCAATGAGCGAGCTTTAAAATCCGTAACATATGTGGAAGTTAAAAACGAGCGTGGCGAAATTGAGAAGAAAATTCGCCGAGTCGTCAATCTCTTCCATAAAAATCAGGTGGAGAAAGCCACATGATCGTATTAACTCGAAGGATGACGGTCGTGCGTTGCCCAAACACTGACCGGACGCCTATGATTCGAATCTCAAATAAATTCCTAGAAAATTTTGACTTCCGAATCAGCGACTCGATAGAAATAAATTATCAGCCGGGCAAAATTACCATTACTAAACTAGAAAATCAAAATGAATTCAACAGCTTACAAATCAGTCCGTTCCCAGTCCATTCCTTCTCCGTTCCAATCGATGCGAAGGAATACGGCCTCTGCCTTTGACATCCAGGATAAGAAAAATCCTGTCAGAAAAGAGTTGCTAAAGACCATTGGCTCTTATAATTTCACAGCCGAAATTAGAGAGGATCTCCAGGCCATATCTTTATTCAAGCGCAAGGGATTAATCGCTTTTGTGTGTGACCTTAAGCGGGACAACGGGGTCTCTGGCTTCGAGCTCTGTGGTCAAGGCCGTGGTGTAGCGATTGTTGATTACTCTAACCGTTATTTCGTTAAGGCTATCCAGGCAGCTGCCTCCGCGGCGCTCGTCGACTCAGTCGTTAAATCAACGAAATTGTTGAGCATAGGCATGGAAGTGACAACACCAGATAAAGCGGTTCCTGAATCTGACATTGGCGAAGCTTATCAATCGACAGAAAAAGATGGCTTCGAACCCGCTACGGAAAAACAGCGCGATTACCTCCAGCAGTTGATACAAATCAATGTTGAAGATGATGCCGAGAAAGATCGGCTGATCTCACAAATAGAGGAACTTAGTCGAGAGGAAGCTTCAACCTCTATTCAAGCATTCACTAACGCAAGGTAAATAGCCAAACATTAAGCACGCCCCAAAATGGCGTGCTTTTTTGTGCAGTAATAAAATACCTCTGGCTCACCAATTCGGAAATCCAGTATAATGGGTTATGGATTTATCAATGTATGAATAAATCTTATTCATTTGTATCTTCTAAAATTAGAGTTTGGTTTCTGGTCTTAATTATTTTGACCCCAGCTGTAATTGCTCTTCCTGCTCCAATGTCATGGGAGCCTTTTCGCTATAAAGAAGTATCCATAAAGGTTGATTTGATGAACGGAAGTCCATTGGAAAAGACACTATTTCCAATACCAAACAAAATTGAAGCTGTTGGTAAATCCCCGTTTCTATCTCTACTGGGAATTGAGACTGGATCTATGCCAACCTATTTATGTGTAAATAATACGAGCACTATTATTTACCATGGTGATAAAATCATAGATTCTCAAACCTTCTTAAATGAAGGTGGACTCGCTGATATTTATATAGGTCTCATTCAGGATAATACAGGTTCACCAATAAAAATTCCTCTTGCTTCATCCATATGCGAATTTATTATTGCCAAAACAAAATCTGGACTAGAAAATGAAGTTACCTGGGGTGCTCGACCCACAGCACAGTTAGAGAACGTATTGTTTAGTATAGATGGAAAAATAGGATTTGAGTTTAAATTGGGAATATATATAAAGAACTACCTGATATTATTAGGAGGACTGATTATTCTTTTATCATCATTAATCCAAGTTCTCCAGTTCTCAATAAGAAATAAAAAAATAAAGTTATGAAGACAATCAATAAGAAAGTCTGGCCTGAATACTTCCAACAAATACTCGATGGCAAAAAAACCTTTGAGTTAAGGCTAAATGACTTTGAGATTAAAGAAGGTGATACTCTAGTTTTAAAAGAGTGGAGTCCTGATACAAAGGAATATACTGGTAGAGAGTTGGAAAGAAAGGTTGGATATGTAGGAAAGTGGAAAATAGATGATTTAACCAAGTTTTGGCCTAAGGAAGATATTGAAAAAAATGGTTTGCAGGTAATATCACTTAAATAATGAAATACTTACTCCTAGCTGTAGACCTCCAAAACGATTTCACCACCGAGGGTGGAAGTCATTATAAAGCCCGTCCTTCTATAAAATTCGATAAAGAAGTTCTCTTCCCATTTCTGAAAGAAAAGAACATCAAAATCAACGAGATTATTTCTGACTATCGCCAGCCTAGACCTGGAGACAGAGATGAGTGTTGCACACCAGGCACTTGGGGTTATGAATCTATTGTGCCGAGAGAATTAGTCAAAGCTCAATGGATTAAGTGCATGAACTCTCCAATTTGGGTGAGAGAAAATATTGGTGATCCAGATAAAAAAGCGGGGCTTCCATATCAAGACACGGGAAAGTTTGGTAAATGGCTTGATGAGAATCTGGGCAAACCAGAAGAAGTTACTCCTGTTCTATTTGGTCTGACTATCGATTGCTGTGTCCTCTCGACTCTCCAGGAGCTTAATTGGAGAGGATATTACCCTCAAGTCATCAAAGAAGGTGTAGATCATTACCTAGCCACCGAAGAAGCCAAAGAAGCGGTTCTTAAAACTCCTATCCCAAACTGGGCTGATGTTGTATCGTGGAAAGAAATAAAAGCAAAATTATGAAAATAGCTGTTTTGAACGAGTGCTTTCTTAGTGAAGACCATATCAACAGGCTTAAGGCTCTTGGAGAAGTCATTATTTTCAAGAATACAAAAACAGAAGATGAAGCTATTGAGAGACTGAAGGGAATAGATATTGCTATTTGGGACGGGTTTGTCTGTGCTCCTACTGTCAAGATTCTAGAAACTACTGACCAACTGAAAATAATCGTTCTACCTCATACGGGTTACTTCATGGTCGATTTGGAAGTTGCTAATAAGAAAGGAATAAAAGTAGCCAATGCACCAGGATTTTCTAAACAGGCAGTAGCAGAATTGGTTATAGGTCTAATGTTTGCGGTAAATAGGAAAATTTCTCTAATGGATAGGGATATGAGAGCTAATCCATTTGAATCTGATCCCGGAAGCATTGAGCATCAGAATAGATACTGGGGATTTGATATTAAAGGTAGAACTATGGGAATAATTGGATTAGGAAGAATTGGGTCTACTGTAGCTACATTAGCAATGGGATTAGGTATGAAAGTAATAGCTAATAATAGAAGTCCAAAGACAATGTATGGTGTAGAAATGGTCAGCAAAGAAGAACTTCTCAAAAGAGCTGATGTGATTTCAATCAATGTAACTTCAGGTGCAGATACAAAGAACCTTATTTCTGCAAAAGAATTAAGCTTAATGAAGCTGACAGCAATTCTTATTAATGTTGACCAAGGACCAATGGTTGATACAGAGGCTCTCTATAATGCTCTGAACAACAAAAAGATTAGTGGAGCTGGTTTAGATCAGGTATCAGGATTAAATAAAGACCATCCTCTTCTTAAATTAGATAATGTAGTTTTCACTGGTCATGCAGGTTCTTCAACAAATGAATCTTTTAGAGTGAATCTGCCAGAGCTAGTGGTTTCTGCTGTTGAAGGATTCGTGGGTGGTAAGCCTGTAAATATTACTAACCCTTAGTTTGGTACCCACATGAACATAGAAAAAACAATCAGAGAATACCTGCCACAGGTTATACATATGTCTCTAGCCACTTGCAGGGACAACAAACCATGGGTTTCTGAAGTTCATTATGTATTTGATGATGATCTTAATTTATATTTTCGCTCTACAGTTGAAAGAAGACACAGTAAAGAAATAGCTGATAATCCTCATGTCGCTGGTAATATCGTAGAACAGCATTCTGTAGATCAGAAACCACGGGGCGTATATTTCGAAGGTAAAGCAGAACTTCTAAAAGATCTTGATGAGAACCATATAGCCTATAAACTATACTGTGACCGGTTTGATACGAATGAGGAAATACTTGAAGATGCAAAGACCGAAGATGGACACAAATTCTACAAGATATCTGTAGATAAGTTCTATCTCTTTGATAGTCGAGAATCTAAACCTAGTCAGAAATATGAATTGAGCTGGTACAAATAAATGAAAGTAATCTCACTTAATACTTGGGGTGGTAGGGCTGGAAAAGGTAATCTACTGGATTTTTTCCGTCAACATAAAGATATAGACATTTTCTGTCTTCAAGAAGTTTGGGAGGGAGGCGATGACGAAGCTCCTAAATGGGGAGAAGGTATAGATACGGCAATGATCAGCAATATCAGTGTTATTTTGAGAAATCATACTGTCTTTTTCAGACCTCACTACCATGACTGGTATGGACTTGCCATGTTCATCAAAAAAGACTTTTCCGTTATCAGCGAGGGCGATATTTTTGTACATAAAGACAAGGGGTGGGTACACGAGGAATTTCATGCAAATCATGCTCGCAATCTTCAATATATAACCATTGAGACCTCAAGTGGTCCAAGAACCATTCTCAACTTTCACGGATTATGGAATAGAGGACCAAAAGAAGATACTGAGGAAAGGATAATTCAGTCAGATAATATTGTTAAATTTCTCAAGAATATTAAACATCACCATGTTCTGATGGGAGATTTCAATTTACTTCCAGAAACCAAAAGCTTAAAAATGTTAGAAGAACTCGGCATGAGAAATCTCATCAAGGAGTTTGGTATTACCTCAACAAGATCTAGCCACTACACCAAACCAGTTCGTTTTGCTGATTACACTTTAGTAAGCAAAGATGTAAAAGTTAATGACTTTAAGGTTTTACCAGATGAAGTTTCGGACCACTTAGCAATGTATCTAGATTTTGAGTAATTTTATCCAGTATGAAAGTATTTCTAATTGAAGGAGTATCAGGAACAGGTAAAACTTCAGTTTGTGAAGAATTGAAAAAGAGAGGATATAAAGCTATTGAGGCTGATGAAGAGATGGCTCATTACGCTAATCCTAAGACCGGTTTGCCGACAGAAGAAAAGATTCCAGATAATTGGATATGGAATGAGGAGAAATTTAATAATGCACTAAAGCAAGAAGGAGATAGTCCAGTTTTCATCTGTGGAGGTGCAATGAATCAAGAAGAATTTAAGCATCATTTTAATAAAGTATTTACTCTACACATTGATGACGGTACTCTTAAACAGAGACTTTTAAATAGAACTAATAACGACTTTGGTAAAAAGCCAGAGGAGCTTGCCTTACAGCTTGAGTGGAACAAAGGGGCAGTTAAATACTCTAAGGAAAGAGGGACTATTTTGATTGATGCTACTAAACCAGTAGATAAGGTGGTAGATGAGATATTGAATTATATTGAATAAAAATGGAAAATTTAACCTTACTTGAACAAGAAGTCCTAGAAATACTCAAGCAGTTACAATATCGCTGTGATGAATTCGAATTACATAGCAACAATGAAGGAAAAGAGGTGGAAATTATGATAAGTGATATTGATCCTAGGAACCTAAAGAGAACTGAAAACTTATATAATATTGAAAAATATTTACAAAAGAGCGGCATAGACTTTTCCATAACCTTTGATCTTGTAAACGACTCCCCGTTAATGCACATAGACCATAAACATCCCACAGAGGATTATATTCAACTTGGAGTAATCAAGGGTGAAAACATTCAAGAGATTAAAGCAAAAATTAAAGAACTTATTAATAAATTAGATTCTGGAAAACCGGCACTGGAAGATGAAAATATTTCAATAAAAAAAGCAAATAAACTTCCAGACACAGTTATTCCGGTGGCTGAGGATGGTATGGGTTATTTGATGTTCCATGGCGAGAAAATCCCGATTGGCGAAATATTAACCAGCAAATTTAGACTCGCAGAAACATTATGTGGAATGGGCTTAGGAAAAGGCAAAACTATTGATACAGTTTTTGATTATATAAAGGCTAAAAAGGATAAGAGTAAGATTGATACGAGATTAGACAGCCAGTATCAAGGTAGAAGTAGAAAGTTAGAATTAATAAAGAACCAAATGAGAGAGGTTAATAGAACAATTACTGAATATACTAAGCAAAAAAAACTTAAAAAAATGAAATTTCGTCTAAAAATAAAATCAGAAGATAATAACGTATGGATGGAAGAGAAAGTGGTACGACGTGGTTAATATAAAAAGATTTTTCGTGGGAACAGTAAAATCGTCTTATTTATCAAGATAAAAAGATACATATAAACCACCAAAAAACACCAATCTGAAAAGGTTGGTGTTTTTGTTTTGATGTACCCAGTCAAGATTATTAATTAATTTAAAATTGACATGGAAGATCAAAACAAACGTATCAATATCCTTGTTTCAGCATTTGGCAAGGAAAAACTCTGGATTAATTGGCAATTAGAGGAAAAAGAGGGGAAACTAGACAAAATCCCTAAAATGTCTAATGGGCATGGTAATGCGAAGCCAAACGACCCATCGACGTGGAGTACATTCGCCGATGTGGATGCTGTTCGAAATCGTTTCAGCGGTATAGGTATTATGCTTAACGACAAATTACTTGGAATCGATCTCGATCACTGCATCGTAGATGGAGAGGTATCGGCCCAAGTAGCGACATTCATAGAGAGGGCGCGCACTTACACGGAGATTTCTCCCAGTGGTACCGGACTTCACGTCTACCTTCCACTTACCGAACCAATGACACTAGAGAGAAATAAAGCTCCTAGAGGTATAGGAGCCGACTATGAATGCTACACAACAGGGCGATGGTTCACATTCTCTGCGAATCCATGGAAAGAATCATATGAACTCCGCACAGCAACTCCGGAAGAAGCACTCGATCTTCTTGGCATACTTGGCTATCCCTGGAAAAAGAACCAGACCGCTGATAAGACAGGGGGCACCCTTGTGGAAGTAACATCGCCTCTTACTGACAGCGAAGTCTTGAAAAAGATGTTTGCATCAAAGAATGGCACAAAAATTCGCGCTCTACACGATGGTGACGTATCTACATATGGCAACGACGACTCATCTGCTGACTTGGCACTATGTTCATATTTAGCTTTCTGGACAGGACGTAGCATATCTCAGATCGAGCGTATATGGCTCGATTCTCCGTTAGGACAAAGAAGTAAAACTCAAGAGAGAAAGGACTATCGTGAAAGAACAATCAATACAGCAATTGAAGGATGCAGAGAAACATATTCTAAAAGACAAAGCAAAACTAAAACACTAAAGGAATCGGTTACAGATACTGAGGAGAAGGGACAGGATACCGCGCCTGAGATGGAAGATGAATCACAGAAGAGGGAGCTAATGAAGCTCGTCACAGCTAATCCCGACATCGAACTCTTTCGCGATAACTATGGAAACGGGCATGCGCGAGTAACTGTTGATGGTCATAAAGAGATAATGGTTTGTAAAGGTACGCGCTTTAAGCAGTGGCTTAGCCATAGCTATTTGGAGCAGTATGACAAAATAGCAGATCCTGGTCCCCTCAGTACCGCGATATTTGCCATAGAAAGCAAAGCGGCGTTCAAGGGCAAAGAGTACAAGCTCTACAATCGAGTAGCAAAAGTTGGCGATACTATTTGGTTCGATCTTGCTGACGACAGGAATAGAGCTGTGAGGATCACGGCTGCCGGCTGGGATATCATCGATGAACCACCCATTCTTTTTCGCCGCCATGCCCACCAGAAAGAACAAGTTGAGCCACAGCGGGGAGGAGACATTAATGAATTATTTGAGTTTGTTAATGTAACCGAACCAACACATCGATTACTGTTGCTTGTGTATCTAGTATCATGTTTTGTTCCCGATTTTCCCCATGCACTTCTCTATATTCACGGGCAACAGGGATCGTCAAAGAGCACCCTGTGCCGGATATTGAGACGACTTGGGGACCCTTCAAGAACCGAGGTGTTACATATGCCTAAGGATGAGCGCGAGCTCAAACTCCAGCTCTCTCGCCATCATCTAATCTTCTACGAGAATGTAGATGGAATAAGTAATGCGATCTCTACGGTGTTGTGCATCGGCGTGACTGGTGGGAGTAGTAGTGAACGTCTCTACTTTACCAATGGTGAAGACTTTATTTTCGACTTTCAACTAAATATTGGAATTAACGGAATAAATATCTCTGCAGTCAAACCCGATCTATTGGAGCGAAGCTTACTCTTCGAACTCAAGCGAATGGATGAAAAAAATCGTAGAGACGAGGCAGAAATATTCGAAGGATTTGAACTCGTTCGCCCTAAAATACTTGGTGCGATTCTCGATGTGGTTGTAAGGGCTCTGGCCATACGGCCTAGCGTCAAACTTGCGAAGAAACCCAGAATGGCGGATTTCGCTTTGTGGGGTGTCGCCATTGCCGAGGCTCTTGGACATGACCAGCAAGAGTTTCTAGACGCTTACAACCAAAAAATAGAGGAACAGAGTAACGAAGCTCTGTCTGCTTCTATGGAGGCACAGATGCTCATTAAATTCATGGAGGGTAGAGTCTTTTTGGAAGAACCTCCTTATTGGGAAGGAACTAATGACGAATTTCTTCGAAGTCTAAGAACTGAAGCGGAAAATCAAAACGGCGGAAAGGTCCCGAAACACTTCCCTGAACAATCGAATCAACTGACTCGTAGGCTTAATGTGCTCAAGCCAAATCTTGAAGCTGTGGGTTATAAATTTTCCTCGTTCAAGTCAGGTGGTGTGCGATATGTAAGAGTCGAAAGGGTGACGACAAATACCGTCCAGAGCGTCCCCATCGTCCCCTTAGTCCAAAACGACAAGGACAGTGTGGACGGTGTTCTTCCGGCAGGCCTACCTCTCTGACATGCCTCCATGATCGATCTTGAGAAGTTTAAAGAAGCCCTGGGAGACCTTAAGAATGAACTGACTGAGGAAGAAATTCTGAAACTCAGGGAAAATCAAGACAAAATGGCCGAGATCATTTTTAGCATGTGGTTGGCTGAAATCAATAAAAAAGTAGTATCATAAAGACCGTGGCTTACGACCCCCAAAAAGAAGATGCGGTCTCCTATCTGCGAGTAAGCGCGAGCAATCAATTTCAGAACGGTGAAAGTATTTTGGATCAAAATAATATCTGTATAAATGTCGCAAAAACAAGAAATTTAAATATTATCCCGGACGATAAAGCCTTCTTCGATGTGTTCTCTGGAAGAAAGGAAACCAGACCCAGCTATGAAAAATTAAAAGAATTTATTAAGAAGAATCGCAATGTTAAGTATTGCATCATCAGATGCATAGATAGATTTACCCGCAGTGGAACACTTGTATATGAGACGATGAAGAATGAGCTCGAAAGTATGGGCGTTCAACTTATCGACAGCCACGGCGTAATTCAGCCTTCGAAAAATACCTTAGAACATTTAAATATCGAATATCCTTGGAGCAGAGTACGACCAAGTGAGATAACAGAACTTGTTATGGCCCAGCAGGGCAAGAGCGAGGTTAGCCAAATCCTTACTCGAACAATCGGCGCAGAAATTGCTTTAGTGCGCGACGGCTATCACATCGGACCGCCACGTGAAGGCTACCTTAATGGGAAAACATCTGAGGGTAAGAAAAAGCCTATTCAGATAGAAGATCCCAAATATGCTCCTTTCATCAAAAAAATGTTTAAATTACGAGGACTAGGCATCATGACGGATAAAGGAATAGTCGCTCAGATTAATGCTGAGGGTTATCGTTCAAGAATAAGGAACAGGTGGTCCAAGAATAAGGAGAAGCCCATTGGAAAAAGAGGTGGCCACAAACTTACTGTTAAACATCTTCAGAATATAATTTCAAATCCTATCTACTGCTCTGTAAATACTGGTGTATGGCTTCCGGCGCCTATTAAAACTCGATACAAGGGATTAGTAGATATTCCAACCTTTAACAAGGCAAATAAAGGAAAAAAGTTCATAGAAGAAAATAAAGATGGAAGTATTATAGTCCACCGAGATTACGGCTCACACAACCTCAAGAGGTTGAAGGATAATCCCTTGTTTCCCTTTAAGACGGTTATTAGATGCCCTGAATGTGGAAAACCATTTATGGGGAGCGTTTCTAAAGGCAGATCCGGTGCCGGATTCCCGGCCTATCACTGTTCCAGAGGTCACAAACAATATGGGGTAAATAAGAAAGAATTTGAAAAGAATCTTACTTACTTTATAAACAATCTCAAATATAAAGAAGGGGGGTTCTTGAAGAGTTTTGAGACAACGCTTATTAATAAGTACCGGGAGAAAGAGAAGGAGATAGGCGAGTTTTCAGTTAAAGCCAGTACGAATGTTGTAGACCTTGAGACAGAGAAGCTTCAAAAAATTGAAGCTTTCACAAGCACTCAGAACCAAATCATAAGGACCGCGCTCGAAAAGCAGATTGAGGAAATCCAGAGGCAGATAACCGAAGCCCGGGGAGAACGCAATAAACTTGAGATCAAAGAGAACGATATTCACGCTTTTGTTAAATATGTAAAATACTTAATGGAACACCCCGAAGAAATGCTTTTAAACCAAAAGAATTTCACTATTTTGAGAGCACTTTTTGGGCTTGTGTTTGACGAGCTACCGACTTACCCCGAAATACTTAATGGAACCGGCAAGTTATCGCTACCCTACAAATTATCCGAGGAGTTTTATACGAGTGAATCCTTTATGGCGGGCGATCGAGGAATCGAACCTCGGACAGCGGATTTGGAGGCCGCAGTTATACCACTTAACTAATCGCCCTTAAAGAGCCATTCTAACAGATTTAATAAAAAAAGAAGCGAGGGTCCGGTGACCCCCACTTCGCATCGTCTGCCTCACTTGCGAGGGGCTGGTTTTGCGATTAGAGCATCGCAAACCTCACAGTCACCTGCTGTAGTGACCACGAAGCCCTGCCCGCACCGGCATACCTCAACTTTCGCCATATGTGCCTCCATTTATAATTAAATCACTATTCCAGTATATTCTCAACCGCCACTCCTCTAGAGCCCTTCAGTAAGAAAGTATAGCCATCAAAATTCTGTTTACTGAACCACTCCCTCGCCTTGTCAGAGTCGGCGAACCATTGATATTTGAAGTCTTCATTTCCCAGGATTTTCTTAAAGTTACTCCCAATAAATACCACTGACTCCAGATCTTGTTTAGAAATATATTCCACAACTCTCAAATGTTCTGCGTCCGAATACGATCCTAGTTCAAGCATATCTCCTAGAATGACACCCCTCGGATGTCCGATAGATTTTAGGAAACTATCTAGAGACAACTCGACACTCGAAGGGTTGGCGTTGTAGCAGTCGACGACAAAACCGACATTACCCTTTTTTACAAACTGTGATCTCTTGGACGCTGGCACATATTCACATATCGCATTTAAAGCTTGATCTGCCTCGATCTTGAAGTGGGCTCCTACAGATAATGCTAGTTGGATGTTTTCTACATTGTAATCTCCAGTTAACTTGGTTATGTATTGTTTACCCTCAAAC
>Ga0209542_10015532_pt1 | contig 12763 bp, 11 predicted proteins | sample RifCSPhighO2_01_FD_184028 | JGI IMG/M metagenome (GOLD analysis project Ga0209542, IMG submission 184028) | Soil microbial communities from Rifle, Colorado - Rifle CSP2_plank highO2_0.1 (SPAdes) (version 2) | ecosystem: Environmental > Terrestrial > Deep subsurface > Rock core/Sediment ...
ACCCCTCTCTTGAGGATATTCTGCGCGAAACGCATACGGACGACTTTGAGAAAGCCCGCGAAAGCATCTTCGCCGAATTGCGCACGACCGGCAGGCTGAATGAGGTCTACGAAAAAATAGAAAAGCCGCTCATCCCAATCGTCGAGCGCATGAATGCGGCGGGTGTCTATGTGGACAAAACGCATCTCAAGTCGCTCTCGGATGAATACAGTAAAGAGCTCGGGAAGCTCGCGGGCAAGATTTATGCGCACGCCGGTCGCGAATTCAATATCAACTCTCCCAAACAGCTCGGCGTCGTGCTCTACGACGAGCTGAAGATTAATCCCGCGAAGCAGAAGAAGACTGCGGGAGGCGCGCGGACGACGCGCGAAGAAGAACTCGTGAAATTATCCCCGCTCCACCCCATCATTGACGACATCTTGAGTTATCGCGAATTACAAAAGCTTCTCTCGACCTACATCGAGAAAATGCCCGCGCTCATCGGAGAGGACGGCCGGCTCCATGCGGAGTTCTTGCAGACGGGGACGACGACCGGCCGCATGGGATGTCAGAATCCCAACCTCCAGAATATTCCCATCAAGTCCGAATATGGCCGCCGCATACGCACCGCATTTGCCGCACCCAAGGGAAGAGTACTTGCGGCGCTCGACTATTCGCAGATAGAGCTGCGTATCGCCGCAGGGCTTTCGGGCGATGAAAAGTTGGTGCAGATATTCAAAAGCGGCGGCGACGTGCACTCGGCGGTTGCGGCGCAGGTATTCAACGTCCCGCCCGAATTGGTGGATTACGAGATGCGGCGCCGTGCCAAGGTCATCAATTTCGGCATTCTCTACGGCATGGGCGTCAACGCCTTGCGTGCGAATCTCGGAGCCGAAGTGACGCGCGAGGAGGCAGCGGCATTTCTTGCGGAGTATTTCAAGAATTTTTCGGGGCTTGCGCGCTACATCGAACACACAAAGGCGGAGGCCGCCCGCCTCGGATACACCGAGACGCTCTTCGGCCGCCGCCGCTATTTCGCGGGCTTCAAATCTTCTATTCCCGGCCTGCGTGCGCAGGCGGAGCGCATGGCTATCAACGCGCCGATGCAGGGGACGCAATCCGACATCATCAAACTCGCAATGGCGGAGGCGGATACCCTCATAGAGAAGAACGGGTGGCGGGATAAAGCGGCGCTCGTGCTCCAGGTGCACGACGAGCTCGTGTACGAGCTTGATGAATCAATAGCAGAAGAAGCGGCACGCGGGATACGCGGGGCGATGGAATCCATGGTGCCCACCGACAAACTTTCGGGTGTCCCCATCATCGCGGAAATTGCGATAGGGAAAGATTGGGGCACAATGGAAAAACGTCCTCGTTAATATGTTCTATCTCTACACAGGTACCGACAGAAAGAAAGCGTATGCGGCGATGGAAGCCGCTCTCAAGAAAAGCACGAAGAAGGATTCTCGCACAGTACGCATTACCGACGCGAACGCGCCCGCGGACCTCACAGCGGCATTCGGCGGCGGCGGGATGTTCGGGGAATCGCGCGTTGTCGTACTGAACGGCGTTCTTGCCAACGAGGAAATGCGTACCGTGCTGCTCGGTTCTCTCGCACGAATGCGCGATTCGGAAGAAATCTTTTTCGTACTCGAAGAGAAGCCTGATGCGGCGACACGCAAACAGATAGAGAAGTATGCGCAGCATAGTGAGCGGTACGACAAACCCGCGGAGAAAAAAAGCGGAGATATTTTTGCGATAGCAAACGCGCTTCGCCGTGCAGACAAGAAAGCGCTATGGGTGAACTATCAGCGGCAGCTTGCGGACAATGCGGCGCCCGAAGCGATACACGGCGTTTTATTTTGGGCGGCCAAGGATATGTTTCAGAAAGCACGCACGGATGCCGAGAAAAGCCGCGCAAAGTATCTGCTTGAAGAGCTGGCCGAGCTCCCGCACGAATCGCGCAGGCGCGGCGTCGAACTTGAGTATGCACTTGAGATGTTCGTCCTCCGCTAGGCTACAATAGTCCTATATGCGCGTATTGATTGCCGCCGGTCTCATTTCGTTTCTGCCCTTCAGTGCGTATGCGGCGTTGACGCCCGGTGGGGTAGAAAACGTTTCGGATTTAATAAATATAAACATACCCGATGTAAACAACGTCATCGACCCTTCTTACTTACAGCCGATGGAAGCGGCCGAAGCGGCCGGACTCAATGTGCCCGGTATGACAGGGGGACTCACGCATCCTGCGTGCGTCGCCGAGACGGCACGGCGCGCGGCGATGGACCCCCCACAGCCGCCGCCGCACGGGGATTTTCCCTGCATGGTGCCGACCTCGAATGGTTCGGGCATTGTGGACGGAGTGTGTTTCGTCCATGAATGCAGGGGAGTCGCCTCAACCGGCCTTGATGGCCTCATGTCCGCTCTCGGCAACCTCTCGTCGCTCAGTTCTATGGTGAGCTCAATACTGTCGAATCTCTTGAAGCCGTCACCAAGCTCTCCGCCGGGTAACAATGAGAACATCACTGTCCCGCAGACTCCCGCAACACCGCAATCCACATCGCTACTTATTACGAGCGCGCCCCTCACGGAGCTCGATATGTCGAAATTGTTCAGTGATTCCGCGGTTATTGTGCGTAACCTCCTCGGCGCCTTGAATCCGTAGACTGAGTAACCCAATCAGGAGTTGGAATATACACTTGAACAATTTGCGCTGTCAGGGGTGTGATACTATTGATGTACGAATATGCGTGGTCAAATAACCATGAGTCAGACAGTTCAGTTTTGCGTACTAGGACTCTGCGGCTTTCTTTTTCTGATTCCGCTCACGGCCGCAGCGCAAGAAGGCAATCTTGATGCGGTTGCCAATGCACAGTGTGCCGCTGAAGAGCTTCGCCGGTCGCAGGTAAAACCGAAGCGTATACCTCCCGCACCAAACCCACCGTTTAAATGTGAGGGTCCTCATACGACGGGTACGTGCATTGTCAAAATTTGTAAGGGAACGGCTTTCAAGGCAGATGGCGGGCAACCGGGAGGCTCGGCAGGGCTCGACCAGGTGATGAAAGCTCTCGGCGAGCTCTTCGGCAAGCTCATGCAGCAACCGCCCGCTCCTCCGTCTCCGCCTCCCACGCCGCCGACCAACACGGGCGACTCGAAAGGATGTCTGGGCACGCGTTTCCCGACACACGATATTTCTCTCATTTCAAATCCGTGCGCCGACTACACGCCGGAACCTATCGTCATCGACCCGACCGTCGACCCCGATGCATGTCCGCCGCTCAGTCAGGCGCTCGGTTTGTGCGAAGACACTCCCGATAATTGTCCCGATGTGCCGGTTACAGTTTGCGTGGACGGGACTCATGTGGTCTCCGGGGGTAAGGACGAAAACGGATGTGTGAGGCGCGACACGTGCGAATCGGACTCCACACAACGCACCACCTCGACGCCTCCTGTCACGACGCCGGCAAACCGGCTCATTTTCTCGACGACCACGGGCACATTTGTCCTGCCGCCGGGAGGATTGCGCGGCGACATCAACGCGCGACCGGTGGGTGCGACCGTCGTCGCGGGCTCGCGTGATACACAAGGCAACGTCGAAGTCGCCGGTTTCTTCGGCGGGTCAACATTTAGCGGACAGGGAGGAGGACTCATCGGCGCATGGTGCAAATCGCGACCATGGGCGAGCAATTTCCTCGGGAAGATAATTACACCGACGTTCTTCGACAATATTTGTAAATCACGCGGCTACCAGGTAGGCACGCCGCCGCCCGCGCCTGCAGTCACGCTCCAGCAGACCAAGAAACCTGCCACAAAGACCGCGACGACGACGGCAGCGACAACTACTCCCGCAATTCCGCCCAAGGTGGATATCTGGGCGGTGCCCGCATCGGTCCCGCTCGGAGGCCGCACATCCATCTTCTGGAATACCCAAGGTGTAACGAACTGCACCGAGACCTCGCCCAACGGCGGTTTCAACCAAAACTCGCTCTCAGGAGGAGCGGCGACGCAGCCGATTACGGCGGCGACAACATTCTCCATCTCTTGTTTGGCACCCGACGGCTCTCCCGTAACTGGCTCTGTTACCGTAACTCTGAAGATATAATGTCGAACGCTTTTGATGAGGCGCAGCAGCAACTTCGCCGCGCTCTTGCGGTGTATCCGGTGTCGGATGATCTCCGCGCCCGGCTCGCGCATCCCGAGCGCGAGATTACCGTTGCAATCCCCGTCAAAATGGACGACGGCTCCGTGAAGGTCTTCGAAGGATACCGCGTCCAATATTCTTCCCTGCGCGGGCCGTACAAAGGCGGCATTCGTTACCACCCCGACGCAGATATCAACGAAGTGAGAGCGCTCGCGTTTTGGATGACGTTTAAGACCGCCGTCGCAGGCATTCCCATGGGAGGCGGTAAGGGCGGCATCACCGTCAATCCGAAGCAACTTTCGGAAGGAGAAATAGAACGCTTGACCCGCGGGTTCGTACGCAGACTTGCACCGATACTCGGTCCGCACCTCGACGTCCCCGGACCCGATCTCGGTACCAATGCAATCATGGGAATTATCGCCGATGAGTATTCGAAAATTGTCGGAAAATCAACGCCGGCTGTTGCAACGGGAAAACCGATTAGTGAAGGAGGCTCGGAAGGGCGTGCAGCCGCGACCGGAGCCGGAGGCATGTACACCCTGATGGCGCTTTTGCCGCATCTTACAAAAAAGAAACCAGCCCAAATGACCGTCGCGATACAAGGTTTCGGTAATGTCGGCAGCTTTCTTGCGCGGAACCTTGTCTCCGAGGGTTTTAAGGTTATCGCATTATCTGATTCGAAAGGCGGAGTTTATTCGGATAAAGGACTTGACCCTGATGCGGTGGAGAAATTCAAGAAAGAAAATGGCGTTCTCAAGGGATTCCCGGGAACTAAATTCATAACCAACGCAAAACTGCTCGAACTCAAATGTGACATCGTTGTACCCGCTGCTCTCGAAAATGCGATAACCGGGAAGAACGCAAAAAAAATACGCGCCGGTATCGTACTTGAAATGGCGAATGGTCCAACGACGACGGAGGCAGACGATGTCCTGTTCAAAAAAGGTGTACACGTGATTCCGGACGTTCTTGCCAACGGCGGGGGTGTCGTCGTCTCGACCTACGAATGGGAACAAAATCTGAAAGGGGAGCATTGGAGCGAGAAAGAAGTGCTGAAGAAGCTCCGTATCCTGCTCACGCGTGAGTCGAAAAATGTCTATAACCGCAGCAAGAAACTGAAAACCGACCTCCGCCGCGCCGCTTTCGCACTTGCACTCGAACGACTTGAAAAAGCACTTGATGCGAAAACAGCGAAGTAATTCTTATACGGCCGGACAACGGCAATGCCGTTATCGGAGGCGATTGTTCTAGTGGCGGTGCACGCCGTTGCTGCCAAGAGGTTTGTACGACTCTATCGCGCGCCTCAAGATTTCCCGCTTTTCCAGATGCTGTTTCCACACGCTATTTGGCCGGTCACCATTGATCCTCACCCCCGGAGAAAAATTTATTTCCTTCTGAAATTTCAGCAGGTTTTCTTTCCCGACGATCTTTACTTCGTTCGGAGAGACTACTGCCGACGCGATTCCTATGTCCGCCAACGTTCGCTGGATGACATGAAGAATCTCAACGTTCTTTTGATAACCGCGAATTTGCCGCAGGTTTCTTGACTGCCGGAAATCCATGCAGCCCTCGTCGTCGAAGAAGGAGCGAATAAACTCTTTTTTTAACTCGATAGGCAGCTGGTGTATATCAGCAAGAAGGTTCATGGCCTTCCCTTGGAGGTATATTACAAGAGCAACATTGAAATAACTGATGCGATGCACTCCCGTAAGCTTGTCCTTCCAACGTCGAGGTTCATAAGCATAAATTTTCCTCATACAACCTTCAACGCGTTTAACGAGAGGAAGGTTGCGATTGAAATATACGCATCCACCCCGTTTTATCTCTCCATCAAAAATCAAATGTGACACGAGAGATACCATGTCGGTATCCCATGAAGAGAATTTCTTGAATGTACGACTACTTTTTCCTCGACGTCCTGCTGCCAGTTGTAATGCGCGTACTTTATGAGCCGCTCGAATAAGATCCCACCGGGATTTACTCAAGGGAATATTCCGGATATGCGCATACACCGATGTTTTCGGCCGCCTTGTAATTTTGACAATTTCGCCAAGAGTATAATCACACTTCCGCAACTCTATGCACTGTTGCTTAAATAGAACCATGTCCCCCCGGTTGGAATCGGACCAACATCTCGTGCTTAAAAGGCACATGCTCTACCATTGAGCTACGAGGGGATACCTTAATCCTACAATAGACGGCGGTTCCAATCTACCGCATTGTCCCCATTGCAGAAAGGTGACTATACCATTCTGAGTTTTGCTCCGCGAGTTTACAGAGGCAAATCGAAGGCGAAGATGCCCGCGCCGCTGAATACCAGGGAAAGGCAAATGACGAAGAGCAGCGCGCTTGTAGATTGCGGGAGCGGAAAGAATCCGCCGAAACGGGACTTCCAAATGAGAGACTTGAGTGCAGCGAGGGCTCCGAGGAGTGCCGCGAGTTGCGCATATATTCCCGCTATGAGAGCAGCCGCAATCGCAAATTCAAGAATTGCGGCGAGGGCGGGTATCCACGCGCCGCGCCCGATGACGAAGAAATCAATATGCGAGAGCTCTTCGCGTTTGCTCATGTGTATCCATGCGACCAAGAGGATTACGACGCCCGCGCTGACACGGAGGATTGTCGTCGAAAATGGAGCAAGGAATAGTAGCTGGGGGAAGAGGGACAACATAGCTTATAGCTGTCAGCTTACAGCTTGTAGCAAATACAACAAGAGCATATGGTGTTCATATGCAGGTCGCTGTTTTGCTACACAACGTGCGCAGTACTCACAATGTCGGTTCTATATTCCGCACGGCGGATGCTGCGGGAATATCCCGCGTCTATCTCACGGGATACACGCCGACCCCGACTGACCGCTTCGGGCGGGCGCGGAAAGATATTGCAAAAACGGCGCTCGGCGCGGAGAAATTCCTCCCGTGGGAACATCATGCGTCTCCCGTCCGTTTGATAACAAAATTAAAAAAGGAGGGGTGGCATATCGTAGGTGTCGAGCAGGATTCACGTGCGCACGATTACCGCACGTTCTCCGCCGGAGGCGGATCCTCCTCCGGAGGAAAGGCAAAAGGAAAAACAGTCTTCGTGTTCGGCAACGAAGTTCTCGGCATTCCGAAGGATATACGGAAGAAATGCGATACGCTCATTGAGATACCGATGCAGGGGAAAAAAGAATCGCTCAATGTCTCGGTCGCCGCGGGGGTAGTGCTCTTTCGAGCAGTAGATAGCTACTAGGGTTTAGCCACTAGGAAATACGAATTCGAATTCTCTAGACCCTATACCCTAGTCGCTAGTGGCTAGTATGTTAGCACATCAACTGTCCGCCCCTGTTCGTCTATAAGGCGTATCACGTCGTGTGAATTACTCCACAGCTCCGCGCGCAGGCCGAGATAGGTGCGGAAGGACGGAAGGGCAAACGGTACGCGGTCACGCGATGCGTTGATGCAGCCATTGTAGGACATCGTGTTGGAAATGAACGAGCGGCACGCGGCGGACAGGTCGCCGGGCAGCGTCGCCGGGAAATGGCATTGGGTGAGCGTGTTGAGATAGTCGAAACATGAGCTGCCATAGGTACGGAGGTTGTCTGCGTTCATGGGGAGCATTTCGGGCGGGGTAGGGCATTCATTCGCGAGCTCGGGCGTGAATTTCCGGAGCTCGCTCAGGTAGCCGCTGCAGATATTCTCGCGGAATGAGGTGCCCACGGGAGACGCGCCTGTCGTGATGAATACCGATGCGCCCGGTTCGAGGTAGACGGGCTGTACTGGATTTACCACACCGAGAATGAAAAATGGGGCCGCAGGTGGAAGTAGCGCACGAGCACCCGAGACCGCGCTTTGGAGTGTCCAATTCGTGACGGGTATGGGCTGACTGTTGCTTTCGGACGCGGTCAGCTGAATGAATTCCTGCGTCACGTCGGACTCCGTCGCGTTGCTCTCTTTGATGAATACTTTGCCCGCATACACGGAGGCATCACCAAAACCACCTCTCGGCGCGGGCGGCGTGTTCGCGAACTGGTCTTCATCGCCCGACGCAAGAATACGGGCGTCCGCCTCGTCGGCATAATCGGCGATGTCGGGACCGCGGACAAGCTCGGGGGGTTGCCAGGGGAGTTTGATGAAAGAGCCCGAAGTGCTCGTCCCAAAAATAAGCTCGAGCGGATTACCAAGCGAGCGCGCGGTGCGCGCGGCGGCCGCCCATCCTCCTGTTATAAACCAGAAGATGATGAGCGCGATGATAAAGACGACGAGCGAGATAATGAGGACGCGTTTTATCATAGCTCTAGTATATAGTGTTCAACGCTCACTTCTTGTTCGAACCCAGGATACGCAACGCTTCGCGGAGGCGCTCGCCCGAACGCTCGATTTCCTGCGGCACTTTGCGCAGCGCATCCCGCGCCTCGCCCTGTGAGTATCCGAGGGCGCGCATCGCCTCGAGCGCTTCTTCGTCTCCTTGGAGCGCGGCGTCGCGGCCATCGAGCGAAGCGCCGACCTTGTCGCGCAGCTCAAGGACGATTTTCTCGGCGGTCTTTTTGCCGATGCCCGATACCTTGGTGAGATACGACGCGTTGCCCGTGGAGACCGCGCTGCGTAACGTTTCGACGGATGCGATGTCGAGAATGGCGAGTGCGGATTTCGGACCGATACCCGACACCGTGAGGAGGAGCTCGAAGAGCCGGAGCTCTTCCTCACTGGAGAAGCCGTAGAGGTCGAGGATGCTTTCGCGTACGGCAAGGTGTGTCCAAATAACGGCCTCGGTGTCTTGCTTGAGCGCGAGCAGAAGCTCGCGCGTCGCAAACACTTTGTACCCGACGCCGCCCGCAGAAATGATGGCATACCCCGGGCGCACCGCCGATACGATTCCTTTGAGGTGCCCGATCATGGGGTAAGTATCAGGTATCAAGTAATAAGTAGCAAACAAGTGTAAAAGCTCAAGTATCAAGTTTGATACCTGCTACCTGCCACTTGATACTTCTGCGGATAGAGTGTACTATCCGCGGCGTTATGGCTAATACAAGTTCGGCAAAGAAAGCAATGCGCGCCGCGGAACGTCGGCGTGTCTTCAATGCGCGCCGCAAGAAGGCGATGAAAGACGCGGTCAAAGATATGAGCAAGCTCGTCCTCGGCAAGAGCGCGAAAGAGGCGACCGCCATGCTCCCCAAGGTCTACAAAGCTATCGACAAGGCTGCCAAAGAGGGCACCATCAAAAAGAACACTGCCGCACGCATGAAATCCCGCGCGGCAAAGGCGCTCCGCTCTATCGCGTAGCTCGCGCCGAGCTTCCGTGTGGAACGTGACCGACATCTAGTCGACCATCCCTTGCAAGACAGGGTGCCATGCACGATTTTTTGTACACAGACGTTTGTTCCATAATGTGTCCGGTCGGATACAATAAGGAACATGGGAAAGATTGAGGTACGAGGAAGCAGAAGTGCGAAACGGATACGAATTCAAAATATTTTACTCGCATCTTTGTATACCGCGGGAACCATCTCGCTTCTCGCGCTTGCACCGAACGCTGTGCGTCTGATGCGATATGCAGACCCTTATCTCGACCGCAAAATGAATCCCGCACGGCGCATGGGCCAGGCCCTGTCGCGCATGCAATCTCGCGGGCTTGTGCGGAGGCTTCCGAGCGGCGCGTTCGAGCTGACGGCTCGGGGGACAAATGAGGCAGCCAGGATGTATTCGATGATGGATGTGCTCGCGCCAAAACCCCGGAAATGGGATGGGCGTTGGCGTATAGTGATGTTTGATATATGGGAGCGTCGCCGACAGGTGCGAGTGAGATTGCGCGAACTTCTTCAACGAACCGGGTTTATCAAACTCCAAAATAGTGTGTGGATTTATCCGTATGATTGCGAAGAGCTCATCGCGTTTATCAGGATTGATCTCAAGCTAGGGCCGAGTGTACTCTACTTTGTGGCGGATGGAGTGGAGAACGATGCGCGGATAAAGAAACACTTCGGGCTCGGATAGAAACGATGTCGTCGTTTCCGATGTTCCTTATACCGACCGGTCGGAGGGGATAAGGAGTACTGAAATTATCAGTGTTACCGGAGTGGAGCGGGAAAGTCGGAGGAGGCTAAAAATATGAAGATTTCCTCTCCACTTTTGATTGTTGCGGATACGCCTTAATCGCGCCATTATTCCATCATGGTCTTCCACGAATCGCTCAATCCCGAGCGGAAATTTTCTCTTGCGATACCCCTCGTTTTCATAGCGATACTGGGCGGTACGACCGGGGTCGTCGGACTGGCCACGGTACTTTCCCCTCAATCTTCATTCGCAGTGAATCCGCAAGCGCAGCTTGCGAGTCCGGTGCAGACGATGACGACGCCGGTCGTTACCCAATCCGCGCCAATAGGGTCTGATAAGTCGGAATGTACCGCAGACAGTCCGACGGGGCAGATAGACCCCGCGACAAAAAAGGTTAAGAAAGTCGGAAAAAAGTGCAAGCCAGCCGCAACAAAAGGGAAGACGGATGTAACGGTAGATGATGGTTGCGAACCGAATGATTACATCAAAGCGGGGAAGTGTACGGTTATCTATTGCGCTCCCGGTGGATTTTGTGCAGAAATTCAACAAGAATCGGAGCCGAAAAATATCCCGCAAAGCACGAAGCAGCTCTTTCAAATGGTAAGAAATGTGCAGACGGCTCCCGAAGGAGGTGCCGAGTTCGTTGGGCTTACGACCAGTGATCCTAAGTATCCCGGCACCATTTTTGCTAAAGACCTGACTGACCAGAGAATGTCTCAAATAGAACAGGCCTTCTGGAATGATTTCGATTCTTCCATACCCGCACCAAATAAAGGTGGGATTTCGGCACTTGATGAGATTAAAGGGTTCGGCAGCGGCGGGGCCACTTTTACTGAGACTGATGACGGAGTAGGGGCATACAACGTACCGTTAGATAAGTCGCTCGGTGATCAATCGGTGAGCCTTACGCCTGAGCAGCAGACGGCAAAGAGTTACGCCGACTTGGCCGACGCTTTTGGCCCTCCTTCACCCGGGGCCGGCGACACTTTTAGTCGCGATAATTCTGCCGGACCGTCTGCAGCAGACAGAATCAGCGGATACGCCGATGACATCTCGAACTTGGATAAACGCATCGCGGACCTAAAAACTGACCCAACACTTTCAAGCGCCGAGTACTATAAACAGCTGGACGCACTTGAAGCACAGCGTCGCGATCTTTCTCGAGAAATGGAGGGTGCCATCGCACAGACACGCACAGAGTCCTTGCCGAAGGTTGACGAAAGTTGGGCAAAGGATTTTACGTATGAGACAACGAGCGCACCTGCGGAGAAGCTGCCGAAGATAGACGAGAGTTGGGCTAAGGACCTTACTTACGACACGGCTGGATCTCGTGGACAGAGCCTCGCGGAACGGGCGGGCATTGATGATATCGGAAAGGTGACCTCGCCGGAAGACCCGGTGGATAAGACAAAGGACGAGGCTCCCGCCACGCGTTCTGTGAAAACCGAAGAGCCGCCGGAAAAACCCGCGGCACCCGGGACTGCTGAATCCGAAGCGTCGTGTACCACTACCGGGAATGTTAGAACCTGTTTTGCATACAACGAGGCAGCAAAAGAACAGCTTGAAAAAGAAATGGGTTACAAATGCAACGATGCAGGCGACGGGTCTTTCGCATGTAATCTAAATAAGACCTCGAAAGTAACGCCCGTCCCGAAGCCCGGAGACAGAGTACCTGTACCACTACCGCCGCCGCGGCCAAAAGATATACCCGATTCAGGTCCGGGGAAAACTCCTGGAGGAGATCAAACAAAAAACGGCTCGGGTTCCGGCTCGGGTTCGGCCTTGAGTTCCATGCTGCAGGGCCTTATGAAAGCCCTCGGTGCGCCGCAACCTCCGCCATCCGCCCCCTCGCAACCCTGCTCCACCGACCCCAACATATACGCCCAGCAACAACAGCAGTACCAACAGCAGTTGCAGCAGTACAACTACCAACTTCAGCAACAGCAGTACCAGCAACAGCAGAATCAATTCTATGCCGACCGCTACGGCACAACCCCGCCGCCCGTTCAACCGCTTCCGCCACAACCAAGCGCGTGTACACCTTCAACGGGCAATCAGTGTAGAGAACAACCCCAACAGCCGGCGGCCTCTTCCTGCACGGGCGGCTGGCGGCCTGTGTACAGCGGTTCGTGCATAACCAGTTGGAATTGTCCGTCTACGGGGGACGCTCCGACCGCGACCCTTGCCTGTGAACCCGACCTCGCCGACGTCGGGCAGACCCTCGCCATCACCTACAACTGCTCCTCGGGAGTAGCCTCGAGCAGCGCCTTCAAGGTCACCACCCAGCCCGGCGGCTCCGCCACCACCACCGTGAAGACCCCGCCCCGCGGCACCAACACCGCCACCTACACGCTCGCCTGCACCGATAACGGCAAGACCACAGGTGCCCAGTGCTCGGTCAAGGTGAACCGCCCCAACATCTTCCTGGTCACCAACCCCCGCACCGTCGCCCCGGGAGGCATCTCACTCATCTCCTGGCTCACGACCGGCATGGACTCCTGCGTCATCTCAAGCCCCGACCAACCCGACTTCACCCTGCGCAACTCCTCCAACACCAGCGTGACGGGTGCGGCTACGACGTCGCCTATTGCGAGCGGGGCGGCGATGTTCC
>Ga0209542_10015535_pt1 | contig 12762 bp, 8 predicted proteins | sample RifCSPhighO2_01_FD_184028 | JGI IMG/M metagenome (GOLD analysis project Ga0209542, IMG submission 184028) | Soil microbial communities from Rifle, Colorado - Rifle CSP2_plank highO2_0.1 (SPAdes) (version 2) | ecosystem: Environmental > Terrestrial > Deep subsurface > Rock core/Sediment ...
TGTCCCTGTAGGTACTAAGGCTTCAGTCAAAGCTCTTACTCCCGAGCAAATCGCTTTAACGGGCGCGCAGGTGGTGCTTGCCAATACTTATCATTTGTATTTACAGCCAAGTGATGTGCTTGTAAAGGAGGCGGGAGGCTTGCACAAATTTATGAATTGGAGCGGTCCAACCATGACCGACTCAGGAGGTTTTCAAGTGTTTTCTTTAGGCGCCGCTTATGGCAAGGAACTTTCAAAGGTGGTTGCTATCACCGATCCCTCACTCTTAATCCCAGAGAGAGCAGATGATAGTAATTTGCCCCGCTTGGCAAAAGTGGGGGAGGACGGAGTCTCTTTCAAGTCCCATTTGGACGGCTCAATTCATTACATTACTCCGGAGAAATCTATTGAGATCCAGCACAATCTTGGCGCCGACATCATTTTTGCTTTTGACGAATGTACGTCCCCTGCGGAAGATAGAAGATATCAAGAAGACTCACTCAATCGGACTCATCGTTGGGCTCGCCGATGTTTGGATTATCATCAAAACAGTGCAAGCAAGCCAAATGGTCAATTACTTTTTGGTATAGTCCAAGGTGGAAGGCATGAGGACTTAAGGAAAAATTCTGCAAAGGCACTTGCAGAAATGTCTACACCGGATGGATACGAATTTGATGGTTTTGGAATTGGAGGATCTTTTGCTAAGGAAGATATGTCTACTGCGGTTAAATGGGTAAATGAAGTTTTGCCAGAGGAAAAGCCCAGGCATCTTCTAGGAATTGGAGAGCCAGAGGATTTATTTATGGGAGTGGAGAACGGGGTAGATTTATTTGACTGCGTTGCCCCCACTCGCAACGCAAGAAACGGAACACTCTATACTGCAAATGGAAAGATAAATATAACAAACGCTCAATACACAAAAGATTTTTCTTCAACAGAGAGTGAGTGCGAGTGCTATACATGTAAAAATTTCTCACGAAGCTATCTTTCACATTTATTTAAAGGAAAGGAGATGCTTGCTGGCACTTTAGCGACAATTCACAACTTATTTTTTATTAATAGCTTAGTTACAGAGATGAGAGAAGCTGTCCTAAAGGGAAATTTTCAGGATATGAAAGAAGATTTCATGGCTAAATACGAAGTTTAACATATATATATGATACACTTTTTCTAATTTTCCAAAAGCAATGGGCAGGAACCGTAGTTCCTGCCCATCCCTCATCAAGAGTCTTGCCGTCTGTGTGCTTCAAAGCACTGTGTGATCATCCCAGTTGACCACATTTCGCCGACAATGTCACTCGTCTTTCTACCTACGTAGACATTGCAGTTGACTGAGTATATAGCGTCCTGGATCGTGATACGTGCTCCCAGGAGTGTACTTGCACCTGCTGCGCTTCGAAGTGGGATTCTCTGCCAACTCTTGGTGAGCGTATCCGTTAACGATCCACCGATTACTCCTGTGTAGATCGCGATGGAGTCACCGAGCCAGCTGTCGAGATTGAGTGCGATATACTCACCTTCCTCACGGATGGTGAGTATCGTTCCGTAGCCGATCGCGATGACATTCTGTTCGGCAGATCCTGGTCCAACCAGAATTCTCGGTGGGGTGGTAACGACGGAGGCTGTAGAAGATGCCGAAATGCCTCTATCGTTGGTCAGTAGCATACCAAAGACCACGAAAACCGAGACGACAACTACGATTACAATTGCGGTGTAGCGCTTCATTGAAAGATCCTCAGGTTGAATTGTCTACTTTCAATGATAGCATATCACGTTAGCAGTGTCAAGTATAACTTTATCTATATTTTAAGCCGTATTAAGGAAATTTTGGAGTAGTATATATACGCATATGTGCTAATATAGTTCCGACAATGTCCAAGAATAAGTTCAAATTAAAAAGTGAGTTTGCTCCCGCAGGTGACCAGCCTAAGGCTATAAAAGAGCTGGTTAAAGGCATTGAAGACGGTTTGAAGCACCAGACTCTTTTAGGTGTGACTGGCTCAGGAAAGACATTTACAGTTGCCAATGTAATTGAAGCGGCGCAGAAGCCAACACTTGTCATCGCTCATAACAAGACTCTTGCCGCCCAGCTGGCTCAAGAATATCGTGAATTTTTTCCTGATAACGAAGTGCATTATTTCGTTTCATACTACGACTATTATCAGCCGGAAGCTTACATGCCTATTACTGACACCTACATTGAAAAAGAGGCTCAAATAAATGAGGAAATTGAGCGACTGCGACATGCATCAACCCAAGCCCTTCTCACGCGTAAGGATGTAATTATAGTTGCTTCTGTATCCTGCATATATGGCTTAGGAAATCCAATACAGTACGAGAAAGTAAATCTCAAAGTTGCTGTTGGCGAAAAAATTACAAGAGCTGATTTTGTAAGAAAGCTTGTAAATATCCACTTTGAACGAACAAATGCAGATCTAACCCCGGGACAATTTCGTGTGATAGGGAATACTCTTGAAATTATGCCAGTTTCAGAAAAGGTAGTATTTAGAGTGGAATTAGATGGAGCAAGAATTGCTCAAATACAGAAAATAGACGCGATGACCCGAACAATCCTGAAAGAAGTTGAAGTCTTCTATCTATTTCCAGCGAAGCACTTTATTACAGCTCCAGAAGAGATTGAGCGCGCAATGAAGGACATAAAGACAGAATTAGATCAAAGGCTTAAGTTGCTCAACAAAGAAGGGAAATTGCTAGAAGCTGAGAGGCTTAAGCGCAGGACTACCTATGACCTAGCCATGATCAGGGAGATTGGTTATTGCCAAGGTATAGAAAACTACTCTAGGCACTTTGCTGGCAAAGCAGAAGGAGAACCGCCTGACACCTTGCTTTCATATTTTCCGCATAATGCTGACGGCTCTGCTGACTTTCTTACTATTATTGATGAATCACATGTTACCGTGCCTCAAATTGGTGGAATGTACGAAGGTGACAGATCTCGTAAGCAGACTCTTGTGGATCACGGGTTTAGACTGCCAAGCGCAAAGGATAACAGGCCGCTCAGGTTTAATGAATTTGAAAAGAGGGTTGGACAAGTGATATTTACGTCCGCAACCCCGGCGAAATACGAAAAGGAAAAAAGTCAAAAAGTCGTGGAGCAAGTAATTCGTCCTACAGGCCTCATAGACCCAGAGGTAAAAATAATGCCTATTGTTTCAAAGGGAAAATACAAAGGTCAAATCTACGACTTTATAGAGGTGGCGGAAAAAGTAGTAAAAAAAGGCCAACGTGCAATAGCAACAACACTAACCAAGAAAATGGCTGAGGATTTGTCTGAATTTCTAAAAGAAAAGGGGACTAAGACACGCTATCTTCATAGTGACATACCAACAATTGAAAGAATTGAAATTCTGACAAGTTTTAGAAAAGGGGAGTTTGATGTATTGGTTGGAGTAAATTTGCTTAGAGAGGGTCTTGATCTTCCGGAAGTCTCTTTTATTGGTATTCTTGATGCTGACAAAGAAGGTTTCCTGCGTTCAGAAACATCACTTATCCAAATCATTGGGCGCGCCGCGAGAAACGTAGATGGCAAAGTAACTCTTTATGCCGACAAAGTTACAGGTTCAATAGAAAGAGCTATTGGCGAAACTAACAGGCGTAGATCAATCCAGCTTGCCTATAACAAAAAGCACGGCATTACTCCAAAGACAATAATCAAAAGAATTAAAGATATTACAGAAGAGCTGAATCGTGGTCACAAACAAACTGTACTGACGGAACTAGCGCTGGAAGAAGAGAAGTTTAAGAAGAATCCCAAAAAGCTTATTCGCCAGAAGGAACTACAAATGAACGCCGCAGTTAAAATACTGGATTTTGAAACAGCGGCAATACTCCGAGATGAAATAAACGCATATAAGCTAAAACTTGGAGACAAATCGGATTTTAAAATAGGTAGCTAAGTGTTATAATGGTCACATAGTTACCCTAGGGCAAACCCTGGGGGATATTGTATATATGGACAAAACTAACAAGAAAATAACTGGTGAAAAACTGATTGTTAGAGGTGCTAGAACCCACAATCTTAAGGATATTACCGTAGAAATGCCACGAAATAAGATGGTGGTTTTTACTGGTCTTTCTGGCAGCGGAAAATCATCTCTTGCCTTTGACACCATATTTGCCGAAGGTCAGCGTAGATACGTGGAATCCCTTTCTTCCTATGCAAGACAGTTTCTTCGTCAGATGCAGAAACCTGATGTTGATGAAATTCAAGGACTTTCGCCTGCGATTTCCATTGACCAGAAATCTCGTTCCAATAATCCTCGCTCCACCGTGGCTACAATCACCGAAATCTACGACTACCTTCGTGTCTTATTTGCTAGAATTGGCCATCCACATTGTCTGGAGTGCGGTCAAGAAATAAAAAGGCTTTCTGTGGAAGAAATCAAAAATATTGTTCTAGGTAAAATTACTGAAAAACGTAAGGTTTTATCCAAGGGAACAAATAGAATTACACTTCCTTACTACGTAGAAATATTTGCTCCCATGGTTCGCGGCAGAAAAGGTGAATATTACCAGCTACTCTACGATCTTTTGGGTAAAGGTTTTAGCGAAGTTGTAATTGACGGAGTCCGTAAGAAACTTCGCGATCAAATCATTCTTTCTAAGACAAAGAGACACGATATAGACGTGCTTGTAGATCAGATTGAGATAAAAGAATTTACTGAGGATCCAAAGAGCGCGAATGAAAGACTTTTTGAGTCCATTGAAAAGGCATTATCGGAGTCAGATGGACTTGTACGGTTTGCATTTTACGACATTAAGAGCAAACAAGAAAAAGAATCACATTTAATGTCCTCTAAATTTTCTTGTCCAAACGATGGTTTCTCTTTTCCAGAGATTGAACCAAGGCTTTTCTCATTCAATTCTCCTTATGGCGCTTGTGAAAAATGTCATGGTATAGGGCAAATTGATCTCAACTGGGAATATGAGAAAGGAGATGGATGGCAGAGGGCGGGCGACGTGTGCCCAGCATGTAAGGGTGCAAGGCTTCGTCCTGAAGCACTTAACGTCTTGATTGGAGGCAAGAACATTGTGCAAGTTACAGCAATGTCCATTGCTAACGCCGATGAATATTTTAAGAAAGTGAAGCTTTCTTCTGTCGAGCGTGAGATTTCAAAAGTCGTGCTTAAAGAAATTGAGTCTCGCCTTGAATTTATGATTGGGGTTGGTATTGAATATTTATCACTTGATAGGAGGGCAAACACGCTTTCGGGCGGTGAGGCGCAAAGAATTCGTCTTGCTTCACAGCTTGGAAGCGGACTTGTAGGAGCTCTCTATGTTCTTGATGAGCCGACAATTGGACTTCATAGCAGAGATAATGACAGATTGATAAAAACTCTACTTGAGCTTCGTGATTTGGGTAATACGATAATAGTTGTGGAGCATGATGAAGATACGATTTATTCGTCTGATTACATCGTGGATATTGGACCGGGTGCGGGTACTCACGGAGGCGATATTGTGGTCTCTGGATGGCTTGATGAGCTTCTTATCGCAAAACGCAATACTTCTGGATCAAGGACTCTTGCTTACTTGCGTGGGGAGGAAAAAGTAGAAGCCCCAGAAATTCGCAGAACAGAGAATCGTGGAGCTCTTCAGATTCGAGGGGGAAGCGTCTTTAATATACGAAATCTCAACATTGATGTCCCACTAGGAAAGTTTGTTGCAGTAACTGGAGTATCTGGTTCAGGAAAGTCTTCATTTGTTTATGAGATTTTGCATAAAAATTTGAGAGCGAGATTTGAAAAGAGTCACAGATCGGCTGAAATCTACAATTGCAAAGAATTTAAAGGTACCGAATATCTTGGCAGAGCCATACTTATTGAGCAGTCTCCTATCGGACGTACACCTAGATCAAACCCGGCTACCTACACCGGGGCTTGGACATTTGTACGAGAGCTTTTTGCAGAAACTTCAGAGGCTAGAGCACGCGGCTGGAAGGCAAACAGGTTCTCTTTCAATGTTAAGGGTGGCCGATGCGAAGCCTGTCAGGGGAATGGGGAGATTGCCGTGGAAATGCATTTTTTACCGACCGTCTATGTCCCTTGCGATGTATGCAAGGGCAAGAGATTTATGAAGGAGACTCTTGAGGTGGAGTACAAGAAGAAAAATATACATGAGATTCTTAACATGACAGTGGAAGAAGCGCTGAGCTTCTTTAAGGATATTCCAGCAATCTATGACAGGCTAAAAACGATGGATGAGGTGGGGCTTGGGTATTTAAGATTGGGACAATCTGCAACAACCCTCTCAGGAGGAGAAGCGCAGAGAGTGAAAATTTCCTCTGAACTTTATAGACCGCACCTACAAAAAACAATTTATCTACTTGATGAACCGACAATCGGACTTCACTATGATGATGTAAAAAAGCTAATTGAGATATTACAGAAACTAGTTGACCATGGGAATACTGTTCTGGTAATCGAGCACAATTTGGATTTAATAAAATCATGTGACTATGTAATTGATATTGGCCCAGAGGGTGGAGATGCCGGCGGAAACATAGTAGGAGCTGGTACACCGGAGTATATAGCAAATCTTTCTTCATCGTATACTGGGAAATATCTTAAAAAAGCTTTAAAGAAATAGCTCATAAAGGAGTTAAGAATAATTTACAGAAAATAAATTAAAGTCCAGAGTATAAACTTATCCACGAGACGCATTGAATTTTGAATTGTTATTTAGTATTCTCTAACCTGAATTGCACATTGTCGTTAACCTCATTCTTATGGAGGTGTTGTGTCAGCCCAGGACGATACAGTTCAAGCGGTGATGGAAGTGGTGAGTCGGAAGATCACGGCTACAGACGATGAAAAGCCCAAAACGGCTACGTATGATCCCACACTTCCTCAGTGGTGTGTTGGAAATCCTCCGCCAGGCACTCTTCCTCATCACTCAAACCGATAGGAGCATCCTGTATGAGAAATCGGAACTTTCTGTTGGGGGTACTTGCTTTTCCTACGCTTGCGACGACTCGCGATCCAGCGCTTCAGCTGGCATTGGCAGTTGTTGTTGTCGGTACGCGATACATGAAGACGCCAAGAAATTACGGCGTTTTTCGCTACCGTGTACGGAGACGCTGGACTCCATGCAGAAATCCGAGAAGACGGATGGTGCCTCGTATCCGTGGGAATTCTCGCTGGTTGGGCAGGGCTCGCGGATGAATAGGAAAAACAAGCCCCGAAGCGTATGCTTCGGGGCTTTTTCTTTAATGCTACTTTAAGATGTATGGGGGTTGATAGTTGCCAAGGGTAGTTCCTTTGATAAACTTTCACTCAATTCATGACAAGTCAGGATTTCAAAAAACAGAAATTGCCGGATTCTCCCGGAATCTACTTTTTCAAGACAGGGAAAGACGTGCTTTATGTTGGTAAAGCCACTTCAATTAGAGAGAGAGTAAAAAGTTACTTTTCTAAAGATCTGATAGACACTCGCGGACCTTTGCTTGTCAAGATGCTCCACGAGGCTGACACTATTTATTTTGAACACACAGATTCTGTTCTTGAGGCGCTGATATTGGAGACGAATTATATTAAAAAGCTCCAGCCCTTTTATAACTCAATTTCAAAGGATGACAAAAGTTACAACTATGTAGTTATCACTAAGGAAAAATTTCCTGTAATTTCAACAATTCGCGGACACGAATTGCAGCTAAAATCACCGTCCGCGCAGGCAGGTAAAAGTTTGAAGCTTAAAGCTAGCTTCGGACCCTTCCCGCACGGTGCACAGCTTAAGGAAGCTCTAAAGATAGTCAGGCGTATCTTTCCGTATCGGGATGCAAAATGCAAACCCGAAAGCGGAAAGCCTTGCTTCAATTTCCAGATCGGACTTTGTCCTGGTGTCTGTATAGGGGAGATGAACGCAAAAGACTATCAGAAGATGATAAGAAATATCATACTGTTTTTTCAAGGTAAAAAATCCATGATAATAAAGAATCTTGAGAAAGAGATGAAGATTCTCGCAAAAAGTAGAGAATTTGAAAAAGCCAACTTTGTCAAACGGCAAATTTTTGCTCTCAATCATATTCAAGATGTCGCGCTTCTGAAGAATCACAAGTTAGTTTCTGAGAGCCAGAAACACTTTAGGATAGAAGCTTTTGATATAGCTCATTTGTCTGGGAAGGATACAGTGGGTGTTATGGTCGTGATAGAAGATGGGGAGCTAAATAAAAATGAGTATAGAAAATTTAAAGTACGCGGCGTAAGAGGAGAAATAGGTATTGATGACACAAGAAATTTACGCGAAATTCTCAGCAGAAGATTCGCGCACAATGAGTGGCGAATGCCCGATATGATTGTGGTAGACGGAGGAGTCGCTCAAAAAACTCTTGCGAAAAAAATATTGGATGGACTTGAACAGAACATAGGAGTCGTATCTGTAATCAAGGACGAGAAACATAGGCCTCGAAAGCTGCTTGGAGGCAAAAAAGACATAAATATACATAAAAGGGAAATACTATTGGCAAACAGCGAAGCTCATAGATTTGCAATTTCCTATCACAAAAATTTGCGAAATAGGATGTTTCGTGGTCTAAAGTAGTATCCACAGTGAATCCACAGCTATATACACATTATTGTCTTGACCTGCATTTGCGGCGTGATAATCTCAACCCAGAAAAAGCTCGTTGTGAAATCTTAGGGTGGCCTGCCGACCTCTATTAATGTAGTTCTTCGATGCGCTACTTGATTCTCGTCGGCAGGCGCCCTCCGCGAAAAGGTGTATCGTGAGATGCGCCTCGATGCCCAGTTCCAAGCTGAAAGTGCCACACCCTCGTGGTGGACGCACTCTGATCGGTTAAACTGTCCCACGACAGAGACTGACAACTCAGATCTGTGGCATTGCCACGTTGGCAAGCAAGCAGTACTCGCAAGAGACTGCAAGCGATGAATATTCGATAAGAATCAGGGGATTAACCTCCTCGGATACACTGCCGAAAGTTCTAGTCAACGTGACGTTCGCAAAGTCTTTTGCAGTGCTTTCGGACCCACAAAGTCCGAATAGCAAACAACCGCGACAATAGCTAACCCCAGAATCGTGGAAGTTTAACTGCAAAAAACTATGCGGACAGGTGGAGGACTACTACCTGATTGATGTTTTGAGCGATTGTTTCAAGCGAAAGCCTGAAGCGTTGCTCAACGACAACAGATGCGTTAAAACCAAGGGAAACTTTGGCAGTAACGCAGATGGTCAACTAGTAGTTTGTCCAACCACCAGGTGCGGAGGAGGTAGCACAAGGTATCAAAGGTGCGGTTGCCTGGATCTCAGATCAAGGTAATCACGCTGGCGAGCAGCGACTCATCAGTCACTGCGTAAGCTCTTCGGAGCAAATCAACCTTGCGCGACTGCCCCGCGCCGCCAAAGGGGTCAACATGTACTTGTACGTGTTGGCCTCTTTTTCATTACATGATAATTGAAACAAATTTGGATATAATGTCTTTATGACAATCGGGGTACAGGACAGAAATAAAATCACGGTAGGAGTCATTCGAGGTGGTCCTTCAAATGAGTATGATGTCTCTTTGCGTACAGGAGGAGAAATTCTTAAAAATATGCCTGATAAATATAGAGTGCAAGATATATTTATTTCTAGAGATGGAGCGTGGCACATCGGAGGACTTGAGCGTCCTCCTGAAAGGATACTTTCACAAGTAGACGTTGTATTCAACGCTCTCCACGGCAGGTATGGTGAAGACGGAAAGCTCCAGAGAATACTAGAAACACACAAAATCCCATTTACCGGCTCAAGTTCGTACGCAAGCGCTGTCGCTATGCATAAAGGATTAGCCAAAGGAGTGTATGAAAAAAATAGTCTCAAAACTCCGGTTCACATGGTCCTATATCCAAGAGATAACACTATAAAAAATTTGCAAGGGATTTTCAAAAGGTTTCCCCAGCCTTCAATCATTAAACCCGTATCTACTGGATCTTCACTAGGTATGACTTTGGCAACAGATTTCACATCATTTAAAAGGGGAGTCGAAGACGCTCTGAGGCATGACAGTGCAGCAATGGTTGAAGAGTTTATCAAGGGCGAAGAAGCGACTTGTGGAGTAGTGGATTCAAATTCGGAATCTGGTATATATGCTCTCATTCCTGTTGAGCTGGTGCGTCCTCAGAATAAGGACTTTTTTGATTATGCTTGCAAATATGACGGTCTAGGACAAGAAATATGCCCAGGCGGATTTTCAGATGATATTAAGAAACAAATCCAGGATTTAGCTATCCAAGCTCACAAGGCGCTTGGTTTGAGACACTACTCTAGATCAGATTTTATCATTGCACCCAAGAGGGGAATATACATATTGGAAACCAATTCACTGCCAGGACTGACAGAAGCATCTCTAATTCCGAAGTCCCTCAAAGCTTCAGGAATATCTTTATCTGATTTCATAGATCATGTGCTGGAGCTCGCTCTTTCTGAATAGTTTGTCGCTGGTCTCATAAAGCTATCTAGTCTAATTCGCGCGAATAGACGAATAGCTTATGGGCTCAAAATACGGCTAGGATTATGAGTGTGGTATGATAGCTAGATGCGATCTCCAGTTGTGATAAAGCAGAGTCCTTTGATCCTTATACGAAGGATTGTGGAAGTGGAAGTGCTAATCTCAATCTCCCTTTTTGTTGCTTCATTTTTGACAAATTACGAGCAACTCTACAAAAGTTTCACTTTTGGAAGAGTTCTTCGCTACGATATATTTCTTTTTGTTACTGCTTCTCTTGTCCAGCTACTGATTACTGTACTTGTATTTTTTCTCTGGCATTCTGAAGAATACAGAGTCAAGGAAAAAGAAATCATCCATCGCAGAGGTCTTTGGGGCACGAAGGAGAAATCTATAATGCTCAAAAATGTCTCTTCTGTGGAGTATAAGAGAAGTCCTCTGGAATTTCTGCTTGGATACGGGACTATTGTGTTATGGTCAAATGGTTCCGGAACTCCCTTCTATATCAGGAGTGTTGATCAAGGAGAGATTTATGCAAATATAATCAAAGATGCTGTGGACCTTGCTCTCAATCGTCCTCGCGAGGCGGCTAAGCGTTTACCGGTATTAGATATGATCTTAGAGGGAGAGCACGGCAAACTGGAATTCAAACAGACTTTTCGCTGGGATGCTAAAAGCAAGGCATCCAGCAAGGAATTAGAAAGAGCCGCAATGAAGAGCGTGGCCGCGTTTCTCAATACCGAAGGAGGAACTCTTCTTGTTGGAATCACTGACGCTGGAAAGATTCATGGCATGGAGGAGGACTATCAAAGTTTAGTTCGTAAAGATAGAGATGGGTTTGAAAATCATTTCAGTCAATGTGTGAAGCACATGATTGGCATAGAATCTCGGCAGTATATTTCAGTATTATTTGAAAAGATTGATGAAAAAGATGTTTGCCTCATTGAAGTCTCTCCATCCCCAAAGCCCGTATATCTGAAAGCAAACGGTAACGAAGAATTTTTTATACGCACAGGTAACACCACAAGTCCGCTTAAAATCAGCGAGGTGAACTCATATATTGATTCTCATTGGAGTAAAACATAGCAGATGTTGCTGTGGACTCACCGGGACTCGTCCATGCCATGGACGCGTGTTACCACTATACTATGAGCCCTTTTGATATATTTTCTCGTTTTCTTTGGTTCTGTCTATTTCAGAGAATTGTATCCACCCTGAAGTCCTTTCTTGGATAGGACAATTTGCCACAATTGCATGCCACGAGCGCGGAACGTACCAGCGCAACTAAGCAGATAAAAATTCCACATTCTGCGGAATCTGTCACCATACTTTTTTTGTAGTTCTGCCCAATGATCGTTAAAGTTTCTATGCCAAGCCATAAGTGTCTTATCATAATCCGCCCCAAAATTATGCCAATCTTCCATAATAAAAAGATTTTCGATTGACTTGCCGATTTGCGAGATGGAAGGTAGCATCCCGCTCTGAAAAATGTATTTCCTGATCCACGGGTCTGTTGTGGTCACTGATTTATTGCTGCCAATTGTATGAAGGAGAAACAACCCATCGTCCTTTAGCACATTTGAGACCGCTTTCATAAAAGTTCTGAAATCCTTATGGCCGACCGCTTCAAACATCCCTATGGACACCACATGGTCAAATTGTCCGCTTAAATCTCTGTAATCTTGAAGCTTCACTGTTACCGGCAATCCAGAGCAGGATTCTTCGGCAAACCGCTTCTGCTCTTCTGAGATTGTGATGCCTGTTACTTCTACCGAGTATTTTTTGGCAGCGAATTTTGCGAAAGAACCCCAGCCACAGCCTATATCTAGTATTTTCTGTCCAGCTTGCAGATTAAGTTTTTTGCATATGAGATCCATTTTTGCTATCTGCGCCTGCTCAAGCGTGTCTGCATTCTTCCAGTATCCGCAAGTGTAAATCATTTGCTCGCCTAGCATATTCTGATACAAGTCATTCCCAATATCATAGTGATTTTTGACTGCATTTGAGGCGCGAGCTCTTGATTGCAGATTGGTTATTCGCGCTAAAAGTGCTGTCGCCGCAAATCTCCAGTTATGGCTCAACTTTCTTGTTAGATCTGCATGCGTAATCATCTCAACAAGTTCATCAAGTCTCTCCACGTCCCACCACCCATCCATGTATGACTCTCCCGCTCCCAAGGAACCGTCCCGGAGGAGGCGTTTGTAAAATCTTTCATCATTAACTTGCAGATCGTATGGTGAACTGCCGTTCAGAGCGACTCCTGTCAAACCAAACATCTCAGTTACTCTTTCTTTATACATTAAATACAGATTCCTTGATTTAA
>Ga0209542_10015537_pt1 | contig 12761 bp, 13 predicted proteins | sample RifCSPhighO2_01_FD_184028 | JGI IMG/M metagenome (GOLD analysis project Ga0209542, IMG submission 184028) | Soil microbial communities from Rifle, Colorado - Rifle CSP2_plank highO2_0.1 (SPAdes) (version 2) | ecosystem: Environmental > Terrestrial > Deep subsurface > Rock core/Sediment ...
AATTAAATTTTAGCCAAACAAATAAATCGCAAATGACTTATTCGTAAGCCAAGCAATTAGTGCCCTCATTTTACTATAAGATAACTTGATTGTCAATGAAGCTTAAACGAAGTTGCTATTTTAATAGGAGTGGGCTATTTAAAAATAAAAAGGAAAACGAAGACCGTCACCAGATATAAAAATCCCCAGGTGCCGTCCCGCCCCTTAGTCGGTCAAGAAATTTTCTTACTTAAATTTTAATCAAATCTTGAGCAAATTTTAAGGAAACTGTGATAAGATTCTATTATGAAATTGCTACTGACGATGAGTGCGGTTATTTTTCTTATTATTGGAGGAATTTATTTTCTACTTCAAAAAAATTCTACATTGCCTACTAGCACTTTAGAAAAATCACAAAGTACAACAAATATTCCGTTAACAATAATTGCTGAAAATCTTGATGTGCCTTGGGCAATCGCGTTTTTACCCGATAACAAAATGCTTGTAACTGAACGGCCGGGCCGTGTAAGGATTATTAATGCAGATGGAACAACCCGGCAAAACTTTGCTGCAACTATCTCTGTTGATGTAGAGCCTGGCGGTGAAGGAGGACTTCTTGGAATTGCGCTTCATCCAAGTTTTAACGAAAACCACTATGTATATCTTTACTACACGTATCGGAGCCAGGAAAATCAAACATTAAATCGGGTTGTAAGAATGAAGTTTGAAAATGACAAACTCGCAAATGAAGAAATAATTGTTGATAAAATTCCAGGCGCGATATACCACAATGGTGGAAGAATAAAATTCGGACATGACGGGTATTTATATATTACAACAGGGGACGGAAGAGAGTCCTCACGGGCGCAAGATACAGATTCATTAGCGGGAAAAATTTTAAGAGTGACAGATCAAGGAAAAGCCGCTTTAGGAAACCCATTTAATAACCCGGTGTATTCCTATGGTCATCGAAATCCTCAGGGAATTGCATGGGATAGTCGGGGACAACTGTGGGCAACAGAGCATGGAAGATCAAACCCAACCGGTTATGATGAAATCAATCTTATTCAAAGCGGAAAAAATTATGGGTGGGAGATTATTCAGGGGAACGAAACAAAAACCGGAATGGAAACACCAAAAATAAATTCGGGTACTACTACAACATGGGCGCCATCGGGCGCGGCTTTTATTGGAAATTCACTTTTCTTTGCCGGACTCAAGGGGGAAACTTTATATGAGGCAATTATTCGGGACAATCAGGTTATAGAATTAAAAGAGCACTTGGCAGGAGAATATGGAAGGCTTCGTGAAGTTGTTGTTGGTCCGGATGGAATGCTCTACATTACAACAAGCAATAGAGACGGCAGAGGTAATCCGGGAAATTCGGATGATAAGATAATTAAGGTTAATCCACAAAAACTCTAATTACTAATTACTAAGAAAAACTACTCCATCTTTGTCAAACTAGCTTCCCACTCGTCAAGTGGGAAGCTAAAGGTAGCAGAACCCATAGTTTGCTTTACAATTGCTTTTTAGATATAATCTAGCTCATTATGTATTTGGAAAAATTATCTCCTGATCAGTCTGGCAATGGTTTTATATCGGAAGCTGCTGTTGCTTATAGCATATTAAGATCATATGGCATAGATGACCAGGTGGCGGATTTGCTTGAAAGATCTTTGAATTGTTGCACTAGAGAAGTTCAGTTAGAAACAGCCTTAGCGCAAGGGCCATTTATGTTTAAAACAGATAGCCAAAGGAGAAGAATAGAAGATGTTTTAAAATGCACATTTTCAGATACGACTGATCCTCTTAAAGAAAATAGTAATTTGTGGGCTGCGGGTGATTTGCTATCCTTTAATTATCTTAATCATACTATTACAGAAGAAAAAGATAAAATGATAGAAGATGCGCAAGTAAGTTATCTCTTGGCGGCTTTGTCGCTGGCGTTCTGGAGCAGAAGCACTGTGCGTAGACACGCAAGAGCGATTAGTTTTGTCCCAATGCAAGAAATTGCGATAAGAACCGCATCTGCCGGGAATTGGAATGAGTTATCAGATATTGCCGGGGAATTCGCGGCCAGCCAATTGGCTGAAGAGATCTATCATAGTGCCAAAAATTGGAATTTCGATCTGGACCTAAAGTTAAAAAAAATTATTAACCGGCTTCTAGAAACTTATATTGTTATGAAAAATCCGGACGCAGTTATGGAGGCAGCATTACGAATTTATAGAGATATATACGGAGTCGATTTGCGCCGATTAAATCCAGCAAGTAAATCTTCTATTGCATAAAAGTGTCGAAAAGTTGACAATTAACCCTTTAAATTTCCAAACCAGACGGAGGAAAATCAAAGGGTGTCTACTTAGCACACCCTTAGGGTGGGCAAGAACTATTTAGATTTTCCTTTGCTTAAAATGTAAAACTGCGCTGATTTAAAATCTTCTGCTATAATCTTCGTTATGAGTCATGAGGCAGTATTAGGTTTGGATTCTCAAAGAAAAGAAACGGAACCGATTCCGGGATCTATTGGATATATATTTTCGGGACAAGGGTTTAGTCCCCGCAGCATTTTATACGGTCACCAAGAAGCGCTTTCCGCAATAAATCCGTTGGTTGTTAGACGAAATATAAAACTTATGGAAAAAGCATCGGGTCTTCCGCTTTCTGAATATATTAGAAAAAGTGATGAATCGGTTTTGGGTAAAACACATGTTGTACAGGCTTTGGTTCACGCCCTGCATCTTGCCGCAATTGAACTATTAGAACCTTATCTTTCGGATCTAAATCAAATTGCCAAAATTGCAGGTCATAGTGGAGGAGAGATAGCCGGCTTTGTTGCGTCCGGCGCACTTAGTCCTAAAGATTCAGCCAAATTAATCGCAAAAAGGGGAAGCGCTATGCACGAAGCATCTGTTAACACAAAAAGCGGGCTTATTATTCCCTATAAAATTGATAGGCAGCAAACAGAAATTATATTAATTGATACTAAAGCTGTAATGGAAAAATATCGGTCAATGTCTTTTTCAGACGCGATGCAAACAGACAATAGGGAATTATTAAAATTAGTAGCAGAAGCAGAACAAATATCAATGGAAGAATTATGGCAGAATCTCCAGGAAGATTACGCAATTTCCCTTGCTCTTGCTAATGAACAGGATGTAAATGTTATTGGAGGAACAGAAACAGCTCTTGCTTTTGCCAGGCAAATAGCAATTAAAAATGGCGTAAGGCGCATGCAAAGAGTAGATGCTGAAGGGGGATTTCATACCAAGGCAATGCAAGAAGCTGCGGATTTATTCCGTCCTATTTTTAAACAAGTTGTACTGCGTAAGCCGCGTATTCCGGTTGTTCTTAATAATGGAGTTGAAACAACAGATCCGGAAGAAATGCGGGAGACGCACATAGATAGAATGACAAGGCCTGTTAATTGGGTAAGTGCAATGAGAAGATTTGCTAATATAGAAACGGTTGTTAAAATTGGACCGCGTGGTCAGGTCCCTGGTATAAGCGAAGCGAATGGGATTCCAAAAGAAAGACAGGTAGATATTGTAAACTTCTTAAAGGGTTAAATTTTAATTTAACTCTTTTTCTTCTTGAACTCCCGGAGCAAACGGAGCAAAAATCCCCAAGTGCCAAACTAGTCCACCCCGAAGGTGTCCAAGTTATTATAAATAAATAATCAGCTATTTATATAGTTACTTCCAAAGGTTGAGAGGTATTAATATCCCTAAAAGGGAGATGAGAAAGTGTGGCTGCTACTTCTTCTTCTATTGTGGGAGTCTCTGTTTTTACGGGCTCCCTACGAAACATTCCATCCTGGCAATAACGATATATATAATGATTTGTAAAGCTCTTGACATAAAAAAAACCGAAAAAAGTACATCCTCCAACTCTAAATTGTTCATTTTTATTTAACCAAAATTTGTTAAGCAGGTAATGGGTTGGATGTTTGGTTGTTTCATCGTCTCGCACAATTGCACTAAGAGAGCCGTATTCAAATAAAAAACCAACAAAATAATTATAGAAATTGGGTAATTCTACGTCGTCTCCTGTTCTAATGAATTGATGAGTAAACTCTTGTAAACTACTTGTAGGTATTTCGCAAAAAACAGCCTCTTCGCAAGTTGGTTCCCTTTTGTCTCTAACTTTATATTCTTTCCATCTCATATAAACTAAAGTTGCATGTTCAGGCAGAGAACTCTTCATCAAGAACTGTATTTTATTACCTCTTTTCAGAAGCAGTTCTTCAGGGTGATCAAGTTTGTCATTTAAAGTAGAGTGGACGGTTTGAACATAAGGTTCTAACATTTTTATTAAATTTAAACGAGTGTCTATAGCTGCTTGAGCTTCAAAACTTAGAAACGTTGTTACTTGTTCCGGAGATATTCCATCCGCAGGATCCAAAAACGGAATAATTTCATCTCTCATCTCTAAAATTCGCTGTATTCTAGCTAGTCTGGTATCTGCTGCTATTGGTATTGGGTTGAGTTCGTGCATTGACATGATGGGAATTATATCAAAAGTGTGTTTACGAGTACAGTTTTCTGTATAATGCTGGCATAATCTTTAGTATTAATAAGCAGATTATTATAATGTTTAAGGGAGCAAGCGGGGGAAAAATCCCCAGGTGCCAAACTAGTCCACCCCTTAGGTGGTCAGTGGTCTCAGCCTTATCAGTTTATCTCCCGGGCGGCCGATCTATAAAATCCTTCCCCTCAATAATAAAAGCTTCTCTTGGTTCGTTAACTTCTCGTTGATTAACCTCAATTTCTGTAGCACTGGGTACGGTTTCTACTTTAGTTCTAATACGGTAGTAACTATCCACAAAAAAATATAAAGAAAGAAAAATGATGGCAACAATTATAATATTCTTTTTTTGAGGTATAAAATCTTCTTTTGGTAAAATAAAATTTGTAAGCATGGACGCAATTATAAAAGGCCCAAATACCAGAAGCCAGTAAAATCCAACCGGTTCGATAAGTGAGTTTTTTGGAATAATAACATACGAAATTAAAGGAATTACTGAATAAGTAATAAGGGATAAAATAAAGCCTGTCAAAAAAGCTTTTAATTTAGATTTAAAACCAAAAAGTACCAATCCCAAAAGTCCGCCAAAAAAACTGTTAATTAAAGTAACTGAAATTAAAGTATTAAAAATTTGCGGCAACCGTACATTGTTTTCAGAAAATTTGAAGACCTCAAAAATCAGAAAAGCCAGGACGCCGGGCGTTATTAATAATAGAGAGCCAAATAGCATACCAATTACTATTTTCCTAAGATCAATTTTTAAAGCTTTCATAGCTTTAGATTTTACCATATATATTTTTAAAATGTTATAATACCAGACACATGAGAAGAGAAAGAGAACAAAGGAGTCAAAATCCAATATTTGAAAAAAGAGTAAAGGTAACAATTGGCCCGGAATTAATTGATCCGATTTTTAGCCATGTAGATAATTTAGATCAGTTAAAATTGTTGCAGGATACAAGAAAAAGAGTAATGAATGAACATGGTTTTGGTCTGCAAATGTTACAAGAACATGATTTACTGCCTTTTTTAATAGAGAATCATTCTCAACATAAAGGACAGGTTTTACCGGGAGAAGTTGAAATTCAAATAGGTATAACTACTTCTTTATCAAGGATTATTTTTCACCAACAAATAATAAAAGATAATAATGTGCTTGTTGATACCCAATGTGAATATATATTGGTTAATGATAAAGGTAGACCTCAGAGAATTCCTAAAGAATTTGTAGAAAGACTTCATACAGCTGCTTTAGGACACAGTTCGACCTCTTGAATTTTGGGAGCAAGAAGAAAAGGTGTAAAGAGAAAAACACCCTAAAATATCAGGGGTCAGGATATCTTATTGTTTTGTGGGGCAGGAGGACCAGAGGCCGAGGTTTTTTTCTCTGGCCTGTTTTTCTAAATTGTTAAAATCATTTAAATATTTTGTAGGGTATTGTTTGTAAGAAAAAGCGTAGCCTTGTTTTACCATTTCTGCGTTTACAAATGTTCCGTTGTCTAAATAAACATACCTTAATAATCTGCTATATTTATCTCTGTTTCCTTGTGTTTTATCATCCACCAGTTTTACATATTTACCCGATACAAAACTTTTCATTTTATTAGAGGCTTCCTTACCAAAACACTGAACCGGTTTTCTTGGATCAACTGTTTCGGGAGTATCAATTGCTAAAAGTCTTATGCTTTCGATTTTGCCTCTAATATTAACTTTTATTGTATCCCCGTCAACAATTCTAGTTACCTTAAACAATTTTTGTTTATCTAATTCTGTTTCTATATATGGAGTGGCTGTTATAACAGATTTTTTAGTAACAATTCGTTTTATAACTGTTGGGATTGCTATTGGTTGTTCTATTTGAGTTTCCTGAACAATAGGTGCTGTTTGTTGAGTTGATGTAGAATCGGAATCTCCAGCAACCGTGCCTCCATTGTGGCAATGTCTTTCATTCCAAGGAACACCCCAAGAATCGCAATTTGTCCGGCAATAATGGCAACCATCGGATGCGGTTCTTCCTGGATGAGCAAGAGCAATATTATTAATTGTTAGAAATAGGAAAATAGATAATGCTAGCAGTAATATCTTTTTCATTTTGTAGCTTTTCTTATACTCCTTTTGTTTCTATTTGTCAAAAAATTTTACTGAGAGGATTGTTAAATTGCTGAATTGTTAAAAGAGAATAAGGGAAGGTAAGGGAGAATAAGGGGGAGTTAGGTATAAATTGATAAGAAGATCCTGAAATATCCAACAAGCGGACTAACTTTTTCAAAGTGTCGAATTCAGGATGACAGGGGCGGTTTTATTGGAAGGGTTGGATATCGGATTGATCGGAAGGTTTTAAAACTTGGGAGCAGCTGTCGTATTGGCCGGTGGCGTAGACTTGGGCGTTGAGATAATTATAGTAAGAAACTCCTCTTGTGTTGGGAAGAAAGATAGTTGTGCGGTCGTCTTTTAATAAGATTATCCGCTTTTTTTGAGAAACGGCGCTTTGAACGGTAAACAGATTACTGTAGTAGTCAAAAACCGCGCCTAAAAGGGGAACGGTGGATCTTTCAATGGTTACGGAATCAAGCTCTTTTATCATGCCAACCTGTGTTTGAACCCCTTTATCACAAAGCATTTTTGAGCCTCCGAAAATTCCAAATACGGACAAAGCTAGAGCAACGCCCATAATGCCCAAAGAACCTTTGAGGGTAAAAGAAAAGGCTTTTTGTTTTTTAATGTCTTGAAGAAGCATTGTAATTCTGCGTAGAGGATTGCCGATGTGAACATCAAGAAGGGTAGAGTCGTCGTGGGTTTTGGAAACAGAGGTGGTGTTATGAAGGAGGTTTGTAAGCGGACTGTTTGATGCTTGCTGTGGCTTGGAGGCTTGAGGAGCGTGGAGTTCTGGTTTGGGGGCGAAGTGGCCATGATCATCGTGGGGTTGGCTTTCTACTGCTATTTCGTGATTTGATTTTTCTTCTTCCTGAGGCGTTTTTTCCGGTTCCACATCTTCCATATAATTAGTATGGAACAAAGAAAGAAGCGAAGTCAAGTATTAGGGCGATTTGGGAAATTTGGGAAATTAGGGAGATTGGGGAGGTAAGGGAGATGAAAGACGGAGAAACGGTACCGTTAAACGGTGGAAACGGTGTAAAGTTAGCTTTGGTTAGCCTCGAAAAAACACCGTTTTGAAACGGTAAACGGTAAAAAACGGTAATTTGATTGCTAAATCAATCTAAAACGGTAAGCGTATAAGCTTTTTTAATCTACCGTTTGGCACCGTTTAGGCGGAAACGGTGGGTTGGGGAAGTTGGTGGAGTTTGGTATAATCATTGTTATGAACTTATCGGTCGGGATAGTAGGATTACCAAACGTTGGAAAGTCTACGCTTTTTAACGCGCTTTTGAAAAAGCAAACGGCGTTTGTGGCGAATTATCCTTTTGCGACGATAGAGCCGAATGTGGGTGTTGTGCCTGTGCCAGACGCGCGATTGGAAGTTCTGGCTGATATTGTTGCAAACGAGATCCTGAAACAAGTTCAGGATGACAAAAAGAAAAGGCCGCCAATTGTTCCGGCGGCTGTGAAGTTTGTAGATATCGCAGGTTTGGTAAAGGGGGCGGCGGAAGGGGAAGGATTGGGAAATAAATTTTTGTCTCATATCAGAGAAGTAGATGCAATTTGTGAAGTTATCAGGTATTTTAAAGACGTAGACATTGCCCATGTTTCTGGCGTACCGGATCCGGAATCGGATCGGGAAGTTGTAAATACGGAACTTATTTTGGCCGATTTGCAGACTTTGGAAAAACAACAACCACCCAAGAAAAATTCTACGAAAGAAGACTTAATAAGATGGGAGGCAGTTCAAAAACTAAAAAAAGGCATGGACGAAAGCAAGTTGGCAAAAGAAATACATTTATCGGATGAAGAAAAATCTCTAGTTAAAGATTTGCAGCTATTAACAATGAAACCTTTTATTTATGTTGCAAATGTAGACGAAAATCAGCTCAAAGAACAATTTCTGGAAAATACAATTCCGATTTCGGCGAAAATAGAACAGGAATTATCGGAACTGACGGAAGAAGAACAGAAGGAATATCTGCTTGACTTAGGTCTTAAAGAATCAGGACTTGAGCGGCTTATCCAAAAAGCATACGAGGCACTGGGATTAATATCTTTTCTAACAGCGGGAGAAAAGGAAGTTAGGGCATGGACTATCGAAAAAGGTACAAATGCGCAAAACGCGGCGGGAACGATTCACAACGACTTTATCAAAAACTTTATAAAAGCCGAAGTTGTTTCTTATCAAAATTTTGTTGAAATAGGGGGTTGGAAAAAAGTTCGGGAATTAGGCAAAGCAAGATTTGAAGGAAAAGAATACATTATGCAAGACGGGGACGTTGTGGAATTCAAGATAGGGAAATAAAATTCATTGTTACATTGCAAATTTGCTGAATTATTAACATTTCCCTAGGTGCGAATATAAGTCCACCCCTGGGGTGAACGGATGGTGATTGTCTCATTTACCTCTTGCTTTCAGGTTCGGAATCGTGGTAAAATTTGTGGATGAGATTGTACGAATTGGTATTGGTTTTAAGAACTTCTCTATCGGATGGGCAAAGAAAAAAATTGCTCGAAACAATTAAATCCTGGCTTAAGGACATAAAAATTGCCAAGGAAGACGAGTGGGGACAAAAAACTTTAAGCTATAAAATCAAAAGGGAAGTAAGCGGATATTATACTCTTTTAACTCTTGAATCGGAAAATTCTGTTCCTTTAGATTTAGAGAAAAAGATTTTAGCGCAAGAAAATATCTTAAGACATTTATTGATAAGAAGGAAATAAGTTGAAAGTTGAAATTGGAATATGGCACGGAGTTTAAACAAAGTTCAATTGATTGGGAATATGACGAGGGATCCGGAGCTCAGATACACGCCCAGTGGCGCTGCTGTATGTTCGTTTAGTATAGCAACAAACAGAGGCTGGACAACGGATACGGGCGAAAAGAAAGAAGAAGTAGAATTTCATAGAATTGTCGCGTGGAATAAATTGGCAGAACTTTGCAGTCAGTTTTTAATTAAAGGCAGAAAGGTTTATGTCCAAGGGAGATTGGCTACAAGATCCTGGACTGCTCAGGACGGAACCCAAAAAAACACGACAGAAGTGGTTATAGACGATATGATTTTACTTGATTCTAGAAGACCGACCGATGAGCATGGTGCGAGCGAACCAAAAGTTCAATCTAAAAAAACAGAAGAATCAATAATAGACGCGAAAAAAGAGGACAAAAAGGGGGAGACTAGCGAAGAATACACCGATGTTGCTCCGGACGATATCCCTTTTTAAATATTTTTATGAGAAAAACAACTACAAGAAGAGTTAGAAAAATAATTGTTCCGAAAAAATGTTATTTTTGCCAGGAGATAAAAATTCCAAATTTTTCGGATGTTGAAGTTTTAAGAAGATTTTTAACCGAAAGAGGTAAAATTATCGGACGGGACAGAAACGGACTTTGCGCGAAACACCAAAGAGATTTAGGTCTTTCCATAAAATACGCAAGGCACCTGGCGCTACTTCCGTTTACGGGAAAGTATTGATAAGGTTTCGTTATAATGAAAGCACAAACAATCAGAATCATCTTTGTCATCCTCATTGCTTTTTTTATAGGTTATTATTTTGGAATCAATAAAGTATCGTTTGATTGGAAAAACTACAAGCCGAATGTTTCGATTGTCAATAAAGAACCTCCGGCGTCTATTTCGACTGTTGATTTCTCGCTTTTTTGGACTGTTTGGCAAAAATTGCAAAACTCTTACTACGATAAAAAAGTTATAGACCCTCAAAAACTTCTTAACGGCGCAATTACAGGTATGGTTCAAAGTTTGGGCGATCCTTACACTGTATTTTTGCCACCAACCCAAAACGCTGATTTTAAAGAGGGGATGGCCGGACAATTTCAGGGAATTGGGGCAGAACTTGGCGTAAAAGAAAAACAAATTATTGTTGTGGCGCCTTTGGATGGTATGCCTGCTCAAAAGATGGGTGTAAAATCCGAAGACGCGGTTCTTAAAGTGGACGGAAAGCCTACAGAGGGTTGGACTTTAGCTCAAGCCGTTGAAAAAATAAGAGGGCCAAAAGGCACAAGCGTTGTTTTAACGGTTCTTCACAAGGATGAGCAAAAACCGGTTGACTTAAAAATAACAAGAGACACAATTACTGTCAAAAGTGTTGTCGGGTGGGTTAAGAAAGTTAAAGATATAGAACGCATTAAAAAAGATAAGTTATCACGCGACCAAGAAATCATTTATATAAGGCTTTCCCAATTTGGAGACAATACAAATCAGGAGTGGCTTACCATTGTGAATAAGCTCTCGTTGGATACAAGTAAAAACAAAAATGTAAAAGGTTTAATATTGGACTTGCGCAATAATCCGGGAGGGTATTTAACAGACGCTACTTTTATTGCGTCGGAATTTATAAAAAGCGGAACGGTTGTAATACAAGACAGAGGCAATAACAACAGAAATGTATTTTCTATTTCCAGAAAAGGATTGTTTTTAGATATACCATTAATAGTATTAATAAATAAAGGTTCGGCCTCCGCATCCGAAATAGTTGCAGGGGCATTGCGTGATCATAACAGGGCAAAGCTTATTGGAGACACTTCTTTTGGAAAAGGGACAATTCAGCAGGCGGAAGATTTAGGGAACGGTGCCGGTCTTCATGTTACAATTGCAAAATGGTTAACGCCTAATGAAACTTGGGTGCACGGAAAAGGACTTACTCCGGATATTTCCGTGTCACTGGACGCTAAAGATCAGACCCGTGATAGTCAACTTGAAAAGGCCGTCGAAGAATTGGTAAAATAATTTCCAGAAACTAGGAGCTAGCAATTAGCCACTAGTAACTGGCGACTAGAACTAATTAACTAATGGCTAGTTGCTAATAAACTAATTATATGCGTAAACTCATTATCTTAGTCTTAATACTTGTTATATTTTCCTTTGCGTGGGGGGGTGTGGAAAAATATGCCCCGTCAATTAATAGTGTTTTAAAAAAGCCGGTAAATTTAGAGATTCCATCGGAAAAAGTTAAAGTTGTCACGGAAGAGTCGGTTGTTATTAACACTGTTAAAAATGTCGGACCATCTGTTGTAACGGTTTCCGAAATAATAAGCCAGCAGGCAGTTTCTCCTTTTGATTTTGGTCCTTTTTCTATCCAAATTCCAAAGTCTGATCAACAACCATCTATGCCTCAGAATATCGGATCCGGATTTATAGTATCGGGTGATGGATTTATAGTTACAAACAAGCATGTTGTTTCAGATATAGGTGGGAAGTACCAAATAATTACGAGCAACGATAAAAAATACGATGTGCAAAAAATCTACCGTGATCCGTTAAACGACGTAGCAATATTAAAAATAGATCCCTCGCAAAATCAAGGTTCAGAGTTAAAGCCCGTGTCTCTTGGTGATTCATCCCGTTTGCAGGTTGGGCAGTTTGTTATAGCGATTGGAACGGCATTAGGAGAGTTTAGAAATACTGTAACAACGGGCGTAATATCGGGACTCGGTCGTGGCATTACTGCCGGGTCAGAATTTCAGGGATTTGCGGAAAGACTGGATAATGTTATTCAAACGGATGCGGCGATTAATCCCGGAAATAGCGGCGGACCTCTTCTTAATTCTGCGTCTCAGGTAATTGGCATAAACACGGCAGTTGCAAGCGGTGGCCAAAATATTGGTTTTGCATTACCGATTAGTGTTGTTAAAGATTCTTTAAAAAATTTTAACGAGACAGGACAATTTAACAGGCCGTATTTGGGAGTTAGTTATAAAATGATAAGCAGGGAGCTGGCTGTTGCGAACGATGTCCCTGAAGGAGCATATATACAGACGGTTATTAAAGATTCTGCTGCCGAAAAAGCGAATATACAACAAGGAGATATAATTACCAAAATAGATAATCAAAAAATTCAGGACAAAACGGAACTTGCCACAATTATCGCTCGCAAAAAAGTAGGGGATAAGTTAAAAATTACCTTATGGAGACAAGATCCGGAATCAATGGATACAGCTGGAAAAACAATGGAAGTAACAGCCACTCTGGAAGAAGCCCCCTCGCAATAAATTTACCATTTGCCAATTACCATTTTCCAATTCATTTTTCAATTTGATTATTTGAAAATTGAAAATCAGAAAATTAAATGGTAGATGGAAAATAGACAATGGAAAATCTTTCAAAAAATTGATATTCTATATGTATGGGAAG
>Ga0209542_10015538_pt1 | contig 12761 bp, 11 predicted proteins | sample RifCSPhighO2_01_FD_184028 | JGI IMG/M metagenome (GOLD analysis project Ga0209542, IMG submission 184028) | Soil microbial communities from Rifle, Colorado - Rifle CSP2_plank highO2_0.1 (SPAdes) (version 2) | ecosystem: Environmental > Terrestrial > Deep subsurface > Rock core/Sediment ...
GTCAAAAAAGTGACGCTGGTAAATTCACTAGCCATGAATTTACCAGCTAAGTCCTCGGCTCCGTCCCATCATTGGGACAGGAGCCTCGTAATTCACTTTTTTGCCCAGACCCTCGCTTTAGAAGGCAGCACTAATTATGAATAAGCAAATTGTTTTAATCCACGGCGGAGATATGTATAGAGACCCTGAAGCTTATTTGGAATATCTAAAAAAATATCCGCTTGATTTTGAGAGACACGCTTTGCGCAAAGCTGGTTATCAGGAAAATTTAGCAAAGCATCTGGGCGAAGGCTTCCAAGTGATTCGGCCCGAAATGCCGAATAAACGAAACGCTAGATATGTAGAATGGAAGATTTGGTTTGAAAAATTTTTTCCATTTTTGGAAGATGGCGTGATCCTGGCCGGAGGTTCGCTGGGCGGGATTTTCCTAGCCAAGTATCTAGCAGAGAACGATTTTCCGAAGAAAATTAAAGCGCTATTTCTGATTGCCGCGCCCTCGGCTGATAATCCGCCTAAATATAAATTGTTGGATTTTGCCCTACCTGACAGTCTGGATAAAATCCACTCTCAGGCTGAAAAGATTTTTTTGTATCACAGTACGGACGATGAAGGGGTGCCGATTGCGGATTTGGAACGTTACAAACATGCGTTACCGGAGGCGACCATCAGAGTATTCAATGACCGCGGACACTTTAAGTACCCCGACCTTCCCGAGTTAGTAACAGACATAAAAAGCCTCTAACCAATATGATAAACAAAGAAGAACTAATTTTTACAGTGGATGAGAATAACCAGCCGATTGAGACGGTAACCAGGAGGCAGGCGCACACCGAAGGCATTTGGCACCGGGTGGCGGATATCGTGGTTATCAATTCCAACAACGAGATTTTGTGCAACCAGCGGTCCATGCTCAAAGACAACAGCCCGGGAAAATGGGATATCCCGTTTGGCGGCCACGCTCTTGCCGGAACGGACATGGTCCAATGCGCCATGGATGAATTGCGGGAAGAGAGTGGCATCGTGGCCAAGCGAGAAGACCTTACTTTTTATGGCCAGTTCAAAGAATCTTCAAACAATGGAACAGACAACCAATTTTTCTATGTGTATATTTACAAATGGAATGGCAAGGTTTCTGATTTGACTTTGGAAGTAGAAGAAATAGTTGACGCAAAATGGGTATCTTTGGAAACATTGAGGCGAGAATACCTGGTTGAAAAAAAAGATACCTGGACCCACCCGCCTTATATGGAAGATTTACTCAATGAAACAGGTACAAAAACCCTAATTTAACCTATTCAGGACGGTCGCGCAAAATAGGTTATAGTGGAAACAGCGCACTTTTTTTATCACGTCGGTCGCGACCGACGTGATTTATTGGCCAAAATTCAGTATAATAAACAGACTATGCTACATATCGGCCGCAATATTATAACCCTCCTGATTTCCAAGATACTCGGCGCGGCCATTATATTTTTGGTGTATACCAGGCTGATCCAGTACCTGGGCCCGGAATCGGCCGGCCAGTACGGTCTTTTGGCCGCGTACCTCACAGTATTCAGCTTTTTCGTGGATTTGGGGATGCAGCAGCTGGTCATTAAGAAAATCAGCGAAGACAAAACCCATGTGGCCAAGTACCTTGGCAACTATTTAAGCATCCAGTTCGGGCTGGGTCTGTTTTTCATGGTTGTAATGGACGTGATTGTCTACAACGCCGGCTATGAACCCCTGATCAGGCATTCGCTTTATATCATCGCTTTAGGCCTGTTCCTCTCATCCATGACCATGCCGCTAATGGCAGTCATCAATGGTTTCCAGAAGCTGTCCATCATTGCCCGGGTAAATTTTTTCAACTCCCTGGTCAACGCCGCTATGATGCTAGTGGCGGTAACGTTCACAAAAAGCATTTTTTTTCTGGCATTCATCCCGGTAGTTGTGGCTGGAATCGATATCCTGATTTATTCAATCATTGTCCATCGCAAATTCACGCCGTTTCAGTTCCAGTTTGATCGGGCGTTCGTCAAGCAGATGTTCATTTGGAACATGCCGTTCATGCTGTTGACAATATTCAGCATTTACAACCGGATTGATACACTAATCCTGCCGCATCTGAGGAATTTTACGGAAAACGGATACTATACCGCTGTGTACAAATTTTGGGACACGCTCGCGTTTTTGCCGGCCGTGGTCGCAGCCGCGCTTTACCCATATTTTTCGGATATCCTTTCCCGCGGGCAAAAAGAAGAGGCTGCCAAGACAATAGCTACGTACACCAGGTACATGATTGCCCTGGCCGTTCCTATTTCTGTAGGCGCATTTATCCTTTCCCGCAAGCTGACCGTCGCGTTTTTTGGCGCGGAATTTGCCCCGGCCGCGCCGGCGTTGTGGCTGTTGGTATTGGCCGTGTCTGTGCTGATGGTATATGTGCCGGTCAACAGCATGATTATCTCCCAGCGAACCCACACCGCGACCAAGGTCACAGGCCTGACCCTTTTGTTTAATTTGGGGGCCAATTTCCTGCTGGTCCCGAAATTCGGGTTCGTGATGGCTGCCGGCATTACCCTGGTTTCGGAAATGATCCAGCTCATTGGCTACACCTGGGTAGTCCAGCGCAAAGTGGTTTCGTTTCCATACTTTAAGAACTTCGTAAAACCTGTTTTGGCTGGTGGAGGGATGGCTGCAATCGTTTACTTGGTTCAGGGTTTAAACCTCGCCTTGGTCATCGCGCTCGGAGCCATTGTTTACAGTATCGGCTTGTTTGTCCTGAGGTTTTTCCAAAAAGAAGACTGGGAATTGTTGGTGGCTTCGATTAATTTTCGGCAGAAGGTGGAACCGGACAATATCCGGGGAGGGAATTTATGAAAATAGGCATTGAAGCGGAGCGCGCGAATTTGCCCAACCCGACCGGGGTGGAGCGCTACGCGGCTGAACTTATCAAACATTTCGCTCGTCTGGATTCGAGGAACGAATATATTTTATATTTCCGAACCACGCCGCAGGACTGGTTTTACCGATTGCCCAAAAATTTTTCCGTGAAAGTCATGCCGTTCCCGAAGTTCTGGACCCAAATCCGCATTTCCTGGGAAATGCTGATTCATCCGGTGGATCTGTTGTTCATACCCGCATCAGCCCTGCCGTTTTGGCATCCGAAGAAATCCGTGGCTACCGTGCATGACGTGGCGTGGCGGATTTATCCGGATGCGTTCACGAAAATCATGCGCCGCTACCTGGAATGGTCCACCAAGCTGGCCGTGAGGAGCGCGGCAAAAGTCATTGCCGTTTCGGAAGCGACGAAAAAGGACTTATGGAAGTTTTACAATATCGAGCCGGAGAGAGTTGCGGTCACTCCGCTTGGGATCAATCAGGACTTCCGGCCAATGAGCTACGAAGAGGTTCAGCCGGTCCTCGATAAGCACGGTTTGGTGTACCAGAAATATGTCTTGTTTCTCGGGACCATGCAGCCCCGCAAGAATATCATCCGCCTGGTGGAGGCTTTCCAGAAACTGAAGAAGGAAAACCATATTGAGGAAAAACTGGCGATTTTCGGCGGCAAAGGCTGGCTCTGGGAACCAATCCTGGCAAAAATCGAAATAGCAGAAAAGGATGGTTCAATCAAATATTTCAGTTACGCTCCACAGGAAGATCTGCCATATTTATATGCTGGCGCCAAACTCCTGACCTTGCCTGCCCTTTATGAAGGGTTTGGCCTGCCACCGCTGGAAGCTATGGCCTCGGGTACGCCAGTAGTTGTTTCTAATATTTCGTCTCTCCCTGAGGTGGTGGGGGACGCGGGCAAGCTGATTGACCCAACTTCCGTTAATTCCATTGCCGCCGGCCTCTTGGACGTTTTGACCAACCCGAAACTTCGGGAAGAAATGATTGCCAAAGGGCTGGTCCAAGCCAAAAAGTTCACCTGGGAGAATACGGCTAAGGAAACTTTGAAAGTATTTGAAAGTTTAAAATAAGTATGCAAACTTTTCTCATTACAATTTTTGCTATTTTATCCGTTGCGAGCTTCTGGCAGTTTATCCGCAGCAGGTACAAATTGGCGCCGCTGTGGCTCATGCTTTCGGCGTGGTTTGTTGCAATTGCGATTTCACAGCTCAAGTTATCTTCGCTGGAGCTGCCCTGGCCCGGGCGTTTTTGGTTCTTGGTGCTTGTGTCCCTGGCAAGCTTTACGATCGGCTTCTTGGTTTTTGAGCGAATATGGACAAAATATCCCTGGTGGGAACAGTGCCAGCTCTTGGTGCGAAATGGCGTTTCCCTTGGGCGCCTGCGGATTTTGATTTACGGCTTGGCTTGCGTTTCAGCAGTTGGCCTTTACCTCTATTACACCCGCTCGGGCAATTTTCCGCTGTTGGCCGCTGACCCGGACGCGTTCCGGTTTGAGGCGGATACAGCAGTGCCAGGCCTGATTAATTACGCGTCCCAACTGGCCCGGGTTTTCATCCCCCTGTCGTTTTTCCTGATGTTTTGGCCTGCCCGCCACGCAAGCCCGCTTGCGGGCGTTGCGGGCGGGGAAAAGTATAATTTTAAAAAACATTGGGATTTAAGTTTACTGAGCGTGGTGGGCGTAATCAGCCTGTTGCTGTTTGCATCCCGCACCCAGATTTTTTTCATAGATTTGTGGATTATGGCCATGTATCTGTTGGTGCGCAAACCCAACCTGAAGCAAGCCCTGAAGTTTTACCCGATATTTTTGCTGGTTACGGTTTTGATGCTCGCAGCTATCCCGCTTTACCGGCAGTACCAAAGCTATGGCGATGGGTATTTAGCAGGAATAACTGGTATTGATACTACCAATTTCAACCCCGTGGCCAAGGCATTCATGCCAATTTATGTCGGGGTGTCCTTCAACCAGCAGGCCCTGCTTCACGCGGACAGTTATTACCGGACCCATGAACTGCAGCATGGCAAAGTATCACTGGACCCGTTTACTAATATATTCGGCAAGTTGATTCCGGGGCTCAATAACCTCAAATCCAATTTTGATTTGGGCGCGATTTTCTATTCCTGGTGGAATACCGGCACATATTTGTTCCCGTTCGTGCAGGATTTTGGCACAGCCGCGTTTTTCACCATCCCGTTCATCATGGCCGGCCTCCTGACCCTATCCTGGCGGTATTGGGAAAGCAATCCGAATTTTCTGTCCCTTAACCTTTACGCTTACTCCATGTTTTTCATTGTCATGACCGTATACTTGTCATTCACGGTGCGGGCGGAAATGTATCTGGATTTGATGCTGCTATTCGTAAGCTATTTATTCGTCTCCAAAAAGATTAATGAAAGTTAGCGTCATACTTGTAATTTACGAGGGAAAAAAGTACATCAAACCAGCGTTTGATGCTGTCTTTAAGCAGACCCATCAGGATTTGGAGGTGATTGCGGTCATCAACAAGTCCACGGACGGGGCCAAAGAAGAAATCCAAAACAACTATCCGCAGGTTAAAATTATTGACCCGGGAGAAAATTTGTTTTTCGCCAAAGGCAATAACGTCGGTATAGCGGCTGCCAGCGGGGAGTATATACAACTTGTGAACCAGGACGTAATTTTGGAACCTAATTACGTGCAAGAAATTTTAAAGGTTTTTTCGGATTCGCAAGTTGCGGCTGCCACGGGCAAGATTTTGCGTTATGATTTTGAAAGCAACAAAAAAACCAAGGTGGTGGACACTTTGGGTATTGTGATGTACAAGTCTGGCCGGGCGCGGGATATTGGCCAGCTGCAGGAAGACCATGGCCAGTTTGAAAATCAGGCAGAGGTGTTTGGGGTATCGGGAGCCGTACCCATGTACCGCAAATCGGCCCTGGAAAAAGTGAGATATCCATTAACCCCCTCACCCGTCCGGTCATCGGACCGGACACCCTCTCCCGCGAGGGGAGAGGGACGATTTGAAGAAAACCATTTTGAATATTTTGATGAGGATTTTGGGTCTTACTGGGAGGATGCGGATTTATCCTGGCGCCTGAACACAGCCGGGTTTAGGAATGTGTATGTCCCAAAAGCCGCGGCTTACCATGGCCGCACTGCTGGGCAGAGCGAAGGGGGATACCTGCATCTGTTTAAGTTCATCAAACACCATTCAAAGTTATCCCGCCAAGTCCTGAAGTGGAATTACAAGAACCACTTTTTGATGTATATTAAGAATGCCCCATATATCCACCTCGCGTTTATAATCCGCGAAATCGCGATGCTAGGATACATAATTCTGTTCGAAACATCCACCCTGAAAGTGGTGCCGGAACTGTTGCGCCAGCTTCCTAAAATTTGGAAAAAAAGACAATGGATTTATCAGTCATAATCTTAAATTACAATACCCGAGACATCCTGCGCCGCTGCTTGGCGTCGGTTTTTGCATCGCACACGGATTTTAAGTTTGAAGTCCTGGTGGCGGACAACGGTTCAGCCGATGGCAGCCAGGAAATGGTGAAGTCCCAGTTCCCACAAGCCAAGCTCACTGAGAACGGCAAAAATGTCGGATTTTCCAAGGGCAATAATGCGGCCATTGGGCAATCAAGTGGGCGGTATGTTTTACTGTTAAATTCCGATACGGAAGTGCGGCCCAATACGCTTGATTTGTGCGTGAAGCGCATGGAAGCGGACAAGGACATTGGCATTTTGGGCTGCAAGGTCCTACTGCCGGATGGTTCCTTGGATAAAGCCTGCCGCCGCAAATTCCCAAATCCCTGGAATTCTTTTTTACGCCTCTTTGGCCTGCGACGCTTCAGCAACTATAATATCAACTCGCCGGTTAACCAGGAAGTTGAAATAGATGCGGTGACCGGGGCGTTCCTGATGATTAGGAGAGAGGCTATGGATAAGGTGGGGTTGCTCGATGAGGATTATTTCATGTATGGCGAAGATTTGGACTGGTGCTGGCAGGTTAAGCACACCGGGTTCAAGGTGCTGTATTATCCCCAGGCGGAAATTACGCATTATAAATATTCTTCCTCCCAATCAATCCCGTTTTTCATCATCCGGCAGGCGCATGACGCCATGAAGATTTTTTACCGCAAGCATTATGCTTCAAAGTACGGCTGGCTGTTCAACGATTTCGTTTATTTGGGCATCACTTTGCGAATGTATCTGGTAATGCTGGTCAATGTATTTCGGAGCAAAAAATCCGTGCATTAATTTTACAAATCCCGAAAATTAAGATAAAGTTACCACATGGAAAACCTCAATCAGACCCCTGAAACAAACACAACTGACACACAACGTCCGAAACAAATGAAGATTTACGCCATTGGCGTGCTTTTGGTTTTTGGCGCGTATTTTTTGGGGTATGTAAACGGTACGGGCCAGCTTAAATTTTCGGATGGCAAAGTTGAGATTACCCGGGGTAATATTCCTTCCTATGCCGCGGATTATTCCTTGCTTTGGGACGCGCTCGACATTGTTAACAGCAAATTCGTAGACCGGCCCTTGGACCAGCAGAAACTGATGTATGGCGCGGTCGCGGGAATGGTGGCGGCCACCGGCGACCCTTACACGACGTTCTTTGACCCGGAGCAGGCTAAAGCGTTCAATGAACAGCTCAACGGTTCCTTTGAAGGCATCGGCGCGGAAGTCGGCACCAAAGACGGCCAGATTGTGATTGTGGCGCCGCTCGACGACACTCCGGCTCAACGCGCGGGTCTCTTGGCCGGCGACATCATCCTGGGCATTAATGTGGAGAGCACGGTGGGGATGAGCGTGGACCAGGCTGTTTCAAAAATTCGCGGCAAAGCCGGTACAGACGTAAAACTTACCGTATTGCACCCAGGTACACAGGAGCCCCAGGAAATTACCATTACGCGGGCGCAAATTGAAATCAAAAGCGTAACTTTTGAAACCAAGACTGTCGCTGGCACGGACAAGAAAATTGCAGTCATCAAGGTCAACCAGTTCGGCGATGACACAAAGGGGTTATTAAATCAGATGGTTGATTCTGTGGCTACCGGCAATTTCGCCGGACTTGTCCTCGATTTGCGCAACAACCCGGGTGGATACCTCGAAACCGCAGTCACGACAATTTCGCACTGGATTGACGCAGGCCAGCCTGCGGTTGTGGAAAAAGGATATGCGCAGACGCAAAAAGATTACAAAACCGTTGGCATCCCGAGACTTAAGGGAGTGAAAACCGTGATTCTGGTCAATGGCGGCTCGGCTTCGGCTTCCGAAATCGTAGCCGGCGCCCTCCAGGACTACAAAGCCGGGACTTTAGTCGGGACAAAAACCTTTGGCAAAGGCTCGGTACAGGAATTACAGGACTTAAAGGGCAACGCCGAAATCAAAGTTACGGTAGCGAAGTGGTATACTCCGAATGGCCGAGGCATCCATGAAATTGGCTTGGAGCCGGATGTGACGGTTGAAATTACACCGGAAGACACCAAAGCCGAAAAAGACCCCCAAATGGACAAAGCCCTGGAATTATTGAAATGACCAAGCTTTAAAAAGCTAAATTCCATAAAGACGAAGCAATTCCGCTTCGTCTTTATCTTTTCTTTAGAATTTCTTTATCAAATCTTTATCCTGTCTATAGTAACCTAATAGCGTATATACGCTATTAGGTTAACTCTTATGTCAAAAACAGCAGGGGAGATAGGGAAGACAATTTTAACCGTTTTAGGGGCAATCGGTATTGTTGCTGTTGCGGTTATGGCTCCAAATATGATTCAAATTTTTGGCAAATCTGGTCGCTATACCAATAGTCAGTATAAAAGGTCTTTGAGTAGTTTGAAGAACAAAAAATTAGTAGCAATTAAAAAAAGTAAGGGCAAACTGCACATCCAGCTTACAAGACGCGGTCATAAGCAGCTTGCCTATAATAATATATACAATATCCGGCTAAAAAAGGAATCGAAGTGGGATAAGAAATGGCGGGTAATAATATTTGATATCCCGGTAAGTCACAATAAAGCGCGAGATGAGTTGACTTATCTTCTTAAAGAACTGGGTTTTAAGATGCTACAAAAAAGCGCCTGGGTCTGTCCGTGGTCTTGCGAAACCGAAGTTGAGCAGATTACGAGTGTCTTCCAAATAGACGATTTCGTAAAGATAATTCTTGCGAATAAAATTCCCGATTCTCAAAAGCTGGAGAAGTATTTTAGAGTTACCTAATAGCGTATATACGTCCAATGGGTACCTAAGGGGACTTGGATAGGATGTAGGGAAAATGGTATAATAAATTATATGACAAGCAAGGAAATCCGCGAGAAATACTTGAAGTTTTTTGAAGAGAAGGGACATAAGGTAATTCCTTCAGCCTCTCTAGTCCCGGCCAATGATCCGACTGTGCTTTTCACGACAGCGGGCATGCATCCGCTGGTGCCCTTTTTACTTGGCGAGACGCATCCGAAAGGAACCAGGCTTGTTAATTTTCAGAAGTGCTTGCGTACAGATGACATCAATGATGTGGGGGACAACACCCACAATACTTTTTTTGAAATGCTCGGCAATTGGTCACTGGGTGATTATTGGAAAAAAGACTCGATTGCTTGGTCATTGGAATTTTTGACCAGCAAGGACTGGTTGAATATCCCGTTGGAAAAATTGGCATTTACGGTTTTTGCTGGCGACAGCGATGCTTCGCGTGATGACGAATCAGTCGAAATCTGGAAATCTTTGGGCGTGCCCGCTGAACGAATCGCTTTCCTGGGGAAAAAAGACAACTGGTGGGGCCCGCCCGGAGTTACTGGCCCATGCGGCCCGGATACAGAAATGTTTTACTGGAGTGGCGGCGAACCTGCGCCCAAGCAGTTTGACCCGGCGGATAAGCGCTGGGTGGAAATTTGGAACAATGTGTTCATGCAGTATGAAAAAACCGCGGAAGGAAAGTTTGTGCCGCTTAAGCAGCAGAATGTAGATACCGGTATGGGCCTGGAACGAATAACCGTAGCGTTGCAAGGTAAGGATAGCGTTTATGATACAGATTTATTTTCATCGATTATGGCGAAGATTGCGGAGAAGTTACCATCTATTGATTCGAAATCACAACGGATTGTAGCAGACCATATTCGTGCCAGTGTATTTCTGCTGGCAGAAGGCATTAAGCCGTCCAAGAAAGATCAGGGTTATGTTTTGCGAAAGTTAATCCGTCGTTTTGTAGCTTTCGGCGGTAAAGTAAACTTGGGTTTCAATTCAGAGTCTATCAAGGAAATTGCCAAGGTCGTCATTAATCAGTATAAGGTAGATTATCCTGAATTGAACGGACCGGAAATACTTCCAAATTTATCAGAAGAAGTTAGAAAATTCCGTACAACATTAGAGAAAGGCTTGAAAATGATTGAAGGGCGAGCATCCGTTACAGGAAAAGAAGCTTTTGATTTGGTACAGTCGCATGGTTTTCCTATTGAACTTATTCGTGAGCTAGTGAAAGTAGATGAAAATGAATTTTCAGAAATGCAAAAAAAACACCAAGAGCTTTCGCGTACCTCATCAGCTGGCCAGTTCAAAGGGGGTTTGGCTTCCGGTTCAGGTAGAATAGTCCGGCTCCATACGGCTACTCATTTGATGAATGCAGCGCTGCGGAAAGTTTTAGGCGAGAATGTCTGGCAAAAGGGGAGTAATATTACCGAAGAACGTACTCGGTTTGATTTCCAGCATGACAAAAAGATGACCGATGAAGAGAAAGCGGCTGTAGAAAAATTGGTGAATGAATGGGTATCTAGGGACTTGAGCGTAAAGCGCGAGACTATGTCACTTGATGAAGCCCGAAAATTAAACGCCATCGGTGTGTTCGGTGAGAAATATCCAGACATAGTTTCCGTGTATACAGTCTTCGACCCAAATACCAATGAAGTCATCTCCCGCGAATTCTGCGGCGGCCCGCACGTGGAGCACACGGGCGTGATTGGTAAATTCAAAATCCAAAAAGAAGAAGCCGTGTCTGCCGGAGTGCGAAGAATTAAGGCAACTATAGAATGATTGATTTACAAAAAGTTTCCGGGTTGCCGATTGCTTTAACAGATGATTTTCATCTGCGGTTTGGCGAGCCGTTAAAGCAAACTGAGCCAGGGGTGCGGGTTTTTGCGGACATGGTCCCGGTGCTGATGAATCAGGGCGCCAAACCCAATCCCGCGCGCACAGAAATGTACTATATGTACCGCGACGTGCATCTGCCGGAACATGAAGCAGTTATTCGGGCCAATCACTTGCGGTATGACCTGACCGTGATTCCACCAGCAATGCTTGGCGAGGAGTTCAATAAAACCGTGGGACATTATCATCCGCCCGTCCCGGGAAAAGATTTAGCATATCCGGAACTTTACGAAGTACTGGAAGGTAGCGCCTTGTTCCTAATTCAAAAAGTGGATGCAACCGGCAAAGAGATTCAAGATATCCAGGCCATCAAAGCCAAGGTTGGGGACAAGGTAATTTATCCGCCCGGTTATGGCCACATCATTGTGAATATCGGAAGCGGCTCTTTGGTAACTGCCAATTGGGTATCAGCGGATTTTGAATCACTCTACCAGCCTATCAAAGACATGGCTGGCATGGGGTATTATGTGGTAAGCGACGGCATCGGCGGGTTTAAGTTTGCCCAAAATGCCAAGTATGACTACATGCCCGCGATTAAATCCAGCGGCACGGCTGATTCCGGTTGGGGCTTGAACAAGGAAGAGCCTATGTATCTCATGGGCGTAGGCAATGTTGCGAACTTGAAGTTTTTGAATAACCCGGAAATTTTGACCTTGGGTTGATTAGTGCTAGAATTACAATATAATATGCCTCCAAAAATTATCAAACTTGGGAAGAAAGACGATATCGCGGCAGCGGTAAAGCAGATTAAGAACATGCGCGACCGAGAGGTTGTTTTTGAGCTGGAAAAAGGTTCAGTCTTGCTCCGAAGCTCCGACAACCTCAAACTCATGAAAAAAACTGCCGAATCCTTGGGTAAAAAAGTTTGGGTTTCGACAGATGATGAAATTGGTTTGATTTTGGCCAAAAAGGCCGGAGTCCTGCAAGGAGGGACGGAAGTCCATATGCCCAAAGGCGCCCCCAGGGTTGCGCGCAGCGATGTAAAATCGCGGTTTTCTGATATCCGGGATTCAGCCCGTGGCATGGCTCAAAAAGCAGAAAAAGCCCGAGCAATGGTTTTGCCGGCCATGGCTGAAATTACTAAAATTGCCCCAACAAAGATTTTTGCCAAGATTAACCCGTTTCGTCGGTTTAGCAGCACTACCTCCAAGGTGGTGGTCTCAAGCCTGGTGCTGATAGTCCTGGCAGTTTTCCTGCTGGCAATCTTCCTGCCATCCGCCAACGTTACGGTGTATGCCCGGTCTGAAATTATTACCAGGGATTTTGAAATCGCGGTGGATAAAAACCTGGCCGCGGCCGACCACACTAACCTGGAAATTCCAGGTGTAGTCGTACTTAAGGAATCTTCCATTACCAAAAACTTCCCAGCTACGGGGAAGATTGCGGCAGGAGAAAAAGCCACCGGTTCAGTGGTGCTGTATAATTTTACATCGAATACGCTAACACTGCGGGCCACCACCACCACTTTGGTTGCAGATGGCAAGAAATTCTTCTTTACCAAAGACACTACTGGCATCCGGCCAACTAATTCTGAAAGTTCCCCGTCCACCGGTCCGATTGAAATAATCGCGGAACTGCCGGGCGCAGATTATAACCTGCCAGCAGATACGAAATCTGAAATCGTGAACGCGGCCCTGGGCAACCAGAATGTTTATGCCAAAAATGCCGCGGCCTTAACTGGCGGCAGCACGGATACGTCCGCGACTTCAGTATCGCAGAGGGATTTTGACGAAGCCGGAAT
>Ga0209542_10015539_pt1 | contig 12760 bp, 13 predicted proteins | sample RifCSPhighO2_01_FD_184028 | JGI IMG/M metagenome (GOLD analysis project Ga0209542, IMG submission 184028) | Soil microbial communities from Rifle, Colorado - Rifle CSP2_plank highO2_0.1 (SPAdes) (version 2) | ecosystem: Environmental > Terrestrial > Deep subsurface > Rock core/Sediment ...
GCTTTCTCTTTGAAACGGCTGATTTTTTGGAAGTACGCTTCCTTCCTATCCTCCGACATCAGCTAGAAGTACAGGAAAAAGCAGATAAGCCCGGAGCTGAAGCAGTAGATCTTTCTAACGTACGGAAGATGATCGGGGAGATCAAAAGAAAGCTGGATAAAGCTATTGTTATTGCCGAGGAAGCATTCAAGCGCTTCCCACCGCAAGATGAAGAAGACCGCCAATTGATCATGAAGCCGCTAAGAAAAATTTACACGTTGAGACAGCTTCTAGATGATAAGAAAAGATATGGATTGAAAGGATTAGAAGGAGATGAATATCTCGCTCTGAAATTAAACGAAGTCGTGAAGATGTTTGAAGGGTTTAGTAAAGGCCTTCATCATCCAGAAGCTTTCGCTGACAAAGTGATGGGGATCATCAAAGGAAATAGGGAAGGAAAAACGATCAGCGGCGGCTTAGAATTATTCCCCGAAGGAGTAACACCAAAACAATACTTTGAACAGCGGAAAAAGGAAAATACCTTGCTGCGAAGAAAGCCGGTCAAGATGCTGGAACATAAGCGGATAGCAAAATATAATGAACTTATCATCCAATGGAAAGCCGCGCAGGAAGCAGGTGACACGGCAAAAGCGGACAAGATCAAGAGAAAGATGAACGACATGCTTATTATCGCAAAAGAGCTGGAGATCAAGAAAGCAGAACGGAGAAATGATACTGCTGCGGTCAGACGATTAAAAGCTGAAGTGAAAAAGTTAGAAAAATAGTCTATAAACTATTTCCAAAAAGAAACAAGATAACAAATATTTATTCTATCTTCAACTTTTTCCCTAAAGCTTGCCCAGGCAATCCAGATTCCGAAAAGATAGCTCGAACGCTTCCCGTTCTTCCATGCAAAGCAGATACCTTCCCTTTGATAACTTTGCCTGCTGGAGATGTCCAGGAAACAGTCTTTCCGATAGCTTTCTCTGCTTTTTCAGCAGTATCCGCTACCTTTAAAACCATCTGTTTTGGGTTAACATGATGCCGTCCTTGCCTAAAATGTACCACAACTGCTTCCATGACCTCTTCAAACCGTGGCTTATTTATAAAGTTTCTGCTGATGATTCAGTATCTTCACTACATCTTCCGGCTGTTCAGCAATAAAATCTGCCCCTGCCTCTCGAAGAGCTTGAGGAGAATTATAGCCCCACGAAACAGCAATGATCTTTATCCCTACCTTATGACATGCTTCAATATCTCTCAGCTCATCTCCGATGTATATTACTTCCTTCGACTGAAGATCGAGCTTGTCCAGAATCTTCTGCAGGGAACGGTGCTTCCTAAACAGACCGCTAGAATAGATGGAAGGAATCTTCACTTTATGCTTGTCAAGAACATGCTGGACCGTATCTTTTCTATTGGATGTGAGAATAGCCACTGTATATTTTTCTTGTAAATCTCGGATCATCTCCACAACCCCTGGAAACAGTTTAGCCAGCTGCAGCTCTTTTTGGATGATTTTCTTCCCCCGCCACATCAGATAGGGAACTTTCCATAGAGAGATGCCCATATCCTGTTTGATCACATCGATAGCCCGCTTATCCCTAATTTGGGAAAGATTGATCTTTCGGTAGCCGAACTGCTCTGCATGCTCATTGACGGACTTGGCCACGATCATCATCGTATCTGCCAACGTTCCATCAAAGTCGAAGATAACTGCCTTGATCGTATGATGCAAAATCTTCGTTGGAGTAGCCATTCTCCCGAGAAAGTTACTCTGTTATAAATATCTTATTGACCATCCAAATCATTAAAAACAGACTCAGCAGAAGAATCCCATGATTAAAGGGCAAGTTGTTTCAGGAGACTTTTCTAAAATCGTGATGAGGATAAAAGCCCAGGAGAAAGTAGAATTAGGTGAGTTAGTTGTCATCGAAGACAAGGGTGAGAAATTCATCCTTCAAGTATATGACCTGATCTACGGCAGCCAGATTTCCCCGCAGAATCTGGAAATGGTAGCAGGAATGAATCTCGAAGAAGGTGATTTTTCCATCATCGATGAAACGCTAAGAAATTATCAGCTTGCTTTCCTCAAGCCAGTCTTGAATGTCAGCGGCAACAGCAAAACCTGTAAAACCTTGCCTGCATTCTTCTCCAAAGTACGCACTATTCAAAAAGAAGATCTTTCTTTTGTAACCACCCCCCCTTACCCTTTATTTCTAGGAAAATTACGCTCAGGAAGCAAAGAATTGGATTTTGATATCTTTTTGTCAGGAAAGGAGGTATTGAGCCATCATGTTTTAATTCCTGCAAGTACGGGCAAAGGCAAGAGTAATCTGATGAGTTGCATCCTCTGGGATATCGTTGGAAAAAATTACGCTGGCATGTTAGTGTTAGATCCGCATGATGAATATTATGGCCGAACCGGCTTAGGATTAAAGGATCATCCTTCTCACAACAGTATCTCTTATTACACGCCGTACTCTCCACCGCCAGGAGCAAAGACATTGAAAATAAATATTACAAAACTGAAGCCCGAGCATTTTCAGGGAGCAATCGGTTTATCTGATCCGCAAAGGCAATGCTTGTTTGTCTACCATAAAAAATTTCAGGAGAACTGGATCGAGCATCTGATGAAAGAAGATCGCATCGAGAACGTAAAATTTCACGAAGATACTATGTCGGTGGTAAAAAGAAAATTAGTTTCTCTGTTGGGATTAGACTTTCAGAACGGAATGTTGAGCTGCCAAGGGGTGTTTGACAGCATTGCGGGAGAAAACACGATCAGCGAGATCTGCCTGGAATTAGAGCAAGGAAAAGTGGTCATCGTAGATACCAGCTATTTTTCCGGCTCTATCGAGATATTGATCGGCAGCATGATCACCACGGAAATTTTTCAAAAATATAAGTATTACAAGAAACAAGGACAGCTGGCAGAGAAGCCTGTCGTATCTATCGTGCTGGAAGAAGCTCCTAGAGTCTTGGGAAAACAAGTGCTGGAACAAGGCAGCAATATCTTTGATGCTATCGCCAGAGAAGGGCGGAAATTTAAAGTTGGCTTGATCGCCATCACCCAATTGCCATCAGAGATTCCAAAAAATATCTTGGCGAACATGAACACCAAAATCATCTTGGGCATCGAGATGAATTCCGAACGGCAGGCTGTCATCGAAAGCTCTCCGCAAGACTTATCTCAGGATAACCGCAACATCGCTTCATTAGATAAAGGAGAAGCGTTGGTTACTTCCACGTTCACTAAATTTGCCGTTCCCATTAAAGTTCCATTGTTCAAGGAATTTGTCAAGAAAGATAAGGCAACGGAAAGTGTCCGACAGAGTTATGTTGGATTTAGCTAAAAATATTTTACTTCTTCGTTTGCTCTTCAACCTTCTTCCCTAAGAAATATGATGTAAACATCACCGCAATAAAGATGAGGGGAGACAATGCAGGAAGGATACCATCACCGGAAAAATACATCGAAGCGCCTGCTCCTATGAAATCTATCAAGAAACCTGCATAAGCCCATTCTTTTACCGTGCGGAACTTCCATTGGAATATTGCAAGTACTCCCAATACTTTTGCTACGCCCAGAATGATGTTCAGATAAGCAGGATATCCTAAATGAGTCATGACCACTATAGAACTCTCCGTCTGTAAGAGCTCTGATATGCCTGACATCAGCATCGCCAGGCAGAAGATGACAGTTACAACCCAATACAATACCTTCATGGTCTTTGGCTTCATGCTCTTTAGATTACAACTAGGAGTATTTATAGTTTCCTGCAAGATTTGGCGGGAATACGACCACGGTGATGTTGATTTCAGGACGAATACCTATGTCTTGACAGTCAAGAAGATTATTGAAGCTGAAAGAAATAGGGGAAACCGTTCCAAGAGACTCCCAGTTATGAACGAAGCTTAAGCGCTTCAGCAACAGGTCTACCTAATCATCCCTTTTTTAATTTTTGCCATGACTCGGTCAATCTCGTCCATGTTCACTTCATGCCTTGTCTGAGGCATGGTTTCTGTAGCCTCCGCTGCTTTTTCGAGCATGGTCTTGACAAATGGCGACTCTATCATTTTCCCTTTTTTGTTGTCTATCATTGCCTAGATGAAAAAGAAGTGGTATTTAAATTTTTGGCAAAAGAGGGCTCTGCAGAAAGTGTAGGGTAGCAGCCATTAGGTCGAACCTCTCAGCAAAAGTATCTGAACGACAAGAGAGGGATAGTTGTTGCCTTATTATAACAACTATAGCAGCTATAGCGTATAAATATTCCTTCATTCAATCTTAAGATCTTATTCCTACAAATCGATGAACCTTATTGAGAATAAGTATCAATAAAGTTTATAAAGAAGAAATACTATAAGAAGAAAAAGAAATAACCATGAAATCTACCCCCATAACGATATTTGTCTTGATAAGCTTCTTATTTATTCTTAGCTGTTCCTCGCCACAACCCATACCTCTAGTACCTCAACAAGAGCTAACAGTAGCCGCAACATTCTATCCACTTTACGACTTAACAAAAAGCATCGTCGGAGATAAGGGAACAGTTTACTCTATCGTTCCGGCAGGAGTTGAGCCTCATGAATATGAGCCAAATCCAAGTGATCTTCAAAAACTGAGTGATGCTGACGTTTTTGTCACGATGGGTATTGAATTTGCTGAATTTGAAAAAGAGTTAGGAGAAGTACATCCTACTGCAGAGATTATTGCTGCAAGTACAGGGATATCATTACTAAAAGCAGAAGATGAACACGCAACGAACGACCCCCACATCTGGCTTTCTCCAAAAAATGCCCAGAAGATGGCGCTGAATATCATGACAGGAATTGCAGAAGCTGATCCACAGCAAAAAGAATATTATCTTCGGCAAGGACAACAGCTGATTGATGACCTGAATGCATTAGACATGGAATTTAAAGAAAGTCTTGCTTCATGTACCAAAGAGGTCATCCTTGTAAACCACAATTCTTTTTCATACCTTGCTAGAGATTATGGCTTCAAAACAATTGCCATCAGTGGTTTAGAGCCTGAAGCAGAGCCTACCCCCCAGCAGCTAGCAGAGTTGGTCACGGAAGCAAAGAAACATAGTATAAAATATGTGTTTTACGAGGATCTTATTGACCCCAGAGTTGCCAAGACTATTGCTGAAGAGGTTGGAGCGGAAACGTTAAAGTTAGATCCACTAGAAGGGTCTGCAGATCCATCGGCAACATACACCTCTCTTATGAGAAAAAACTTGCTGGCGCTTCAGCTAGCTTTAGAATGTAGCTAGAACATTTATATACCTTCAAGAGATAGTAGAATAAGAAAATAAAAAAGAAGAAAAGAAATAAAATAAAAAAGAGATCATTGACCCATGGCCGCAAAACCACTCATCTCCGTATCAAATCTTCATTTTTCCTATGGAGAAAATACGATCTTAGAGGATATTAATGTGGAGATCGTAGAGCATGATTTTATTGCCTTGATCGGTCCAAATGGTTCTGGAAAAACCACACTGGTCAAAGTCCTTCTGGGGCTTCTTCAGCCAACATCTGGTGAAATATTTTTATCCATCCCAAAAGAAAAAATAGGTTATGTTCCTCAACGGTATACCATCGATAAGACATTTCCCGGAACCGTTGAAGAGATTCTTATCACCAAAGAAGGAGAAGCTATCAAGCAGACTGGTATCAAAGATCTCCTCAAAAAAAAGTTTATCAGCCTTTCTGGTGGTCAACAGCAGCGTGTACTCATTGCGCTAGCATTGCAGGGAAGCCCAAAGTTATTGATTTTAGACGAGCCTACTGCTGGGGTTGACGTACAGGCTCAGCAGGCATTTTATGCATTACTGAAACAATTAAACAAGAAAGGGATAACCATCATCCTTGTCACTCATGAAGTTGGTGTTCTTTCCTCATTAGTTAAGAAAGTACTCTGCATCAATCACCGCATCTGCTGTATGGGTCATCCGCAAGATATGCCAAAATTATTGAAGCAGATGTACGGGCAGCATTTCATCCACCACCATGAGCATAATCACCCAGAGCATCATCCAAAAGACTCGACGCATAAAGGAGGACACCATCATGATTGAAGCGTTGAGTTATGGATTCCTCCAATATGGATTCATGCAGAAAGCGTTGCTCGGCGGGATTGCTATAGCCCTCTGCTGTGGTTTAGTCGGGCCATTCCTCGTCTTAAGAAGATTATCTTTATTAGGCGATGGATTAGCCCATCTCGCTTTTGGTGGAGTTGCCTTAGGTTTGCTTCTCGGGGTAAATCCTATTATTGCTGCCTTGATCACTGTCGTCCTGGGAAGCTTCTGGGTAAGGTCTTTGGTAAAGAAAAACATCTATGGAGATGCCGCTATCGCCCTTTTGCTGTCCTTAGGAGTCGGTTTAGGAGTAGTCATCATCGGCATCGTCCGGGGCTTTAATACAAATCTTTACAGCTACCTCATCGGCAGCATCTTAGCCTTAAGTATCACCGATATTATCATCGCTTTTTCCTTGTTGATGGGTGTCATTATCTTCTTGCTGTTCTTCTACAGGGATATGTTCCACCTAACATTTAACGAAGAATTAGCTCAGTTGAGCAGGAAAAATATCCCTCTGGCAAATTTCTTGTTTACGATCCTCATTGCCATGGTTGTTGTGGTTAGCATCAGAGCTGTTGGAATATTACTTGTTTCTGCCTTGTTAGTTATCCCTACCTTGGTAGCGCTGAATATTTCCAAATCATTTAAGCAGACGTTGCTGATTTCCTCCATCAGCTCTATAGTAGCTGTTATCTTCGGGATAATCTTCTCCTTTATAGTTGACATCCCACCGAGCGGGTCGATCGTTCTTCTTTTGTTTGTTGGTTTCTTTGGCACACAGATGTATAAGAAATTAGCGTAGAAATATTGACCAGGTGCCTCATAATTCTAAATCAGGATTTCTTTCCAGAAAAACCTTGGAAAAAAGCATAGCCGGCATTGTATATCGTACTGTTATGCCTTCCAGCAGTTGCACCATAGCCGGGCAAGCCGCTTAACTCTCCTGCTGTTCTCCATCTAGCTAGAAGAACTTGCAGCAGACCTTTCTTCCCATCATAATAATACGCTTTATCTAAACTAGCTAATCCACCTGCAACTGTTCTAGCACTTCCTCCTTCCTTTTCTTGATAACTCCTCTGCATCACTTCCAACAGCCGTTGAGGATAATAGCCTAGAGAAACAGCTTCCAGCAATCTCTGATGACGCATCTCTTCAGTCATGCTGATAGGCAAGCCATAACGATCAAATGTTGATGAATAGAAAGTTCCTTTTGTGCCAAAGACCGTAACAGAATTTTCTTTGCTATATCCTATCAGTTCAGGATATTTTGCTAAGGCCGCAGGATATTTCAAAACATCTCTACGTTGAAGGTCAAAATACTGCAACATTTTCCTTGCAGGGATAGTAACCCCTCCATCTGCCATATCACCTCGGTCGATGACCACAGGCTTATGGAACTGGGAAGCATAACTCAAAGCAAGCTCAAACATCAAACTTCCATATCCAGGTTTGGCAGCAATTCGAAAGAGTTCCCATGCCCCACAGAAGAAATGAGTTTGGGCAAACCGATTATTGAAATCACAATAGCCAATGATAGCTTGCTTCATGATTTTATCTTCAACCACATCTAATTTTGGCGGCCCTTCAAACGATCCTCCAATTCCATCCGAGGGACGGTATGAGGTAATCTGTTGAAAAGAGGCATCACGCTGGCGTGAATAGCGTTTCGCAAAAGACAGCTGATTTTTTCTGACTAAAGGCCGTCCCTGCTCACTATAAGCTTGAGCCATCATCCTAGAATCCTGTTTGATGATGGCAATCACTTTCTCTATATCAAAAAGAATCAAAGAACTTTTGTAATTCAAAAGCGCTAAAGATTGGTGAGATTGCTCAAGCAGGAGAGCGCTCTTCGTTGTTTTATGCTCCTTAACGACAGCGATCAGCTGGTTGATTACCGCTTCAAAGGAACGGTCCGCAGACAATCCTTCTTCTAAGACTGCTTGAAGCTCTTGCAATGTTTCAGAAGTTGGATGTGCAGTTATTGCCTTTAGCTTTTTCTCAATATCCCCACCCTTTGCCGATAATTTTTTAAGGGTGTTATCATAAATCATTGCCTGCCGGATCAATTCAGAGATCTGCTGATCTTGTTGAAGGTAGAGTCCAAACCTTGCTCGAACAATTGCTTTTCTCAATCTTATAAAATTCTTTGCTGCATGATATTCAACTCTCTCTTCTTTCCTTAAGCCTCGCTCTAATAATCTTAGGAGACGCTGTGCTTCTATCTGTGTGGCAGATCTTGCTTCTGCTTTAGCTAATCTCAAAAGATCATGAAGCTCTACAAATTCACGGATGATAAAACGCAGTTCCTTATCAGCAAGACGAGTGATCGTGCTCATAGGAAGAGAAGAACTTTCATATTAATAAACCTACGCAAACCCCTTCATATACAACTGCCGTTTCTCCTCTTCAAACCGCTCAATGGCATACCGTAACATTGTTCTCGGCATCTCTTTATGCCACTTCTTCAAAAATTGTTCTAAAACATCTTGATCTCGTTTCCCTATTTCTCGCAGCATCCAGCCAACAGCCTTATGGATGAGATCATGACTATCATGCAGAAGACTTTCAGCAATTTGAAGAGTGTCATCAAAATTCTTATTTCTGATAAATTCGAACGTGCTGATGATAGCTATCCTCCTGTCCCATAAGCTCGGTGATCTGGCTAACGCAAATAAGATGCTCTTGTCTTTATCCAAGAGCCATTTCCCTAAGATCTTGTCACAGACACAATCGATCAGATCCCAGTTGTTGGCCCTTTCTTTATGCTGGAGGTAAAAATCAACAATTTCTTTGCGCTCTTCTTTCTGAAAATTATAGACGAGAATAAAGAATCCTGTCAGGCGGAACTCATGATATCTGCTGTATAATAATTCACGGACATCCTTTAATGGCAGGTCAACATATCTCTTTGCTAATGCCCTCTGCTCCGGAACAGTCAATCCTAAAAAAACATCGCCGTCTCCATATTCTCCTTTGCCTGTCTTAAAGAAACGAGAATATACCTGTGCTTTTTTTGGATCAGCAAGCTGATGAATCTCCTTTGACATATCTGCTAAAGAGAGATTAATGAACGTCATGACTATCTTCCTTTTTTCCTTTCTTCGCTATCCGTTCCAACATTGTCGTATAAGCTTCTTGAGCGCGTTTCATTTGTCCAGGAGGCGTAGCCTTCCAGAAAAATACACCATCTATTTCTCCACTCTCTACCTGCCCATCAGCACCTTCGTCGATGAACATAGTTCCTCCACCTTCTATCGTCAAGACATCTTCAACACTTTTTCCTGATTTCCCACGATCTTCATACGTGACAGTATGGGTTCTTCTATCGATACTGATTACTCGAGAATATATCCGAGCATTTCCAGAAGGAAACGGATCAACCCGTTTGCACCATGCCAGAGTTTGATTAACATAAGGTACCTGCTGCACAACCGCCGGAGGAGATGGAACTGGTTCAGGTGTCTGTGCCAGCAACGCTGCTGCCAATAAGAGATAGTTCATTTCTTTAGAAAACAAGCTCTCCATTAAAAATTTTCCTAAAGTTTTATTAAAAAATCCACACCAGCTATTTGAAAGATAGATTTATAAAAAGCTCTTTCTGGATAAAGATATGGCCATCAGAAAAGTCCTAGTTGCCACGCTTGGACATGTCGATCACGGAAAAACTTCTTTATTAGATAAAATCCGAAAGACAGCCGTGACCAAAGGCGAAGCTGGCGGCATCACTCAAGCAGTTGGAGTTTCTATCATCCCTATCGAAACTGTCCGAAAAATCTGCGGCAAATTACTAGACGCGCTAAAGCTCACCATTACTGTTCCTGGCTTGCTGGCTATCGACACACCTGGCCATGCCGCTTTCACTTCTCTAAGAAAACGCGGTGGATCATTAGCAGACATTGCCATTGTCGTTGTAGACATCAACGAAGGGTTTAAGCCACAAACAGTAGAATCTATCGAAATATTAAAAGCCAATAAAGTTCCTTTCATCATCGCTGCCAATAAAGTGGATATGCTTCATGGCTGGATGTATGATGAGAAGAAATTCTTGGTGCAGAACATCAATGAGCTGCATTATGAAACACAAAATCTGTTAGAAAGAAAAATGTACGAGCTGGTAGCTCAAGTAGCAGAGCAAGGGCTGAATTCAGAGCGGTTTGATAGAGTTTCAGATTATACTCAGCAGATTGCTCTTGTTCCGGTATCAGCAAAGACTGGCCAGGGGATTCCTGAATTATTGATGGTCCTTACCGGCTTAGCACAAAAATTCTTGGAAAAGAATTTGCATATCGAAGAGACCGGCTACTGTAAAGGAGTCATCTTAGAAGTTAAGGAAGATAAAGGCTTGGGAAAAACGATTGATGCTATTATTTATAACGGAAAATTAAGCGTGAATGATACCATCGTCGTTGGCGGTATTCAACATCCTATAGCCACAAAAGTCCGAGCCTTGTTGGAGCCGGCAGAATTGGCAGAGATGCGGGAGAAAAAAAGCAGTTTCAAGAACGTAAAATCGGTAACAGCCGCTACGGGAGTGAAGATTGCCGCTCCGGGATTAGACGAAGCTGTTTCCGGCATGCCTTTACGTTCCTGCAGTCCTGCGGACGTAAAGCAAGTGCAGCAAGAATTACAATCAGAGATCAGCCAAGTTGTTGTAGAGCAAACAGGAAAAGACGGTGTGCTGATAAAAGCAGATACCATTGGAGCATTGGAAGCGCTGAAGACGCTGCTGGAAGGAAAAAACATTCCTCTGGCTTCCGCTTCATTAGGCAATGTCAGCAAGAAAGACCTTTCCCAATTAGAGACCATCCATGACAAGGACGAATTCAAAGGCATCTTGCTGGGATTCAATATTAATGTTCCTCAAGATATCGCGGAATTGGCGAAAGGTAAAGATCTCAAGATCATCGTTCATGATGTTATCTATAAAATCATCGAAGATTATGAAGAGTATGTTTCTACCTTAAAGAAACGCATCGAGATGAAAGAGCTCAATTCTTTAGTCCGGCCCTGCAAGATAGCCGTGATGAAAGGGTATGTCTTCCGACAGAATAATCCCGCCATTACCGGAGTGGAAATAGAAGTGGGAAGAATCAGGGCTGGCGACCCTTTGATGAAAGATGACGGTAATCCTTTAACGTCAGTCAAGGCCATGAAAGACGGGAAAGATACGGTGACTATAGCTGAGAAAGGGAAGCAATTGGCTATGTCCATGGATCATATTACGATTGGCAGGCAAGTTAACGAAGGAGATTTTTTGTATAGTGATATCCCTGAGGAAGATTTCAAGAAACTGAAGATATTAAAACAGCATCTAACAAAGATGGAAATTGAAGTTCTTAAAGAGATCGCTGAAATAAAAAGAAAGAATAATCCCGTTTGGGGGGTTGGTTAGCTTATTAGTACATATTTAGTTCTGTCAAAAATAGTGGCTTGGTCAAGATGTAAAATTCATGAAGAGCTTCGTAAGAAAAAGTTAGTTGCAAGGCTTTCCACTTAAAACTTATGGGATACATTCACTTTCACAGCAAGCCTTGCTGAATTTTACGACCTGCCACTATTTTTATCGTGAAACTAAATATATACACTATCCTAAATGCTTATAGATAGGTTCTTGCCTTGATTCGCTTCCCTGGTATGTCCTTTAATCCTTGATGAGGAGAAGTAGTAACTACAAGCCCTGCTTGCTGAAGGTCAGCCATACTACCTACATCACGCCCATCATAATCACGCAAGAGATGTTGTGTCCTTGGTTCTAAGAATCGTTCATTATCCATTGTTTAGACCTCACAAATGTTTTTCTAGGAAAAAACTATATGTTTTATATACTTTTCGGAAGAGAGGTGTATTTAGCTTTCAAAAGCCAGCAATAAACGGGGAACTTTAAGGGAAAGGCACAAGAACAAAAATATAGCCACCAAGCAAAAAGAGAATTTTTTATGGGCCATTCTGGCCAGAATCATACCTAGCTAAGAATTGATCAGCAGTCAGTTGTTCATTGGGGATATCGCTAGGCGGAACGGCAGCGACATACAATCTAGTTGGCAGTAAACCCCTTCTTATCTGCAGGGCTGCTGCTGTTAAAAGATCTTCTTCAAGAGCTCTTCTATTCTGCTCTCCCCCGCGAGCAGCAAGCTCATCAAATGTTGACGACATCCCTCTTGTCGCTGCCAAATATTTTATAAAGGTTTTGATAATTGACGAACAGATGCAGCAATTAGCCATCCTCCATACGCGGGAAGTCAAAGCCATCAAAGATGCCCTGCAGAAACAATTTGGCTATTTTCTCCGAGAAGATTACGCTTATCTACAGAACGATAAGCAGAGAGTGTTTATCATAACTAAGGAAGTTGCTAAAATAGAGCTGAAGAATCTGAAGATCGATAAGTTAGGGTTATATTTTGGCGAAATTATGAAAAACGGCGAATTTCGACTGAGTAAAGAGGGAACTCAAGTCTTAGTAAGAGAAGCTCGAGAGCATGACGCAGCGCTGATAAACACCGTTGATCTTACCCCTGCCCAAGTGAAAGAATACTTTCAAGGCCAGGATCTGGAGATGGATTTAGGAACAGAAAGCAAGCTCGTCATCCTATTCTATAATAAGGATACCATAGGCTGCGCTAAATATAAAGAAGGGAAGATCCTTAATTTTCTGCCCAAGATCCATAGGGGAGAAGTTATTGTTTAGGGTTATTTGA
>Ga0209542_10015540_pt1 | contig 12759 bp, 9 predicted proteins | sample RifCSPhighO2_01_FD_184028 | JGI IMG/M metagenome (GOLD analysis project Ga0209542, IMG submission 184028) | Soil microbial communities from Rifle, Colorado - Rifle CSP2_plank highO2_0.1 (SPAdes) (version 2) | ecosystem: Environmental > Terrestrial > Deep subsurface > Rock core/Sediment ...
CTTCGGCGGTTTCAGAAATATCATTTTGCTTAACCAATAAACCGTTATAGCCGTCTTTTATCGCGTCTTCCGCGCCGCAGCCAAGAGTGCCGATAACCGGCTTGCCGCAGGCCCCGGCTTCCAAATAGACTAAGCCGAAACCTTCAAATTTATTATTTTTAATGACGACTGGCGTCAAGATAAAGACGTCTGATTGGCAATAAAGATCAATTAGTTTTTCATCCGAAACATTTTCTAAAAAAATAATATTTTTTTCCAAATTATTTGAAATAACCAGCTGCTTTAAATAATTAAAATAAGTTGAATCCGACTGGTCGCCAACAATATAATATTTTAAATCAGGGAACACTGATTTAATTTTAGCCGCGGCTTGGATTGAAATATCAAATCCCTTGCGATTTTTTATCAAGCCGACGCTTAAAATGACCTTATCTTTGTTTTGGCCGGGGGAAACAAAGGGGCGGTAAAATTTGTTGAAATCAACCCCGTTGTTAATCACGGCGATATTATCAAGCTTTATTCTTCTTAAGATTTTTTGGGCGGTAAAATTGCTGACGCAAAAAATTTTATCGGCTTTTTTAAAAGCAAATCTTAAAAGATATTTATAAAAAAAATGATCAAGCGGGGCGACGGCGTAGGTGCCGTGAGCCGTAATAAAACGCGGTTTATTCAAAAAAGGAATCAATAAAAATAAAAAGCAATGGGGGAATTCCGAACAATAATGAATAAAATCAGCTTTTTTCGCCAAGGAAAGATATTTAATTGATTGAAAAAAATTAATAAAAGGATTGTTCAGTTTTTTCATCGGTGGCAATAAAAAAACCGGAATGTTTAATTCTCGCCAATCAACGCTTCCGGGGTTGGAAGTAAGAATAGAAATCTGATAATGAGGGCGCAGCCTGAAAATTAGTTCTTTCGTGTAGCGACCTAAGCCATTATCAATAATGCTGTCAACGACGATTAATATTTTTTTCATGAACCAAAAGCTTAATTAATATTCAATGTCGTTTTTGGCCGTGATTAAATTGACTTCAGAAACCCCGGTTAAGTTTTCTAATTTATTGATAAATATTTCTAAATCAGATTCGGAAACAAATTTTATGCTGAAACTAAGCTGAAGAACCTGCCCGTCTTCTTTAGTTTTAATATTTAAGATGCTGTTGCTTTTAAGATATTTTAAAAATATTGATTTATAGGAATTTTCTTCCGCCTGCCGAGTATCAAGAATAAAGGTTAAGATATAATCAAATTTTCTAATTGAACCGAAGTTAATCCGGGTGAGAATCAGAATTATTGATAAAACAATTATCGTGGTCAAAAGAGCGATAATATGATTATTAGTGCCGACGGCCATGCCGACAGCTAAAACCAGGAATAAAAAGCCCATATCTTTCAGATCTTTAACGGCGCTTCTAAAGCGGAGCAGGGAAAAAGCGCCGAAAACGCCGAAAGCCGTGGCGATATTATTGCCGATAACCATCATGACGGCGGCAATGACCATGCCGGTGATGATTAAAGTCAAGACGAATGTTTGGGAGTAAGACAGGCCTTTGTGCGTTTTTTTATAGACTATGGCAATTAACAGTGAAAGCAGAAAAGCGGCGATTAAATTTGCGGCCACCAAAACCGGATTGTTAAACGATCCCCCCTGGCTGGAATTAAATAAATTTTCAAACATACTTTTTCAATTAATAATAAGTTAATTAATAATTTAATAATCGCCGGCCAGTTGCGGCTGATAGATTTCCGCCAAATTCTTATGGGCAATCTCCGGCCGGCAAACTTCTAATGAGTGGCAATATTTTGAGAAAGGTTTTTGTTCTAAATTGTATCGCCTGATTATCTGATGGAACCAGAAGGGGAGGATATTGTTAAACTTTATTTCAATGACAGCCACTTCGGGGCAGACTGGTTTAAGTTCGCGCTTTGAATCCAGCCATTCCGCCAGACAGGTTTTTAAATCATAGTCAACAGTTACTCTGAAGTTGGGATCAATTTTGCTGATTAAGGGCTTCCTTTTATAAATCACCAGATTTTGCGGCATCATGCCGTTATAGTTTTTAAGCCATAAAAATTCGTTAATTGTCGCCTGGCGGTTTTCGTCCGCGGGCAAATCAATTGTTTTATTGTTTCTCAATAAATCATCGCATTGTTTATAATTCAACGGCAAGCGGTCTTTGACGACCACGGCGTCAAATTTTCTTTTAATTTCCAAAAAAACGGGTGTTTCGGATTTTAAGTCATCGTTATAAAATCTAATCCTTATTTTTTTTCGGTTTTTTTCGCCGGATATTTTTTGGTAATAGCAGCCCAAGCCCGCTGAATCGTAATAAAGGCTTTGGACGGCGTAAGATTTGTCAGGCAAATTTTTGGCGAAAGGATCCCATTCCATGTATTTTAAAAATTCCGGTATTATCCCCGCCGCCAGTCTTAGCGGCACCTGGTACTTGAATTCAAATCTTTGAAAGTGTAATTTTAATTTTATCTGATTATTTGTCATCTCATTAATAAGACCCGATAAAACGGACATTATCCTTGGCCGAGATTTTTTCTTTGGTAAGTTCATTGATTAAGACGAATTTCATGTCTTTTATTCCTTTTAAACCGCCCGGGCCGCTTTTCAGAAAAAAAGTTGAAGCATAAGGAGCAATTCTTAACTGCGATTTGCCGTTTTGATCGGTAAAAATTTCTTTGCGGCTGAAAATCAGGCCGTTAATATTTTTGGCTTTAAAAATTTCGCCGGCCGGCTCCGTTTTATTCAATTCAGTCAATAATAAATCATTATGATCAAAGATGTCGTCTTTATTTGAGTCTTCATACAGATAAATTTTATCGCCGCCGGCGGTTTTATCAAACTCAACGGCCAATTCATCTAAAATAACCGGGCTGAAACCAATGTTTATAATTTTAAACGGGGCAAGGCTTTTATCGCTTAAATCCGCCTCGATGAAAATATTCGTCACCCTTAAAAAATTTTTAACGGCGGAATAACCGTCGATAATTTTATTTCTTAAAATTTTAATTCTTTGGTCATATTTAAAATTGCTGTCGATTTTACTGTAATCCCGATAAAAATCATTTTTTGTTTCCTGATAAAGTTTGTCAAAATAATTCAAGTCATCAATTAAATTATCGTCATTATTCAGATAATTTGCCAGTATTTTATTGCGCTGACGCAGAAAGATTGGGTTTGATAAAATCCGGCTGATAAAGCCGCCTTCATCCAATTCCAAGCCAAGATCGGGCAAATATCCGGGATAGGCGTCCCAGGTGATAAATTGGAATTTGCCCAAAGGAGAATTAAAAAATAATTTAGTGTTGCCAAGGCCGGCGTGGCGGTTTGAATATATTAAATTAAGAGTGTTCCAGCGATAAAAATTATCTAAATCAATAATATCGCCAATATGCTGAAAGAAATACTCGTCCGAGGGATTATTGACTAAATCTAAAAATTTTTTCAAATTCGTGAAATTATCAATATTTGAGCCGGATTCGGGATTGTATTTTTTCCAAAAGCCCAGGTAGTTGAATTCCAAATTGGGGTTCAGGGCGGAAAATTTTTCCAAATTCAATAAAGTGTAAAGATCAGACTGGTCTTTTTTTGAAGTTTTGTCAATTTCTTCCATCAAGGATAAATTATCCCAATCCTGGATTTCAAGATAAACCCCCTGATTTTTGCCGTTGATTTTTAAATTAATAAATTTATATGAATTAGTCGCCAGCCCTAATTTTTTTGCCAAATAATAGCTGAAAGGTTCGGCGTAATATTCCTTATCGTCGGGAATAACCAATTGAATCGCCTTTTGGCCAAGAAATAAGTTTTTTTTAAATTCCAGACTGTATGATTTTTTAGGATCGCGCCAATGGGTATCGTTTAAGCCCCGGAATTTTATTTCAACTTCATAACTCTTGCCCTCATATTTAAAAATAGCCGGCACGGAGATTTTTTTGTAGGTCGGCGTCCAGTCAACGCCCTGATAAACCGGCGGCCGGCTGGCCAGCAATTTTTTCAGGTCTTGGCGGTTAATTTCAAGGTCGTAGGCCGGTAATTTTGAAGGGATAAAATACGGCCAAAAATAAAAAATATTGCTTGCTTTTTTGACGAAATTAATTGGGGTATGGTATTTAACATAGATTTCCATTCGCGTCATTTGCTTAAAGTAAAAAAATAAGCCGCCGGCCAATAAAATCAAAATCAATATTGAAATTCGTATTTTTCTATTTTTAAAGGAACGGAAAAAGAAGTAATAAATATGATGAAAAAAATTATTGGTTGTTTTGTTTGAAGGCATATCTTTAAAATAGGTCAAGACTTAGATAAAAATTGGGAATTTATTGGTATTTTAATTATAAAATTATATAATAAATTGATAAATATGTCAAATTAGCAGATGACTGATAACAAATCGGCTTGAAATAAGAATTATGATAAAATTTTATTTTTCAAGATATTTAAAATATGAAACCAAAATTTTGGATTGAATGGATATAATTTGCCGAACTTTCCGGCCCAAATATATTTTTTTAGGATCTTTTTGGCCTTATAAGGATCCATTTTAGCGCCAATTTTGCCGGTGCGGTTTAAAGCTTCTTTCCAGGAATTGCAGTTAGCCTTTTTCGCTAATTCTGTCCCGGGATAAGGGATGGGAATGTTTATATGAGGCACATTTAAATCATTTTTAACAATGAATTTTGCCGACTCTTTTAAGGTGGCTTTATCCTCGCCCGGCAAATTAACCAAGCAAAAAGATCTGATGTTAATCCCTTTTTTCCGGCAAAGATCGGTAATATCTTCCACGCCCGTTAAATTAATGCCTTTATGGCTTAATTCAAGAATTTTTTGAGAACCGGATTCATAACCGAAATTTATTAATTTGCACCCGGCTTCTTTCATTAAAGTGATTATTTCCGAATCAAGGCTGTTTATTCTGGCGCTGCATCCCCAAATTATTTTAAAATCAGAAGAATCAATTAACAAGTGACATAATTTTTTAATTCTTTCTTTATCAATTAAAAATTCCCAGTCTTGAAAATAAATTGATTTAATGCCGAAATTTTCCGCTAAATGTTTCATTTCCCGGTAAACATTTTCCGCCGTGCGGGCCCGATATTTATCGGGCATCATTTTTTTTAAACAAAATATGCATTGCCCCGGACAGCCGCGGGAAGTCAGCATTAGAGAAAAGGGCGGCGGCAGATCATTGGTGGTATAGCGATATAAATGAAGTGGCAGAGATTCATAATCGGGAAAAGGATAGTCATCCAGGTTATTATTAAAAATTCTATTGGGATTATGAAAAACTTGGCCGTTCTTTTTATAAGATAAGCCGTTGATTTGTGAAAAATCGTCATTATTTTCTAAAAGACGCTTGGTTAATTCGGCGCAAGTCAATTCCGGCTCGCCCCGGATTATAAAATCAATTTTGCAATTGCTGAAAATCCAGTCAGGCGTTACCGAGCCGTGAGCGCCGGTTAAAACGGCAGTTTTAACCTCGGCCGCGTTAATGATTTTAAAAATATTTGAAATATCCAAATCCGGGTTTTGCCAGCGATCCAGGGGGCTGGAAGAAATAATTAAAATTTCCGGTTTTATTGAATTAATATATTCAATTGTTTTTGCCGGATCCCAGTTTAAAATCGCGGCGTCAACCAATTGAACCGGCGTGATTTTTTTTAAAAAAGATCCGATATAAGCTAATTCCAGAGGCGGGCGCAAGCGATGTTTTCCGATATGCGAAAATTTTATGTTGCCGGCCGTCAGGTTTAAGGGATTAATCAATAAGACTCGCGGTTTTTTTTCTTTCGCTTCAGCCAAATACTTATTAAAATAATCGCCTAAAAAAATTTTTTGATCGGCGGGCGCGATTTGTTCCGGCTTTTTATTTTTTGATGAGCGGTAAATTGCTGCCACGACTTCCAAGCTTTTTAAGCCTTGTTCAAAGGCGGCCGGCGGCCTAGCCTCATTAATTATTGCTTCAATAATCTCCTTTAAGTTTTCTTCATGGTAGCCGCTTTTTAATTTTTTATTAAACTGGAAAACGTACGGCAGCCGTCTTTGCAGGCGGCTTAAAATTTTATTTTTTAGTCTTTCAATTTTAGTTTGGTTGGGGGTAATTAGAGTCAAAGTTTCGCCGGCGATTAAAGCCGAACCTTGGGTGCCGTGAATTTCAATCGTATCCGGCAAATGTTTAAAAGCGGAGGTTGTCGCCAAAACCGCGGCCAAAGAATTATTCTTAAAACGAATAATGGCCGCGCCCGTGTCTTCAACTTCAATATCGTGAGTCGCCGTTTCAATCTCGCCGTAAACCGAAGAAACTTCTCCCAGTAAATAAATTAAAGAGTCGATAGCATGGATGGCTTGATTGATAAAAACTCCGCCACCGGCCAACTCTTTTTTACCGCGCCAGCCCTTGCCGGAATCGTAATATTCTTGATTTCGGAAATAAGCCAATCGGGCGGAAGCCAAAAAAATTCTTCCTAATTTCCCCTGGTCAATCTCCATTTTTAATTTTTTTATCGTTTGATCGAATCGGTGTTGAAAAATTGTTGATAAATAGACGTTATTATTTTTACAAGCTAAAACCAGCTCTCTTGCCTTAGCCAAAGAAGCATCCATCGGTTTTTCCACGATTACATGCTTGCCCGCCCGGGCGGCCGCGATGCCGTAATCGGCATGCTGGCAATGCGTGTTTGCGATATCAACAATCTCCACTTTTTTATCCGCCAGAAGATCTTCAAGCTGACGATAAGGCCGAATATTGAATTGGTTGGCGAATTCTTGGGATCGGGCAAAATCGGAACTTAAAATTCCCAGCAATTCAACGTTAGCCAGGGCTTGCAAAATTTTAGCGTGGCGCTTGGCCATGCCGCTAGAGCCGATTAAGGCCACCCCTATTTTTTTATTAAGCATAGTAAAAGGCTGGCTTTTTAATTTTTTAGCCGTTATATCCGCCCGTTATTATTTAATATTTTAATAAATAAATTATAGTATAAATATGTATTTAAGTCAACCCTGAATATTTGATATTTTTTCTTATTCCTGCTAAAATTAAATAAGTTTAAATCAGCTTTCCGCGCCATTATCAATGGCTGAATAGCGAATAAGTAATTAATAACCCCCATTATTTTATGCCCCTTCAAGAAAAAATCAGCAAGTTTTTATTTTCTTTGATTTTTGCCGGCGTTTGCTTCATTTTGTTTCTTCCCTTGGTGATGTACAGCCGCGCTTTTTTTCCCTTCGTCGTTCCTAAAAACATATTATTCCGAATGGCGGCAGAAATTATTTTTGCCGCTTATCTGATTTTAGCTTATTTAAATCCGGAATTCCGGCCGAAATTTAATAAATTGGCCTGGTCGGTTCTGGCGTTTTTCGGCGTTATGGCCGTGGCCACTTTTGCCGGCCTCGGCCTCTACAGCAGCTTCTGGGGCAATTACGAAAGAATGGGCGGCTTATTCCATTATTTCCACGTCGGTTTGTATTTTTTTGTTTTGATAAACGTTTTTAAGAATAAAAAATCTTGGCATTCGTTTTTTACTTTTTCAATTTTTGCCAGCATTATCATGAGCTTTATCGCTTACTCGCAATGGCTGAAGCTGCCATTTTTGCTGGGATCTTCCACCGGTGAGCGCTTAAGCGGCACATTGGGCAATCCGATTTATTTTGCCGCTTATCTGCTGTTCCATTTATTTTTTATTTTGTATTTTTTGGCCAAAGAAGAGAGATTCAATCTTAAATTTTTCAGTCTTTCTTTTCTGACTTTTGATTTATTTCTGGTGCTCGGCAGTGTTTTAGACCGGCTATTTCCAATGGGAGACTGGGGGGCATTTAATTTTTTTAAAGCGCCGATCCTTGATGAATCTTTCAAATACCTGAAGTTTATCTGGCCTTTTGTCTTTTTACAAGGCCTGATCTTAGCGGCTTGGCTTTTAAGGGCCAAAAAGCATAACGTCAGAATATTGCTGGCGATTATTTTTCTTTTTGAATTTATCATGTTTTTTGCCACCCAAAGCCGCGGCGCGGTCATCAGTTTTTTCGGCGGTTTGGTTCTTTTCTTCCCCTTGGCGATTCTATTATTTACCAAGGCGGCAAAAATTATAAAAATTATCAGCGCCGCCGTCTTGCTGATTGCCGTTCTTTCTCCTTTTGCCTTGTATTTCGGAAAAGGCTTAAGTTTGGTAAAAAGCAATCCCACCCTGAATCGCTTGGCCAACATCTCATTGACTGATACGACGAGCCAATCGCGCTTAACGACCTGGCAAGCCAGCTGGCAAGGCTGGACGGATGACGCCAGGACTTTTATCATCGGCGTCGGGCCGGAGAATTACTATTATATTTTCAACAAGTATTTTCCGACGGAAATTTATAAAGACAAAGGCTCGCAAACCTGGTTTGACCGGCCCCATAATATTATTTTTGACGTGGCCGCAACCACCGGCTTAGTCGGCCTAATTTCTTATTTGGCGATTTTAATCTTGGCCGGTTCGGCTTTAATCAAGAATTATCGGCTCAATCAATCCATCAGTTCAAGCTGGCTTTTAGTGGCTTTGCTCGCCGCTTATTTCGGCCAGAATTTTTTTGTTTTTGACACGGTCAATACGGAGATATTGTTTTATCTGCTCTTGGGTTTTATCGTTTTTTTAAGCAATTTTCAGGCCGGGCAAACGGCCAAAGGCGGCCGGGAAGAAAAATCGCCCGCGCCGCCGGCCTATGTTGATTTAAATTATATTTATATCGCGGTTATTCTGGTCTTGCTGGCTTTCGGGCTGGCGGTTAATTTTAAGACGTTTAAAGCCAATAATTATCTTTTTCGATCGTTAATGATTAAATCGGCCGGCAGCGGCTACAATGAGGATAAGTTCAATTATTACAAAAAAGCGATCGCCGAAGCCACCACCGGGCGCTTTGAAGCCCGCCAGCAATTGTCGGATTACGCCGTCAATATAATCAAAAGCGGCCAAAGTCTGACCAGCAATGAGCTGGCGGTAATAAGGTTTGCCCAAGAACAATTGGAAGCAAACGTTAAAGAGGAGCCGTTAAATGTCCGCCATATGCTTTATTTGGCTTCGTTTTACGACAATTTGGCCCGCCTTGATCCCAAAGCGCCGCTTAAATCAATTGAACTTTTGGAAGGCGGCCGGCATTTAAGCCCGACCCGGCCGCAAATTTATTACGAACTGGGCCAGGCTTACGCCTTTAGCGGCGATTACGGCAAAGCCCAGAAATATTTTGAACAGGGCATCGCTTTGGCGCCCAGAGTTTTTGACGATCGGTTTACTTTATTGACCGCCTATGTTTTTTTTCAAAAATTTGATTTGGCCCAGGCCCAGTTTGATTTTATGGCAAAAGAGCTTAAATGGCAGCCGACGGCCGAAGATTATAAAAGATTGGCCGATATTTATAGCCGAGTCAAGAAGTATGATAAAGTGATTGAATACGCGGAAAAAGCGGTGGAGATGGAAAAAACCGCCGCCAATTACGCCCAACTGGCCGCGCTTTACGCGAAAATCGGCGAGAATCAAAAAGCCCGGGCGGCGGTGGATCAGGCGATTAAATTAGATGCCAATTTCGCCGCGGAAGGCAAGATATTTTTAGAAAAATTAAAAACCGGCGAATTATTGGAAAAAAGCAATTAAATGGCTAAATTAAAATCAAGGACATTATTAATCGCTTTTGTCCCAGTATTTTTATTTTTGGGAGTTTTTTGTTATTTTGGGTCCGGCGCGGCCGCCAAGCCGGATAATTTCGTCAAGGGCGAGGTGATTGTCAAATTCAAAAATAATCCGGAAATTTACAAGATTAAAGCAAGCCAAGACGTAGATATTCATTCCTTAATCAAGCAATATCAAGCCGAAGATGAAATAGAATATTTGGAGCCGAATTACACTTATCGCTTCGCGGCTTTTCCCAATGATCCGGATTTCTCCCGGCAATGGTATCTCTTTTCGGTCAAGGCCAAAGGCTTTTGGTCAAAAGATCTTTTAACCCGAGAAAGCGAGCTGATTGTCAAAAAATCAGTGATTGCCGTTTTGGACACCGGCGTCCAGCTTGACCATCCGGATTTAAAGGAAAAAATTTGGTTTAATGCCGATGAAAAAGCCAATGACGGAATTGACAATGACAAGAATAATTACGTTGATGACGTCAACGGCTGGAATTTTGTGGAAAATAATTCAAATCCCAGCCCGTTATTTTCGGGAAATTACAAGGCCGAAGCGGTTAACCACGGCACAATCGTGGCCAGTATCGCGGCGGCGGTTAATAATAATAATTCGGGCATTGCCGGCATGAGCTGGTCTGGCCAGATTATGCCTTTGAAAGTTTTAGACAATGCCGGCCAGGGCGATGTTTATGCCGTGGTTTTGGCGATTAATTACGCCGTTGACAACGGCGCGGACGTGATTAATATGAGTTTTGTCGGCAACGGCTACAGCCAAAGTTTGTATAACGCCGTTAAAAGAGCCTACGACAGAAATATTTTGGTCGTGGCGGCCGCCGGCAGCACGGAGGCTGATTCTAACGGCGTTGATTTGGACGCGGCTAAGGCTTACCCGGTTTGTTATGACGGGGCTAGCGGCGAAAATCTGGTGATCGGCGTGGGTTCGGTCGGCAAAGATTTGAAAAAATCCAGCTTTTCCAATTATGGCGGCTGTCTTGATCTGGTCGCGCCCGGCGAATCGTTTTTTGCCGCCCAGTTTTATAAACCGGGTGTGGCCGGTTTTGAAAAATATTACAATGGTTATTGGGCGGGGACTTCTTTGTCCGCGCCGCTGGTTAGCGGCGTTTTGGCCACGATTAAGGCCTTGCGGCCGAATTTCAACGCCGGAACGATTGCCGATTTTCTTTTGAAAAGCGCGAAGAATATCAATGACGTTAATCCAAATTATAGCGGTAAATTGGGAGCGGGCTTATTAGACGCGGAAGAAACATTAAATCAGCTGTTGGGCCAGCGCCTGCCTGAATCCAAGGGCGGGCAGAATAATTACATCGTGGCCGGTTTGGGTTTTCGCTCTTTTCCCCAGCTCAAGATTTTAAAGACCGACGGCACGGTTTTTAAAGCTTTTTATCCTTATGACGTCAATTTCAACGGCGCGATAAACGTCGCCGTAGGCGATGTCAACGGCGACGGCCAGGAAGAGGTCATTACCGGCGCCGGCGTTGGCGGCGGGGCGCATGTCAGAATCTTTAATATTAACGGCCAGTTGATTTCCCAATTTTTCGCTTATGACAAGAAATTGCGCCATGGCGTCAATGTCGCGGCGGGCGATGTTAACGGCGACGGTCTGGATGAAATAATCACGGCGCCGGCCAAAGGGACAAAATCGGAAATAAAAGTTTTTGGTTATCAGGGCAATATTATTTCCCAGTTTTTCGCCTACGAAGCGGAATTTTTTGGCGGGGTTAAGGCGGCGGCTTGCGACATAAATAACGACGGCAAAAAAGAGATTATTGCCGGCCCGGGCGCGGGCGGGGGACCGCAGGTTAAAATTTTTAGTCTGTCGGGCCGGTTGATTTCCCAGTTTTTCGCCTATAATGCCAATTCCAAGGGCGGCATCAATCTTGCCTGCGGCGATGTCCATGGCGACAACCAGCCGGAAATTATCGTCAGTCTGGAAAATAATTTTATGCCAATCGTAAGGATTTTTACTTACCAAGGGTCGGTGGTTGGCAGTTTTTTTGCCTATGAACCGAATTTTACCAAAGGCGTGCAGGTCTCAAGCGGCGATGTGGACAATGACGGCGCCGCCGAAATTATCGCCGGACCGGTTAGCGGCGGGGGATCGCGAATCAATATTTTTGACCTGGCCGGCAAATTGAAATTCAGTTTAAACGCGCATAACGAAAATTATTCAGGCGGCGTGAGGCCGGCCATAATCAGCTATTAAAACCAAATGCCAATTTCATTTTTAAAATCCCGGCTGAATAAATTTCCTTCCTTAAAGCAATTCATAAAATTTTGCCTGGTCGGGGGAACATCGGCCGCCATTCATTTTTCCATCTTATTTACTTTTACCGAATGGCTGAAATTTTGGTATCTGATTTCTTCGGTTATCGGTTTTCTCGTTTCCGCAACTTTTAATTTTTCCGCCAATAAATTTTGGACTTTTAGAAATTACGGAAACGGCCGCGAAGCTTTCAACCAGTTTTTGCGGTACGCGATTGTCATTGTCAGCGGCTTAATCATCAATACTCTGATTATTTATATTTTAACCGATTTTGCCGGCTTTGATTACCGCTTGTCCTGGGTTTTTGCCACCGGCGCGGTCACTTTTTGGAACTTCGGCTTTAACCGCCTTTGGACCTTTCGGGCGAAGTCGACTGAAGTCAGTCAATTGTTAACCGTTGACCGATAACCGCTTACCGTCGACCGTGAGCGGTTAACGGTCAACGGTTAGCGGTTAACGCCAAAGGCTTAATTTACTCATTTCAGGCCAACTGCCCATTTGCCCAATTCCATTGGTTCAGCTATAATACAATTAAACGAAGAGGAATTTAAGTGTTTTTTGGGTTATTTGAGAGCAAAACGAATAGGAGGAAGAAAAATCATGTTTGAAGAATTAGTAATGGCTTTAAGAGAAGGAAAATGTGTTGTTTTTGAAGAAGGTGAAGGTGGCGGCATAAAAATACACGGCGTATTTGACAATCCTGAACAAGCCCGGGCGCATTTTGACGGTTTTGACGGCCCCGCGCTTCTTCCAGCTTACTTTCTTGTCAGCCGAGAGGGGTGCAGTGAAGTTTGGCAATGAAGCATTTCACGAAAG
>Ga0209542_10015541_pt1 | contig 12758 bp, 7 predicted proteins | sample RifCSPhighO2_01_FD_184028 | JGI IMG/M metagenome (GOLD analysis project Ga0209542, IMG submission 184028) | Soil microbial communities from Rifle, Colorado - Rifle CSP2_plank highO2_0.1 (SPAdes) (version 2) | ecosystem: Environmental > Terrestrial > Deep subsurface > Rock core/Sediment ...
AAAAAGAATTTAATCAATATGCGCTCGGAACTTTTGGAGATGCGGGCGCGACGCAGGGAAGCATTTATCCAGACCCATTTCAAAGAAAAATCTGGCTTTCATCTTCAATATTAACCTACTTAGATCTTGATACAAAAATAATTCAATACGCATTAACACCGGAAAGACCATTGCGATTTAATAATATTCTGGTCGCACGAAAAGGAAAGGTGGTAGTTAATACAAACGCTGGTGTGGGTATTTTTAATTATCAAACATCTTCATTCGAAAAAATCTCCAGCGATCAAGCTTCTGAAGCAGAATGGGTCGGCGATACTGTCTGGCTTAATCTTTCTGATATGGAAGAGATGGGCGGCGGAGAAGTTAAATTAGGAAAATATAATATAAATAATAAAACTATAGAGGTAAAAACCCTAGAGCAATCTTTCTCATTTGTAAAGCATCAGGAATCTTATATCGCAAATAATGTTCTTCTAATGTCGCAAATCTACGAGAATGGGAAATCAACGAGTAAGATAGTTTTGTTTGATTTTGGAAAGGAGAAATTTGAATCCTTACTTGAAGTGGATTCATCGTCACTTTCCACCTCGTTTAACTCAGAAGCTCTATATTCGGAAAAATACGGGATTTTGATAAATACAAAAGATGGTATTTGGAATCTTAATCCGACATCAAAAGAGTATAAGCTACTTTTTAGTGCGTCATTTATGCCGATTTTTACGCGTGTACTTGGTAATGAGGTTGTAGTTTTATCAGATACCGGCGCTTTATACAAATGGGGCGGAGGCAATAATTCATTGGTTCCTATCCGAAATTTCCAAGGGCCACAATTCAGTAAACCGTCTAGCTTTGAGATTTACAAAAATTCAATCGCATTAAAATCTGTTGAACAACTAACTCAGTTCAATCCCGGTTCTGACTATGGATTTGGACCTGGAGGTTATTCATTTTATCTAAACAAATTAGTCTTGTTAAATTTTGATGGTTCTATACTAAAGACACTGGATAGCTCCAACGGGATGATGCGAGTAGATTTTTCTAATGCCTTGAGTGATGGTGCTTGTCTGTGGTTTGCAGAACGGGGTATCTGGGCATATTGTAAATAATAAACAGGATACAATTGTCCCAGCGCATTTCCGGCTTGCAAGGAACATTTTTCTTTGGGGTTGCCGAGCGGAGCGGGGCGGTGGCGGGGCTTTCATTCATCACGAATTTTTGATAAAGTAGGTTCGAGCGCAGTCGTAAAGACACTTATGGAAACATTTTTGAATTTATTTTTGATAGCGGCGGCTTTGGGCGGGTTCGCCTTGGCGCTTTTCATTTTTATAAGCAAGCGGAAAGCGAAACCGATCGCTTGCCCGATGGACGGCCATTGCGACGATGTCGTTAGAAGCGAATTTTCCAAGTTTTTCGGCGTTCCGGTGGAGATTCTGGGCATGCTTTATTACGCCGTCGCCGTCGCGGCTTATTCCGTTTTTTATTTTTATTCCGGCTTGGCCGTTCCTCTGGCCGCTTTCGCGATGTTCGGGCTGGCTTCTTTCTCTTTTCTTTTTTCTCTGTATCTTACTTTTATCCAAGCTTTTAACTTGAAGCAGTGGTGCGTCTGGTGTTTGACCTCGGCCGGTTTGTCGTCGTTTATTTTTCTGGCCAATGTTTTTTACGTCAAATCGGGCTTTGCGGTTATTCCGGCGGAAATTTTTGAAGAATTTTACGAGAGCTTGGTCGCCGGGCATTTATTGAGCGCGGGACTTGGCTTCGGCGCTTCCGTTGTCGGCGCCATAATGCTCTGGAAGTTCGTCAAAGATTTCAAAATGTCCGATTTTGAAGCCGATATTTTAAGAACGCTTACTCAAGTGATTTGGTTTGCGATTTTCATTCTTATTTTGAGCGGATTCGGTCTTTATTTTTCGGACGAGGGGATAAGCAATGTCTTATATAAGTTCGCCATTGCGGCCGTTCTCGTTCTCATCTCGGCTGTTCTCAATTTGGCTATTTTGCCGAAGATGATTAAAAAAACCTTGTTGTTTATGAACAACGGAGAAAATCCCGTTTCTTCCGCCGCCGTCAAAACTTCTTTGATTTTTAATTTTTTAACTGTTTTTATCTGGCTTTGCGTCTTAATATTTTCAATTAAAATCTAGACAGGTTTATTTTTTTGTTTTTGAAAGCGCTATCCACAGGCGGTCTTCCTTTTTATTTTTATAAAGCTGGAGTAAAATTAAATTACTTTAATCTTAAATTTATTTTTTCAAAATGATTTCCAAAATAATAAAGAGGAACGGGGAGATAGTTGATTTTCGCGCGGAAAAAATTCAAGAAGCCATCACTAAAGCCGTGCAAGCCGTCGGAGGAAGCGACTTGGAAACGCCAAAACTTCTTACCAGGCTTATTGTCAAAGAAATTGAGAAAAAATACGCCGACCATATTCCCGACGTGGAAGGAGTACAGGACCTCGTGGAAAAAATTTTGATAGAAGGAGGCCACGCTGCGACCGCCAAGGCTTACATTATCTATCGAGAAAAAAGAAGCGAAAGAAGATACGACAAAGAGGTTACTGTCAGCGTGGACAAGACTATTTCCGAATATCTCAACCAGCAAGATTGGCGAGTCAACGCCAATTCCAACCAAGGTTATTCTTTGGGCGGACTGATACTCAACACTTCCGGCAAAGTTACCGCCAATTATTGGCTCTCCCATGTGTACCCGGCCGACGTCGGCGCCGCCCACCGAAACGGCGATTATCATATTCACGACTTGGATATGTTTTCCGGCTATTGCGCCGGCTGGTCATTAAGGGTTTTGCTGGAAGAAGGACTTAACGGCGTGTCGGCCAAGACGGAATCCGGCGCGCCCAAGCATCTTACCAGCGCCGTCAATCAGATGGTCAACTTTTTCGGCACAATGCAAAATGAGTGGGCGGGGGCGCAGGCTTTTTCCTCCTTTGACACCTACCTTTCTCCGTTCGTGAAAAAATATTCCATGGAAATTGAGGAAGAAATAAATAATTCCGGCTTTTACAATTTCCCGTCCGAAGATGCCAAACAGAAATTCATTGACGATAAAACCTACAAATATGTCAAACAAAATATCCAGTCTTTCGTGTTCAACCTCAACATTCCTTCCCGATGGGGGACGCAGACGCCGTTTACCAACATCACTCTTGACCTTATTCCTCCCGAAGACTTGAAAAATCAAAAATTAAAATTGGGCGGCCAATATTTCCCATTCGCTTTCAGCCAGCTCCAGAAAGAAATGGATATGATAAACCAATCTTATGTAGAAGTGATGACCGCCGGCGACGCCAAAGGCCGAGTGTTCACTTTTCCCATTCCAACTTACAACATCACCAAAGATTTTGACTGGGACAATCCCAAATACGAGCCGATTTTTGAAATGACGGCCAAATACGGCATGCCTTATTTTCAAAATTTCATCAACTCCGATATGAAGCCGAATCAGGTAAGATCAATGTGCTGCCGTTTACAGCTGGACTTGAGGGAACTGCTTAAAAGAGGCAACGGGCTGTTTGGCAGCGCCGAAATGACCGGCAGTTTGGGGGTAGTAACGATAAATTCGGCTAGAATCGGCTATGTCCACAAAGGCAACAAAGAAGCTTTTTTGAAAAGAATTGAACATTTGATGTATCTGGCCAAGACATCTTTGGAAATAAAAAGAAAGGAAATAAACAAATGGCTGGAAAGAGGATTGTTTCCTTACACCAAAAGATATTTGCCTAATTTGAATAATCATTTTTCTACCATCGGCATCAACGGCTTAAACGAAGCCATTCTCAACTTCACCGACGGTAAAGAAAATATCGTCTCCCAGTGGGGACAGGATTTCGCCGAAGAAGTTTTGCTTTTTATGAGGAATAAATTAAGGGAATACCAAGAGGAAACCGGCAATCTTTACAATCTTGAGGCCACGCCGGCCGAAAGCGCCGCTCACCGATTCGCCAAAGAGGACCAAAGAATTTTTCCCGGCATAATCCAAGCCGGCACGCCGGAAGCGCCCTACTACACCAACTCGTCCCAGATTCCGGTGGAGCATACCGGCGACGCTTTTGAAGCGCTGGAACTGCAGGATAAATTGCAGACCAAATACACCGGCGGAACCGTCCTCCATCTTTATATGGGGGAAAGAGTCAGCGACGCCAAGTCTTGCCGCAAGCTGGTCAGAACGGTTTTGGAAAATTATCACTTGCCCTATATCACCATCACCCCGACTTTTTCCATTTGCCCCAAGCACGGTTACTTGAAAGGCGAGTATCATTTCTGCCCTGTTTGCGATTTGGAAATAGGGTATAATGAGGGAGGTAATTACGATGAAAAAGAACTGCGCAAGCACAGGTCGAAACAATTATCAGAATCTAAAATTCAAACAAATGAAAAATCAAAACAGTTCCAACCAGCAGAGAACAAGGTGTGAAGTCTGGTCAAGGGTGATGGGTTATCATCGCCCCGTTTCCTGCTACAATCTAGGCAAGAAATCGGAGCACTATTCCCGCCAGCATTTTTCCGAAACCGCCACCGTCAATTCCAATTTCTGCAAAAAACACGCCTAGTTTTTTATGTTAATCGGCGGAGTGCAAGAATTGACCACTTTGGATTTTCCGGGACGTTTGGCGGCCGTGGTTTTTACCTTGGGCTGCAATTTCCGTTGCGGTTATTGCCATAATCCGCAGTTTATTCAATGTCAAGGCGAGACCTTGACATCAAGTATTCCGGAAGAGGTGTTTTTCAAATTTCTGGAAAAAAGAAAAGGGAAACTGGAAGGCGTTTGTATCAGCGGAGGCGAGCCGACTTTGCAGCCGGATATTTTGGAATTTGCCCGAAAAATAAAAAATATGGGATTTTTGGTTAAGCTGGACACCAACGGGACAATGCCAGGGATTTTGGAGAAGATGATCGCGGAAAAAGTCGTGGATTTTTTCGCCATGGACATTAAGACTAGCTGGTCTCGTTACGGGGAATTTTTGGCGGTTAAACCGCCAATTGGCGGTTTAACCGCCAAAAATTTGGAAGAGATAAAAAAATCCAAAGAGATAATCCAAAATTCCGGCTTGCCTTACGAATTTCGGACGACGGCGGTAAAAGGCAAACACACCAAAGAAATTTTTGAAGAAATAGGCGAGTGGCTCAAGGGGGCGGAAGCGTATTTTATCCAAAATTTCAGGAACAAAAAAACACTAGCCGAAGAATACAAAAACGAAGAAGGTTTTTCGGAAAAAGAGCTGGCGGAGTTCAAAAAATTGATGGGAAAATATGTCAAAAATTGCGGGATAAGAATATAGCCATTAAAGGCGGAATAGTCGCCTCTTCGGCGACTCGCCGAGGAGGCGAGTTATCCACACTCTGCAATGCATTTTTTATTCTAAACAGTTTTAGAAATGATATAATAATGCCAAGGTGAAAAAGTCAGAAAAGTTAAAAACTAAAAGAAAAATTGGATTTAAATATTTTCTTTTGGCGCATATACTGACGCTGTTTTTTGTTGTGGGAAATTTTTCTTTCGCGGCAGACTTACCCGCCGAAGATGTGGGGAGTTCTTTTGATTTCGTACAAAAAAACTTTTATTCCGAGCCGTTTTCCAAACTGGTTGAATTTCTTGACGCCAAGAAGAAAGAAATTGGAAATTATTACGGCAACTCTTTAAAGAATAATAATCTCAATGCCGGCGAATTCAATACTGGTGTCTTTTCTTTTCTAGCCAGTGTTTTAACCGGTGTCAAAGACACGACAAAAAACATTTTTGATTCCGCCAAGGGATTCATTTTCTCCGGAGAAAGCCAAAACAATTTTGAATACCTGTCTCCAACCAGCGAAGAAAACGCCAAAGAAATAGAAAATCTGAAACAACAATACGAAGAAGCCATCAAAGAGGCGAATGAGTTAAAACAAAAGTTCGCTTTGTTTCAAAATGAAATGGGAAAAATCAAAGCCGGCGGCGTTATTGTCAAAGAGCCGGTGATAGAGCAGAGAATAGTTGAAAAAACAGTTGAGAAAATCATCTCTGGCTTGTCCGCCGAAGCCTCGGCGAAGGCGGGCCTTTCTCAAACCGACATGGATTCCGGCATCGCTTCCGTCAAATCCGAACTTGCCAACCTCAACACCAATCTCACCAACAAAATCAACAACTTGTCTTCCGACACCTCCCGCCAAACTTCCGCCGTCTATAACGCCGTGTCCTTAACCAACAAGATAGACAGCCTGTCTGGCACAAGACTCTCCAATATCACCGTCTCCGGCGTTACCGGTCTAGCCGACTCGGATATCCCCGACGGCATCACCGCTTCCAGCTACTTGCCGTTGGCCGGCGGAACGATTTCCGGTTCTTTGATTCTCTCCGGTCAAACCACCTTAACTAATGCCACCGCCACCAGTTTTACCGCCACTAACGCTTGGTTTACCGATAAGGTGGGCATCGGCACCACTTCGCCCTACGCTAAGCTTTCCGTCGTCGGTCCGGTCGTGGCCGAATATTTCCACGCCACCTCCACTGCGGCCACCTCCACTTTTAGCGGACAACTGGTTTCCGGCTTTGCCCCGACTCTGGCGCACAGCTTCGGTTCTTGGAGCGTAGGTGTTTCCGGAGCCAATCCTTTAGGAGCCAGCTTGGCCATTAATCCTTCTTCGGCTACTGCCGACTCCAACTTATTGTCGTTATCCGTCAGCGGCTCGGCCAAATTCCTCGTTGATGCCGAAGGCGATGTCTTCGCCAACGGAGTTACGGTTGTCGGCGGCACGACTCTTTCCAACACTACCGCGGCCACTTTCACAGTGGAAAACAACACCGTCTTGGGCGACTCCACCACCACCGACATTACTTACTTCAATTCCCGCGTCGCCGACAGCCTTATTCCCACGGCGGACAACGCCCTGGACTTGGGAGACTCCGTCAATTGGCTAAGGTGGCGAACCGGCTACTTCGGAACTTCCGTCGGCATCGGCGGAACCGCCACTTCCACCGGCTCTCAATTAACGACATCGGGCGCTTACCTTATAGATTCTAATAACACATTCTCCATAAACACCACCAACAACAAAGCCGTCTCTTTCGGAACAGGCAATGTTTCTCTGCCTTACGCCTCTTCCACCGCTTTGACCGTAACAGGCTCAACTTATCTCACGGGACTTGGGCAAGGTTGGATACATACAGCGGGGGGCGTTAACGCTCTCTCCGCCTCCACTTCGCCCACCGTCAATTACATTGTCGCCACGAGTACCGCCGCCACTTCCACTTTTCCGTATTTATCCGTCACCACCAATTCCAACCTTGGCACAGTCGTCGGCGGTACTTGGCAGGGCGCGGCTGTCGGCGACGCTTATCTCACCAAGTCCGGCGACTGGACAGGCACCTTGGACACCTACGAAGCCGCCAATCTTTTGGCCCGAGCCAATCACACGGGAACGCAAGGAGTGGCCACCCTTTCCAATTACGACCTTTCTTTCGCCAATAATTACGGAACGAACAATCTTACCGCTTCCACCACTATGCCTTGGTGGGCGCAAGGCGGACTTAACGCTTCTTCCACTTCTCATTTCCTCTACGCTTCCTCCACCGCTCTAACCGTCTCCGGCAATTCTTACTTGGGCACGGTATCATCGGGAGCTTGGAATGGAACGGCCGTCTCCAATCAATACGGCGGCACCGGCCTTGACTCCTCCGCTCTCACCGGCATCGCCCAGATTGTAGCCGGAACTTGGAGCGCTTCCTCCACGCTTTCAACCGCTTTTGGCGGAACAGGCTGGAACAGCATCCAAGCCAACACCGTCCTTCTGGGCAACGGCGCTGGCAGAATCGCCACCACATCAGCCGGAACGGACGGCTATGTCTTGGCTCTGTCAGGCGGTATCCCCGCTTGGGTGGCCACAACCACTCTTTCCACCATCACCGGCACTTTGGCGGTAGGGAAAGGCGGCACGGGCCAAACTTCTTTCGGTCAAGGCTGGCTCAATTCGGACGGAACAACCCTGTCTGCTTCCACTTCGCCGACTGTCAATTATATTGTCGCCACAAGTACTACGGCGACAAGCACTTTTGCCGGCGGAATGTCTGTCGCTGGGACAGCGGGATTGACGGTTTTGCAGAACGGCAATGTCGGCATCGGGACGGCGGCGCCGGGGGCGGGATTAGAAATGTCTGACGCGGGCGGAAGCCCGGCAAACAGACTACGATTTAGACGCTCAGATAGTGTGGATGCATCAGGGATAATTGAAGTTGTAGGCTCTGACAATATAGTAGATTGGTCATATGGAGTAAATCAACTTGTCGGTGATGATTTTGAGGTTAATGAGGCTGGCTCAACAAATAGATTTGTTATTAAACAAGGCGGCAACGTCGGCATCGGGACGGCGGCGCCGGGGGCGAAGTTAGATATATCAAGAGCCCACAGCGCCACCTTTCTGAGGTTATTGGCCACTGGAGTAGGTGATGTAAATCAATACGCAGATTTAGATATTTCTAACTCTGACGGTCCAACACCATTTGCTCGTATTCGAGGAATGTCTGACCCCGTCACTGGTTATGGCGGTACTCTATCCTTTTGGACTGGTCCAGGAACAACCTCCGGAACAGCGCCAACGGAGAAAATGAGGATAAACGCCACCGGCAATGTCGGCATCGGGACGGCGGCGCCAACTGACATTCTCACAGTAAGGAAAGACTTGGCGGGTGACCAAGTAAATACATTGCGTTTAGAGAACTTAACAGGAGCACAGGCATTTTCAGGCAGTGATATTGTTTTTATAGCAAATCGCACAACGGGAGGGGCAACAGAATATGCAAACATTACAGGGCTTATAAATAGTATAGATAACACCGCTTATAGTGGTGAAATAGTATTTAATACTGCTGTTAGTGGAACACTAAATGAAAGGATGCGTATAAATGATTTAGGCAACGTCGGCATAGGGACGGCGAGTCCTGCTAAAACCTTGCACTTATATCGAGGTGCGGCTGGTGGTGCAGTAGGTTTAAGATTAGAGGCGGTTGATAATCTCAACTCTGATTTAGATTTGTGGTCAAATAATAATCTTGCTGGCTTTACAATACGAGGTTATGACTCCACAGACGGAAATTTTAAATTGATTGAAAAAGGGACAGGAAATACTTATATGGTTATTAATCCAACAAACGGCAACGTCGGCATCGGGACGACGACGCCGGGAACAGGAAACTTATTGGATGTGTATGAAACCGCAACGCATCCGATTATTGCAGTTACGCGTGGGGACCAAGCGGATGCCTCTGGCGGTCTTAGAATTTTTGGAAGCGATGATGTTGCCAGTACGCCAGATTGGGAAATCGGATCTAATCTTAGAGTTGGAGATGGATTTGAGATTAATCAAGGGACCAGTAATAAATTATATATAACAAGAACCGGCTCCGTCGGCATCGGCACCACTTCACCCTGGAAAACTTTGAGCGTGACGGGGACGGTGGGTTTTGACGGCTTGACTGGAGCAACCGGAGCGGGTTCGCTTTGTTTGGACAGCAATAAGCAAGTGGTCTACAACTCCGCTTCCGACGCTTGTCTTTCGTCAACCAGAGCGACCAAATATAATATCGCCAATCTTGATTTAAACGGAATTTCTTTAGTCAATCAGCTTCAGCCCTCATCATTTGTCTATAATCAAGGCGACGGCAGGACAAGGTATGGCTTCATAGCGGAAGACACGGCGTTGATAGATGATAGGTTGGCAACGCATAATGAAAAAGGAGAGATTACCGGCATAGACGACAGGGCGATAATGAGCGTGGCAATTAAGGCGATACAGGAAATGAATTTGAAAGTGAGCGATTTGCAGGCGAGCGCCGCGGCTTCAAGCGGAACGGGGACGGACAGTTTGTTCGCTTGGATTTTGGATAAATTCAAAACGATATTGGGAATATCGTTTGAAAATGGGGCCGTTAAAGCGAACAAGATTTGCGTTGGGGAAACTTGCGTGACCGAAGAGCAATTCAAGGCCGTGTTCGGCGCGTCGTCGGCAAGTTCCGTTTCCAACAGTTCATCAAGTTCAGAGGCAAGCTCATCAAGCGCGGAAAGTTCATCCGCCGCCGATGACGGTTTAACCGCCACAACGACATCGTCCCAATCTTCGTCATCGGAGTCATCAAGTTCATCGGAAACGAGTTCGTCAACCGCCAGCTCAACAGAGTCTTCTTCCTCCGTTTCTTCCGCCGAAAGTTCATTAAGTTCAGAAAGTTCCGTTTCAAGCGAGAGTTCTAGTCCTATTTCATCATCCGGCGAATCAAGTTCCGTTTCAAGTGGAATATCGTCAATTTCTAGTGAAAGTTCTAGTTCATTAAGCGTAAGTATATAGCTATCGCAAAACAAATTTCGGTGTTTTATAATCAATCCTTTTTGATTTTATGGATGACTCGAATTTTTCTTTGAGTTCGCCAAAAGTTGAAAAAAAGGATCCAAGATTTGATAATATTTCAAAAAACTTACAATTTTCTGTTAAAGAACAATGGTGGACAGGATAAATAACCCTGCTAATATTACATTATATTATTAAATAACCCTGCCAATACTATTGATGTATATTCACAGAACATTGGAAAATCAAATCTTGCCGTTTTTGGATAGAAGAGAGGCTATTTCCATTGTCGGACCAAGACAGGCTGGAAAAACCACCTTTATAGAATTTTTGGGGAAAGTTATAGTTTTATAAATAAATTCAATCCTCTCGTTGCGATAGTGCTGACGAAAGATTTTGTCGGGGAAGAAAAAATAGGTGAAACCTCCGTGAGGTTCATTCCTTTGTCTTATTTATAACGAGCAACCGGACGGCTTGCGCAAGATTAGGCAATTCTTGGAGGTTGAGAAAGCGGATGGGGGATGGAATGAAAGTTGATCTAGCCGGGAAGGCTGGTTGCGGATACAACATTTGAGATGTTATAATAAAAGCATTCAAAATATGAAGATTTTTAATTTTTTTAAAATAAACAAAAAGACTTTGCCGGAATATTTTAAGACTGTTCTGTGGTCGTATGATTTTGACAAGATTGATCCGGCAAAAGACAAAAAAACTATCATAATAAACGCCATAAATTACGGCGATTTGAGGCATTGGAAATGGCTGAATGAATTTTACGGCAAAAAAATTGTGGCGGAAGTGTTGAAAAAATCTCCACGGACGGAAATAAGACCGAGAGTCAGAAACTTGGTTTCCATACTTTTTTCAATAAATAATTTTAATTATGAATATAGAAGTTTTAACTAAAGAAGGAGAAAGCATTTTTCCTTTACTTAATAAATTTGAAGATTTTTACCTTGCCGGAGGGACGGCATTAGCTTTGCAGATAGGGCATAGAATTTCCGTTGATTTTGATTTATTTTCGGAAAAAGAAATCAGTAAAAATTTATTGGTCAAAGCACAACGGGTATTTGAAAATAAAACAGTTATCCCTTCGGTTAACAACCCTGACGAATTAACTGTTTTTATAGACGGAGTTAAAACCACTTTTCTCAAATATCCTTTTCCCGTTCAAAATAAATTGATTGATTATAAAGGAATAAAATTTTTGGACGCGAAAGAAATCGCCGCCACCAAAGCTTACACCGTGGGCAGAAGAGGAACAATTAAAGATTATGTTGATTTATATTTTATTCTCTCGGAAAAAATATCTTCTTTGAAAGAAATAATTGAAATGGCAAAAAACAAATTCGGAAACGAATTTAACGACAGATTGTTTTTGGAACAGCTTGTTTACTTCAACGATATTGAAGAAACAAGTGTTCTTTTTTTGAAAAAACCTGTCTCTAAAAAAGAATTGGAAGAATTTTTCAAAGCAGAAGTCGGTAAAATTAGAATATAAATAAAAACTTTTATGCAAAAAATAACCAACTTTGTCAAATACAACAACGGTTTCATCATAATCCTCGGCCTTGTTTTTCTCGGCGCCGGCAGTTCTTTCGCAGAGTCATCATCGGGCGTTGCCATTTAGAAACCGATAATTATAATCATTAACAATTATCAGTATAGATTTATAAAAATGAACACCGAAAACAAAGAGCAAGAAATAAAAATAAAAATAGTCAAGGAAGAAGAGCCCAAAAAAGAAAGGAAGTTTTTCAATCCGGAGAATTTGGCCGCTTTCTTTTTTTACGCCCTTGTTTTTCTTATGCCTGTTTTCGCGTTACCCTTGGCCGTCGCCCCGCTGGCTTCCGGCAAGGCTGTTCTTTTTTTTGGCGGCATCCTGCTGACGGCTTTCTTTTGGATTTTTTCCGCGCTGGCCAAAGGGAGTGTTAAGATCCCCAAATCGGCCTTGCTTATAAGCTTGGGGGCGGTTGTTTCGGTCTGGCTTATTTCCGCTTTGTTTTCCAGCAATCCCAACTTGTCGCTCTTGGGGAAATTATACGACTTGGACACTTTTTCCGCGATATTGGCCGCCGGGCTGGCTTTGTTTTTCGGAGCGACGATTTTTCAGTCGGAGAAAAGAGTTTTTAGTTTTTATTTTTTGCTGTTCTGTTCGTCTCTTGTCGTGTTTTTGTTTCAGTTCCTCCATCTTGTTTTCGGAATAAACATAATTCCTTTTAATGTCTTTCCTTACGCCACTTCCAACCTAATCGGAGGCTGGAACGATTTTTCCATATTTTTCGGATTCATCGGACTGGTTTCTCTGGCTTTTCTGGAAACGGCAAAATTGGGCAAAGGTTCGCGTTTTTTTCTTTTCCTTATTCTTTTTATGTCTTTTTTGGCGATGGTGTCGGCCAACTTCTTCAACAACTGGGTTATTTTCGGAGTTTT
>Ga0209542_10015542_pt1 | contig 12757 bp, 12 predicted proteins | sample RifCSPhighO2_01_FD_184028 | JGI IMG/M metagenome (GOLD analysis project Ga0209542, IMG submission 184028) | Soil microbial communities from Rifle, Colorado - Rifle CSP2_plank highO2_0.1 (SPAdes) (version 2) | ecosystem: Environmental > Terrestrial > Deep subsurface > Rock core/Sediment ...
AGAATGTTGTTCTTGACAGGACAGCAGCATATCCTACTTCAGGAGGCCAGATGCACGACACAGGGACATTGGGCGGAGAGAGGTTCGTCAATGTGTTCAAGCAGGGAGGGATCATAGTCCATGTGATGGAAAAAGAGCCTTCTTTCAAGGCAGGGAGTACTGTAAAAGGGAAGATTGATGCAGAAAAAAGAAAACAGCTCGCTCAGCACCACACCTCAACCCATATAGTCAATGCAGCCGCAAAAAGGGTTCTTGGAAGGCATATAAATCAGGCAGGAGCAAAGAAGACAGAGGAAAAGGCCCATCTTGACATAACCCATTACCAAAGCCTTACTGATGAGGAGCTCAGCAGGATTGAAGAAGAGGCAAACAAGATAGTCAAAGAGAACATACCGATAAGGAAGACATTCCTTCTCAGGGAGGATGCAGAAAAGAGATATGGCATGGCAATCTACCAGGGAGGAGCTGTCCCAGGCAAGATGATAAGGATTGTGGAGATCCCAGAGGTTGATGTTGAGGCCTGCGGAGGAACTCATCTAAACAGCACAGGAGAGGCAGGAGAGATAAAGATACTGAAATCAGCCAAAATACAGGATGGCATTGTGAGGATAACATTCACAGCAGGCAAGGCAGCAAAGAAAGAGGAGAAAGAGGAAAAGAACATCCTGAAAGAGGCAGCAGAGCTTCTCAAGTGCGACATTGACCAGGTTCCTGGGAGGGCAGATGAGCTTTTCACAAAGTGGAAGGCTGTTGTGAAGAAAAAGAAGAAAGTTGAGACAAAAGAGCTTAAGTCTGTTGAGAGGTTTGAAGGAGATGTTCTCGAGAAGACAGCTGAGATATTGAACACCCAGCCAGACAATGTTGTGAAGACAATATCAAGATTTCTGAAGGAGCTGAGAGAGGAGCACAAGCTTTCAAGGCCTTCTATGTTCAAGTAAATGCAATAAAATCAAATCATCAGCATAATATTTATATACTCATATATCATCTCCATATATGGAATCATCATCTAGAGGGGTTGTAATGGATTTTCTGACTGAAAAGATAGTAAAGTGCGATGTATGCGGAAAGGAGTTTCTGGCTATTGGCGACACCAATGATGATGAAGTCTATTTCTGCAGCGCCGAATGCTCTGAGAACTATGAGAGCAAGTAAGCAAAAGATTTATTTAATAGCGGCTTTTGCTCCTGTTTATGGCCTCGATTGAGAAGCGTTATGAATCACTGAAATTTAACCCTAACTTTGAGAAGCTCAATGTCGAGTTCCTGATAATAACCCTGGCAGAGAACATTGAGTACATCATCCTTCTATTGACTGCATTCGGGCTTCTTGGCCTGGTTGATTTCAACCTCAATCCCTCGCATTTCCCAAATCTCAGCCTGAGGGGTGAGTGGGCCCATATGGGTGATTTGGGATACAATCCCATCACAATCTACGGCCATTTCATCTGGGTGTTCTTCCTTATAACAAAAGGATTTGCCTTTGGATTCTTGAACACAGTGAAGACAACATCATACACTGCGCTTGTTGCTGTCTTTCTTATGGTGAATATCTGGCTGGCATACTCAAAGCTGAGGTATGGATACAGCATAAGCTCTTCAAAAAGGCACAATATCTTCCTTGACATGCTCAAGAAGTACCTTTTTTCATCATCTGTTCTTGAGAGATCCCTTTGGATGCTGTTCTTCATTGACTTGATGATGTTCCTGACAACACCCAGCAGAGAGGAGATATACTTCCTTCTTGCTCTTTATGGCCTTATACTGAGTGTGAAGCTTGTGCCTGGAGTGTCTCGTGTGATAATAGCATTGTCAAAGCAGCTTGAGAAGACATTCCTGAGCAATCATTATGTGCAGATAGGGGTTGCGATTGCAGACATTGCGCTTGTCTATTTTGATTCCACAAGCCTTTTCACACTCCTGGCAATGGTCCTCACCTATAATGCAGTATCCCAGCTGGTTTTCAGGGCATTGGAAGGAGCAAAACCGGCATTGAAGGTCATGCACTATGTCTTTAACATAGGTATATTCATCTTCTTTGGCAGCCTTGTAGCGATATATTTCATCTCATATGCTGTTGTTATCATAGCGCAGTCTCCATTGATTGCATATTATTATTACAAGAAAAAGGAATTCCTGCCTGTGTGGATGATGGAAGCAGTCAATGGGGCGATAATAGCTGCATTATTGTTCAAGATATTTATTTAGGTAAAGAATATAATAAGATATTTATATTAGAAGACGTGGGTGGTTTATATGGAAGTATTAGATAAAATATTCCTAGGAAAGCAAGAAATGCACAATAGGGTATATAACTGGATTTATACTAGGATACGATTTACTAATAGTTATGAATTTAGAAGTAATGTTAATTTAATTAAGATTATCTTTAGAATAGGTTACATTGTTAGTGGAGTTATATCTTATATTATATTTCTTCTATTTCTAACACAAAAATTGATATTAAAGCAACACTTATTTTATGGATTAACCTTTATCATTATGATTTACATTTTTATAATTACTCTAAACTCCTACAAAAAGGGAATTTTCTCAAACTATAGTCTGATGTTATATTATTTATTTGAGATTAGCAGAGTTAAAGAAAAGAAAGAGATTGTTGAATATATAGATTGCATTAAAAGAGAAGTTCGTAGAGTATACAAGAGAAAAAGTAATATAACTAATTTATTTGAGGTTTATTCTGCTAATATCATAAGATATTTAGATATTGAAAAGAAGATTCCTTTAATAAAAGAATTCTTTGCTAAGTGTTTAGACATATTTAAACAAGAAACTCTTAGTGACTTGTTAACTGAGATATATAAGTTTAACAAGAAAATAAATAAAGGTGAAGATTACAAGATTGTCCAAGAATATTATGAAGGAATATTCTCTGTTAAACCCAAGAATAATTTATTTGAATACTTATCTCATCTAGATAGAGTAATAGAACAAAGGAAATTATTAACAAGACTAAAATTGTTATTGGGTTCTATCTTAAAGATAATAGAGGACCATCCAAAAGCAATAATAATCATTTTACTGGTGTTTTTAACTGTTTATATACTGATTTTTAAACCAAATCTTTTCATAGGTTTAATGGAGATTATATTGGGCAACTCAAATAATTTTGGTTGGTTTTAAAGTATATTTCACTGGACATCTATGCCCCTAAAGTATTTAAAGCTCGGAAATCTTACAAGCATTATGGGAGAATACCAAAAGATCCATATCTGGGAGTTTCCACTAGATAGAACATTTATTAGGCTTAATGATGCTTTCAGAAAAGCGCTGTTTAAGAAGGCTATAAAGAGGCTAGGTTCTGAGTATAATTTAATTGATAGACTAAATAGAAGTAGCTTAAAATATGGTCTAAAGAGATCTCATAGCAGATTAAGCATATACTCGTGGATTAAAGGAGGAAAGTATTATAAAGGAAAGAACAAGGCAGTTAATGTCCCTCTTTGGGCACTTATTGAAATATCAAAGATAAATGAAATCTCTTCGCCTAGAGAAATTGAAAGAAATGTGATATATTACACTTCTAGAGGTAAGAGTAATAGGATTTACAAACCAAAACTACCGCTCAAACTAACTCCTGAACTTGTCTCAATAATATTCAATTTCTGTGGAGATGGGCATATAGCAGATAAAGGAAAAGTAAGTTCTTATAAACAGATTAACAAAGAGGGTCTAAATAACTTCTTGGGAAGATTAAGAAACATATTTGGAGAGTTTGATTTCAGTAAGAATGAATTCAAGGATGGCCGTTTGAATGTACCTAAAATAGTATCAGATTTCTACGTCCATTATTTTGGTTTAGAAGATACCGGAACATTCTCTGCAAGGATTCCTAATCAAGTTAAGAGAATGCCTAAAGAATTCTTGTTAGCTGGCTTATGTGCCTTTATAGTTGATGAAGGTAATGTTACTGAAATTATAGAAATTTACTCAAAGAATCTCAATCTACTAAAAGACATTAGAGAAATAGCCATGGCCTGTGGATATAAATGTAATCCAATAAGGGAAAAGATTGCAAGAGGAGAGTTGGATTCATACAGATTTAATATCTCTTCAGAAAGCTACCTTGTTTTATATAAAGATATAATTAAATTAAGTCAGAAGTTTCCAAAGTGTAATCTTGCACAAAAAATGAATAATTTAAAGATTATAGTTAAAAGAAAGAACAAGAAAAGAATAATAACAAAGAAAGGCATAACAAAACATAAAATATTAGAATTATTGAGTCAAAAAGAAAGGACAATCTTTGAATTGGCTACAACCCTTAATTTATCTCATTCTACAATAAGAGAACATTTATGGAAATTAAGGGATGCTGGAAGAATAATAAGCAAGTGTAGAAAGAGAGATTTATTATGGTACTTGAACAAATTCACCCAACTTTCTTTGAGTTCTCAAGTTTTTTAACAATTTACTCTGTTTGAATATTTTTTCTAGATCAAAATTGAACTTTCTCTTTATGAAAACCTTAGCATAATTCAGCAATAATTCTTTGCTTCCAAACTCTAGTGGTTTAGGCTTTAAAGATTTTCTGACCCCTTCACGACATACCCACACCCCAAGCGGAGCCCAGTATTCGTTTGTTATGAACCTCAGGCACAGGCAGGACCCCTGCCTTCTCAGCTCAGAAAGCTTTTCAGCGACTGCCAGCCGTGCTGCATAATATCCTCCTGCTGTTGCATCAGCATAATCCTTCCTTCCCTTGAATCCTTCATAATCTGTTGCAAAAGGCCATTCATAGTCTGCCCCTCCAACATAGGTCTCAAACAGCTCATAGCTCCATACATCAGGAAAGAAAAGCACAAGGTAATAGTTTCCTAGATGGCCTCCAAAATAGGCATAATGGCTGGTTTCAGGATACTGCCTTACCTTCTCCAGCAGATGCTTGCATAGGTTATCATCAACTGCTGTGATGCTCCATCTTGTAGGCACAATCTTCTTGTTCTTCTGCAGTCCAAGAGTTCCCACGCTCAAAAGTTTTGTGAGGTAGTGCTCATCAAATCCCTTTTCATAAAGCAGATTAAGGCTGTCTGTTGCCTTTATCTCATCATCAACAACCTTCTCAACCTTTGATGGAATCTTGGGGTTCTCTGTGAGCTCTGCTTTCTTCAGCCTGACGCGGGGGCCATAAGGCGCAGTCTCCTGCCCAAAGCTGAGGCTGAAACTTGGCTTTTTCTCTAGATTTATCTCAACATCTACTGGCTCAACAGACATCGCAATCTCCTTGCCCATATCAATCAGCTTGCCTGATTTCCTTGCATCAGTGACTTCTGCCTTGAACTGCGAGTTGATGAGCTGGCTTCTCAGGTCAATTATCCTGTTTATGTCATAGCTTTCCCTGCTCCAGAGCAGAGGATTGTCATGATTATTGTATTCCTCAACATTCAGAAAGCCTACATTAAGGTTAGGATAGCCATAATGGCCCACAAATACGTTTGGAGACTCCCCAAAATAGTCCTGCTTTGCTTCTATATTGACCTTTTTCTGCGCAGATATCTTTGCCTGGATAGGGCAGTAAGCCCTGCCGCAGTGATGTCTTCCCTTGCATTTAAGGCAGCGTATGTTCATGGTCCCCCAGTTTAAAGCATTGGAAAAGGGATTATAAAGTTTTTGATTATATGATTGAAATATTTAATAAGAAGAAATAATAAGAAAATCAGATGAGAAGAGGCACAAACACAAGCGCGACAATGCTCATCAGTTTGATAAGTATGTTAAGGCTTGGGCCTGATGTGTCCTTGAAAGGGTCTCCGACTGTATCTCCCACGACAGCTGCCTTATGAGATGCTGATCCTTTGCCTCCAAGATGGCCTTCCTCAATGTATTTCTTTGCATTGTCCCATGAACCGCCTGCATTGGCCATGAAAACAGCCATGAGGAATCCGGTCACCAATGCTCCTGCAAGAAGCCCTCCAAGCGCTGCAGGACCAAGAAGCAGGCCAACTGCTATGGGCATCAGCACAGTCACGACTCCCGGGACTATCATCTCCCTCAGTGCTGCTGCTGTGCTTATATCGATGCATCTCTCATAATCAGGCTTTGCCTTGCCCTGCATCAGTCCTTTTATTGACTTGAACTGCCTTCTTACTTCATTGACCATGTCATAAGCTGCTTTTCCGACTGCCTGCATAGACAATGCAGAAAAGAAGAAAGGCATGGCTGCCCCAAGGAACAGTCCAACAATCACTACAGGATTGCTTATGTCAATATAGCGAAGTTTTGTTATCTCAGTGTAGCTGACAAACAAAGCCAGTGCCGTAAGGGCTGCTGATCCTATCGCAAATCCCTTTCCCATTGCCGCTGTTGTGTTGCCAACTGCATCAAGCCCCTCTGCCCTTTTCCTGACTTCTTTCCCAAGGTTAGCCATCTCTGCTATGCCTGCTGCATTATCTGCAACTGGCCCATAAGTGTCTGTAGCAAGAGTTATTCCCAATGTAGAGAGCATACCGACTGCTGATATTGCAATGCCATAAATGCCTGCGAACTTGTAAGCTAGAAGTATTGCGGCACTTACTGCAATAACAGGGATTATTGTGCTGAGCATGCCGTTTGCCAGCCCCTGTATGATGTTTGTCGCTGCTCCTGTCTGTGATGCCTCGGCAATCTTCCTGGCGGGCTTCCTGTCATTGGAGGTATAATACTCTGTGGATAAGCCAATGACTATACCCGAAATAAGCCCTGAGACTGCTGCATAGAAAACTCCTATGTCACCCATATAATATTTTATTATCACAAATGCAAATACAACCATTAGGATTGAGCTGGCAAATATCCCCCTGTTTAGCGCTGAGTGTATTTTTCCCTTGCTGCCGGTCCTTACAAATAATGTGCCTATCATTGATGCAATGATTCCAACTCCTGCAAGGATCAAAGGGAGGATGACTGCATTCCCTTTTGCTGCTGTGAATGTCATTCCAAGAACCATTGCTGCGATTATTGAGTCAACATAGCTTTCGAAAAGGTCTGCGCCCATTCCTGCAACATCACCTACATTGTCTCCGACAAGGTCTGCTATTACTGCTGGATTCCTTGGGTCATCCTCTGGGATGCCTGCCTCTACTTTCCCGACAAGGTCAGCTCCGACATCTGCTGCCTTTGTGTAGATTCCTCCTCCAACTCTTGCGAAAAGTGCTATTGATGAAGCGCCAAATCCAAAACCATAAATTATATTTGGGTCCATGAATATTAAGTAAAGAACAGCTACTCCAAGAAGTCCAAGGCCTACAACAGTCATTCCCATGACTGCTCCTGAGGAGAATGCGATGTGTAAACCTTCATTGACTGACTGCTTAACCCCCCATGCAGTCCTTGCATTTGCCTTTGTCGCTATCCTCATGCCGATATTTCCTGCAAGTGCTGAGAATATTCCTCCAATGATGAAGGATATTGCAAGCTTATAGCCTGTATTTGGTATGAACAACCAAAGCACAAGCGCAACTGCAGCCATGAATATAACAAGGACTTTGTATTCCTTATTCAGGAATGCCATTGCCCCTTTATAGATGATATCTGAAAGCTCTTTTGTCTTTGCATTGCCAGGGCTTTTCTTCATGATTCTCAATGCTGTAAAGCCAGCAAAAACTAAAGCAAGAACACTTATGATTATTGCCGTTAAAACTTCATACATCTAATACACCCCCTTGTATGGTTGGGTGTAGAAGGAAAATGACATATTTATAAATATTGCGGTCTGGATGCATGCATCATCATTCAGTATCTGTTCTGCAGGATCCTCTCTGCATGAATATATCTCATATTCTTTGTTATGGCCCCTGCTGTGACCTTGCCGATTATCTTGCTGCCATCTCTCACAAGAATCCTCCTGATGTTATTCTCCCCCATTATCCTTGCTGCTTCCTCAAGGCTTTCTTCTGGCCCGACAGTTATGAGGGGGTAGCTTGCTATGTCCAAGGCCTTGACATTCATTGGGTTCCTGTTTTTCGCAACAACTTTCCTAAGCACATCTCTTTCAGTTATTATCCCAACAGCCTCTCCCCTGTCCTCCAAGAGCACAGAACCAGTGCATTTCCTGTCCATCACAGCAACAACAGACGCCACAGAGATATCATAAGGCACCCTCATGATATCATGCATGATATCTCTTATTCTCATAGAACCACCTCTGTATATTATTAGGGTCTTATTGTTTATAATGGTTGGGTATATATAGAATATATCTCAGAAGATGCTCTTTACCTGAATACCATGCTTGCATAGCCGACTGCATTGGCATAATCTCCTACGATATCTGCTGAAGTGTAATAGCACAGGGGCTCTGGCCTTGCTTTCTTTGCCTTCATGAGTTCTATCATGACATAGATTGCATACTTGCCGCATATTGTCGCGCCAGTCTTCTCGCAGTAATCAAGGAATCCCTTTGAGTCAAGCTTCAGCATAAATTCCGCTGCTCCTTTGTCAAGCCTGTAAAGATTGTCTTTTACATTCTTTGAAAAAGGCATGAAGCCATAATTCACCCCAAAATGCGTGAAGTCTGAGCTTGTTATCACAACAACACTCTTTCCTTCCTTCTCATATTCCTTTACGGCTTTTATGAGATTCTTTGCTGCTTCAACATAATCTGTTTCAGATATCATCACAGGAACAAACTTAAGTTTTGATTCCTTGTCTTTGCTCGCGAACTGGAGCATGGGGATCTGGACTTCTATGCTGTGCTCCTCCTTATGCGGGAACGGGATAAGCTCAACCTCATTCTCCTCAAGAATCCTGCAGAATTTTGCATTGGTCCTGATCAGCCCGAGAGGAGTCTGCCAGTCGTCCTCTGAAAAGCAGGATTTGTGGAAGCCTATATGGCTTGGTCCCAGCATAAGGTACATATTCGGGAATTCTGACTCTGCTATTGCCTTGAAACCATGGGCAGCGCATGGCCCTGAGAACATGTATCCTGCATGAGGGGAGATTATTCCTCTGACAATGCCTTTTCTCTGGCCAGAGGGAAGCTCTCTCGGACCTCTAATGTCAAGGAAAGCGTCCTTTATCTGCTTCAGCAGTGCATCTTTATTGGCCTCATAGAACTGGCCTGCGACGATTGGTTTGCGGATCATATTCCTGTGTTTGTATAGGGTGTTTTTAAAGGTTTCTTATGAAAAAACTGGAAACATTCTTTTGTCTCAAATAGTGCTTTATTGGCCTCAAAATTAGCCATTCTCCTGCTGATATAAAAGTTATTGCTGGATTTGCCCTTTATGAGGTCTATTTTTAGATATCCTTTTATTGTGTTAATTTGAAATAGATGAGCAATAAGCTCAAAATTAATGTTGAAATCAGATTTAAACATGCATCCTTTGTCCTCAAGGCCATAAGTTCTTATTATCTTCTCCACCCTGCATAAAGACCCAGTTCTACCCTTCCTTTCAGATGCTTGTCTATTCTTGTTCCCAATACAGAATATTTTGATATGACACCTATTTTCCTGGCCAGTTCATTGATTTCATCCAGGGTTATGTCTGCTCCGCCATTAACTACAAGAAAACAGCCATCCAGTTTCTTGAATCTCTTCTTAATCTCTTTTACAATTCTATCTTTCTCTGAAAGCTTTGTGTTATATCTTCCTAACTCAAATCTTGAGTTCATCATAAACAATTGTTTGATATCTACAAAGTCAAGACCTACCAAAGAAGGCACTGCAATGCATTCAATAATCTCCTTTAAGAACAGATGAGTTTCTTTGTAATCCTTACAGGCTTTGATGTATGTCAAGCAGACATCGTTGAGCCTTCTAAGCTTTCTTGTGGATACAGCGATTTTTAAGTTCCAGTTTGAGTCCATTCCCGAGATTGTCTCTCTAACATCTCTGGAGAGGTCTTTTGAGGAAAGGAAAAAAATCAGGTCTCCTCCTAAAATCTTTTTTGGGTCTGATTTCTTTGATATTTCTAAGAATTTTGCACCCTTTATCCTGTGTTGGGCATAATAATTCCTTAATCTCTTGTTTCTTTGCAGCGAGACGATGTAGATGTTCTTATTTATTCTCATTATGACTTCCCATTCAACCATTCATACTGTTCTCTTGTTAGGTTCCAGTGAGGGGTGGAACACCTGTTAAAATTAAGAAATTTATTATTCTCATCAGGTACATTCTTGATTATTGATAATGGAATTGGTTTGGTATATATTTTTAGCGTGTTTCTCGCGAATTTGTTGCTCCAGGAATATGAGTCTCCTGCTCCTCTTTTGGGATCTCTTCTGACCTTCTCAATCTCAACTTCTAAAACCAATCCTCTGTGTTTATCATATAAAATAAGTTTTTTGCCTTTACCATCCAATTCATTGTATTTTCTGGGAGTGTGCCAGTCTTTCCATTCTCCATTCCTGAATTCATCTAAATATTCTTCTGGATAAACATCACTTTTATCACCAAAATTAATTTTTACAATCACAGCAGATATATCCTGCTCAAAAATATCCTCTTTTATTTCATCGATATAATCTGACTTCAAGTCATTTAAGATTACGTTTCCTGAACTTTTATTTCTTAGTAATTCTATTATTGAATTCCAAGAGAGATGGACAATAGATTTAGGGGATAGATTGATAAATTTTTGCACATAATTACTATTCTCGCTGTCTGGTGTGAGTAGGACTAAGCGCTTATTTTTCTGTTTGTATTTAGTCAATACTTTAAGATGTCTTTTTATTTGCTCATTTCTTAAAGTTCCAGAAACAATTTTAGTCTCAATTAAGATTGCTGAATTATCATCTAGGATTTCGGCATCTGCTGTACCTTCAAAATCTCTCAATACTTTAAAGGTTGAGTTTTTAGAGAGATTTATCCCTGCCAATCTGCCAAATTCGGTTAAAATATTATCATCGGTCTTTAAACTTATTTTAAGAAGGGAGATTAAACCGTTTGTATACCTATTTTCTGCTTGGGAATAATGCCTGAAGATGTTTGTTCCTTTCATTTTATGATAAAAAAGTAAAGCTAGTATATAAATATTTTGTTTTCAAGGTGAATCTAGTTTAAATTAGTAAAAACAAATAGAAAGATTTAAATATATGGGCTGATATTTGAATAGAATATGGTAAACTATTATTATGTTAAGGCCAATAGGCAAGAGTGGGAATATAACGGTTCTAATACAGATTGGGATAATTTCCCCTTAGAAAACAAACAGGATTTTGCTGCATTCACAAAAAATCAATTATATTGGAAATGTCTTAAAATAGGAGATATAATCATAGGACATAGTAGTTACATTTCTTCTAATATCAAAGGAAGAATCAAATTTACCCCACTACCAAGGATTTCAGCAATTGCTATTGTAACCAGTACAGAGCATTACTCAAAAGAATTAGATAGTGATTCTGTAACCTTAAAGAAGATCATTGAATTTAGCCCTATTAAAATATCAATAGATATAATAAACAAAAATGGATTATCTAATGCAGAACCATTTCGTTTAGGAACAAACCGTTGTACTATAACTAAACTTTCTGAAGAAGAATTTAATAAAATAATTAAATTAATTGAGAGTTATATCCCTGATATCAAAAAAAAGTTAAAAAGTATATAAACTAATATATTCTTCAAGTCCCTTCTTCCCAGCTTGAAAGGTACTTCTTCTGCTCTTCTGTCAGCTTGTCAATATCAATACCCATTGCCTCGAGCTGGAGCTTTGCAATCCTGTCGTCAATCTCCTCAGGCAATTGTATGACTGAGACTGGCATCTTTCCTTTGTTTTTTACGCAATATTCCACTGCAAGTGCTTGCCCGCAGAAAGATGTCGACATCACCTCAGAAGGATGGCCCTCTGCTGCTGCAAGATTCACAAGCCTTCCTTCTCCGCACACAAATATCTTCTTTCCGCCCACAATATATTCATCAAGGAATGGCCTTACTCTCCTCACGCTTGAGGATATCTGCTTCAGGCCCTTGATGTCTATCTCTATATCAAAATGCCCTGAGTTGGCAAGTATTGCTCCGTCCTTCATCTTTTTCATATGCTCTGTCCTTATCACGTGCTTGTTTCCTGTCAGAGTACAGAATATGTCACCTATTTTGCACGCATCTTCCATCTTCATGACCCTGAACCCGTCATAAGCTGCCTGCAGAGCAGGAAAATTAGCCACTTCAGTCACAATGACATTTGAGCCGAGGCCCTTTGCCCTCATTGCAAAGCCTTTTCCGCAGCTTCCATATCCCACTACAATGACATTCTTTCCTGCAAACAGTATGTTTGTTGCCCTTATTATGCCGTCAACAGTTGACTGGCCTGTGCCATAATAATTATCCAGCAGATGCTTTGTCTTGTTGTCATTCACCGCAATCATAGGATACTTCAGTGCCTTGTCTTTCTCCATTGCCTTCAGCCTGATTATGCCTGTTGTCGTCTCTTCGCATCCGCCGATTATCTTTGGGATCAGCTCCTTGTGATTCTTATGTATCTCGCTCACAAGGTCGCAGCCGTCATCGATTGTTATATTTGGCCTGAAAGCGATCACATTGCCAAGGTACCTGTAATAATCCTTGTCATTCTCTCCTTTGTAAGCCCAGACATTGACTCCTTCCTCGGCCAGTGCTGCTGCGACATCATCCTGTGTTGAAAGGGGATTGCATCCTGTTATTGCGACTTCTGCTCCCCCTGCAATAAGTGTTCTCACAAGAACAGCTGTCTCTTTTGTAACATGAAGAGCCAATCCTACTTTCACTCCCTTGAGAGGCTTCTCTTTCTCAAATCTCTTCTTTATCTCCAGCAGTGCGCCCATATTGCTCTCTG
>Ga0209542_10015543_pt1 | contig 12757 bp, 12 predicted proteins | sample RifCSPhighO2_01_FD_184028 | JGI IMG/M metagenome (GOLD analysis project Ga0209542, IMG submission 184028) | Soil microbial communities from Rifle, Colorado - Rifle CSP2_plank highO2_0.1 (SPAdes) (version 2) | ecosystem: Environmental > Terrestrial > Deep subsurface > Rock core/Sediment ...
ACCATAAATTATTTTTTAGCATTCTCAGAAAAAGTACTAAATGCCAAGGGGAAATTTTAAAAGCCATCAATAATAAATTTGGAAGCTTTGATAAATTTAAGGAAGAATTTTCAAATGCAGCTAAAACACAATTTGGAAGCGGATGGGCTTGGCTGGTGGTTGATGATGGAGAATTAGAAATTGTTAAGACCAATAATCAGGATAGCCCGTTAAGTTATGGGAAAAAACCAATACTCTGTATTGATGTATGGGAACATAGTTATTATTTAAGGTACCAAAATCGAAGACCAGAATATGTGGAGAATTTCTTTCATGTGATCAACTGGGATAAGGTAAATGAACTTTATATGGAAAACAAATAATTTTTATATCTATTTTTCGCTTTTATCATATGAATTGGAAATCCCATTTATTCATCAGCATAATTCTTTTTTTAATTTTCAGCTATTTTCTTAAAATTAATTTATTATCACTAAGCATAATTCCTTTAGCAATAGCAGTTTTAGTGTTTAGTTTATTACCTGATATAGACCATTCAAAATCAAAGATTTCAATATGGTTCAGACTATCCTATACTGTTTTAGGATTGTATTCAGCGTATGAATTCTTTTTTCATGGAAGAATTATTTATCTAATCGCACTTCTGCTTGCCATTGTTTTATTTATATTTCATATAAGCATTTCAGAAGATAGCTACAAGCACAGAAAGTTTCCCCACACATTTACATTTGGAATAATATCTGCAGGAGTATTGTGGATATTTACCAGTTTAACAATTGCACTTATTAGTCTTGGATGCTTTATTTTGCACTTGACCCTTGACAAACATATTTTAAGAGCACTTAGAGGAGATTTCGAAGCGTGGAAGAGGTTTTTCAGGAGATAGTTTTATATAACAATTTCCTTTCATAAATTCTATGGACCTTAAAAATATTAGGTGGGATTTAAGCGATCTTGGCAGGATAGAGAATATAGATTCTGAAATTAAGAAAATAAGAAAGTTAACAAAAAATATTGAAAATTACAGAAAAGATTTCAATGAAGATATTTCCTCAAAAAAATTCCTTAAAATATTAAATGAAGTTGAGGATTTGATGATTATGCTGTCAAAGATAGCTTCACTTGTTCACCTTGAGTTCTATAAAAATACAAATGAGCCTAAATTCCACAGCTTAGTCAGCAAAATGGATTCTTTGGGGGCTGAAGTAAGCAACAAGTTGATGTTCATAAGCATTGAATTCAAAAAATTCAGCGAGAAAAATGCAAAAAGGCTTATTGAAGAAATTCCCAGTCATCGACACCACCTAAGGAGAATGTGGGAACTAAAAAAATATACATTATCCGAGGAAGTTGAGAAAGTTATTAATCTTAAAGATGTAACGGGCATTAATACATTAAATTCCCTATACAGTGTGTTCACTTCTGGATTTACATATGAATTTGAAGGTGAAATTATAAATCAAGAACAACTTTTGAAATATGTAAAAGACATTGATCCTAAAAAAAGAGAAAGAGCCTATCAACTATTATTGAACAAATACAAAGATAATAAGAATGTAATCTCCATTATTTATTCAAATGTAGTTAGCAACTGGAAAACAGAAATGGAACTAAGAGGTTACAAAAGTCCAATTTCAATAAGAAACATTGCAAATGATCTTGAAGATAAAGATATAGATGCTTTGTTTAGAGCTTTTGAAAAAAATGCTATCATATTCCATGATTATTTCAATCTTAAGACAAAAGTGTTGGGAATTAAAAAACTTAGGAGGTACGATCTTTATGCACCCATATCCAAAATCAATAAAGAATTTAATTTCAATCAGGCTAAGGGAATAATTTTAGATTCATTTTCTGATTTTAAAGAGTTTAAAGAAATTGCAAATGGTCTTTTAAAAGATCATGTGGATAGTGAGATAAAGAAAGGAAAAAGAGGAGGGGCCTTCTGTCATGGTTCAAGTCAAAAAGTAAGACCTTTCATTATGTTAAGTTACAATGGTGATTTAAAATCAATGGAAACTCTTGCACATGAATTAGGACATGGAATACATTATAGTCTTTCATCTAAAAATAATATCTATGCCTACGATGCAGTGCTTCCAATGGCTGAAACTGCCTCAACATTCTGTGAAACAATCTGGCTTGAGTACATGAAGAAGAAGTTTCCAGACATAAAAAAAGACCTTGCGTTCATTGAGTTTGATGGAGCATACGCGTCTATTGCAAGACAGCTTAATTTTGTAATCTTTGAGAAAAAAGCCCATGAATTAATAAAGAATAACGGAAGCTCTGAAGATATTGAAAAATTATATTTTGATTTATTAAAGAAACATTTTGGAGATAGTGTTGAATTGAATGATTTGTTCAGGCATGAATATTTATACATCCCTCATATTTTTGAAACTCCATTTTACTGCTATGCATATGGATTTGGTTTATTGCTTGCGTTAAGTCTTTATAAAAAATATTTGGAAGATAATAATTTCAAAAAAGAAATTTTAAAAATATTTGAAAGTGGAAGCAATGATTCTCCAAGAAACATATTAAAAAAAGCAGGAATTGAAATGAATGAAGAATTCTGGCAAAAAGGTTTTGATTATCTTAAAAGTCTGATAAAAGAATTGAAATGATTGATGAAATACACAAAATTCTGAAGGGAGAAGTTAAGAAATATGATGTTCCAATCGCTGAACTAATCAAATTGAAAACCAAAAGCAAGTTCAAAACATTAATAATAACTATTCTGTCATCAAGAACAACAGACAAAACATTGCTTAAGATTCACGATAAATTATTTTCTGAAATCAGAGAGTTGGATGATTTGAGGAGACTTTCTGCAAAGCAGATTGAGAAATTGATCTATCCGGTTGGATTTTACAGAAACAAGGCGAAATATCTTAAGAGATTGCCTGAAGTAATTGACAATGAATTTAACGGAGAAATCCCAAATACTGTTGAAGGTTTGGTTAAATTGCCTGGAGTCGGAAGAAAAGTTGCAAATGTTGTAAGTGTTGTTGCATTTGGAAATTATGACATTGGAGTTGACACCCATGTTCACCGAATAATGAACCGATTTGGGTATGTAAAAACAAAAACACCAAATGAAACAGAAAATGTATTAAGGAGGAAACTTCCAAAGAAATACTGGAAAGATATAAACTACATACTTGTTGCCTTTGGACAAAACTTATGCACTCCTTTAAGTCCATACTGTAGCAAATGCTCTGTAAGAAGATACTGCAAAAGAAAAGGAGTTACAAAGTCAAGATGAATAAATTAATTGAACAAATAAATTTGCTAAGGAATAGTTCAGTCAAAAATAAAGTAGAGAATAGATTAAAAGAGTTTGAAAACAGGAAGGAATGGTTTTCTGAATTATGCTTCTGTTTGTTAACTGCAAATTCAAAGGCAAAGACTGCAATAAATATTCAGAATGAATTAGGCGAGGAAGGATTTCTCAATTATGACAGAGATAAAATAAGAGATTCTATAATAACTAACAAACATAGGTTTCCCAATAACAAATCCAATTTTATAATTGAGGCAAGAAAGTTCAAGAACATCAGGGAAGTACTAAATGGAAAAGATGAATTTGAAGCAAGAGAATTCCTAGTAAAAAATGTCAAAGGTCTTGGATACAAGGAGGCAAGTCACTTTCTTAGAAATGTAGGTTATAAAAATTTATCAATTTTAGACAGACATATAATTAATCTTATGGTTGAAAACAAAATAATTGAAAGACCAAAGAGCCTAACCAAAAAAAAATATTTTGAAATTGAAAAAAAATTCAAGGAAATCTGCGGGGAAGTGAAAATGAGCTGCGCTGAGCTCGATATGTACATGTGGTACCTCAAGACTGGAGAAGTCCTAAAGTAGAAACTTTTATAAATAAAAATTATCCAAAATTTTCAATGAGGGCCGAGATATTTAATTTCAATGAGTGGATAAGTGACGTTAATTCTAAAACTCTTAAAAGCAGGTTTGATAGAATAATTAAACAATCGGGGTTTACTGTTTTAAATTTTTGTGAGCATTTCTTTCAACCGCACGGGTATACTGCTCTGTGGCTGTTGGGCGAAAGCCATTTTGCGCTCCACACATTTCCTGAAGAGGACAAAACTTACATTGAGTTATCAAGTTGCAACAAGGAATTCTTTGATAATTTTATCAAATTGATTAATAAATAAGTTTTTAAAATACAAACTTCCATTTATTAACATGAAAAAAGAGAGTGAGAATATTCTTTGGTTTTCAGACATTAATAAGAATTCAATTCCTGAAGTAGGAGGCAAGGGAGCAAACCTTGGTGAGATGTTCAACATCAAACTTCCGATTCCAAATGGTTTCTGCGTCACTGCCCAAGCTTATAGAACCTTTCTTGAGAAAACGAAGATAGAAGGTGACATTTCAACTTTGCTGAAAAATCTCAATGTTGAAAATACTAATCAACTAGATAATATATCCTATAAAATAAGAGAGTTAATAGTAGAATCAAACATCCCTAAAAAAATTGAGGAAGAAATAATTGAAAATTACAGCAACCTTGACGTTGATAGCTCTTTACTTAGATCTGGCGGGGCATTAGACTTAATTAAATCGGGGAGAGGGAATGCTTTTGTTGCGGTGAGAAGTTCTGCAACTGCAGAGGATTTACCTGAAGCTTCATTCGCTGGACAGCAGGCGACATTCCTGAATGTAAAGGGGAACAAGGCATTGATTGAATCTGTCAAGAACTGCTGGGCTTCATTATTTACCTCAAGGGCAATTTATTACAGAGAAAGCAACAACTTTGAACACATGAAAGTTTACATTTCCGTTGTAATTCACAAAATGGTGAATGGTGATGTTTCAGGAGTTATGTTCACTGCCAATCCAACAAATAATGATTCAAGCGAAATAATGATTGAAGGAAGCTATGGGGTTGGGGAAACAATAGTCTCAGGAGAGGTTAATCCTGACAACTTTATTGTTGACAAAGAGAGCCTAAAAATCAAAGAGAAAAGAATAAGGAACAAACAACTAATGATAGATTATGATGAAAATCTGAACAAAAATGTCAAGAGAAGGGTTCCAGAAGAGATGGCAAATATCTCATGCTTAAATGACATGAGAGTAAAAGAACTTGCTGAGTATGGGAAAAAGATTGAAGAGCACTATGAAAAACCAATGGATATTGAATGGGGAATTGAAAGAAATAAACTCTACATCCTACAGGCAAGACCAATAACAACTTTAAAGAAAAAAGTCGAAAGTCATGAAGAGATTGTAGGAGAGGTCATATTGGAAGGGTTGAACGCATCTCCTGGTGTTGGTTCAGGAAAAGTAAAGATTGTAAGAGACACTTCTGAGATTCATAAAGTTATGGAGGGCGATGTCCTTGTTGCCATGATGACTAATCCAGATTATGTTGTTGCAATGAAAAAAGCAAGGGCAATAGTCACTGATGAAGGGGGGAGCACGTCCCATGCAGCAATTGTATCAAGAGAATTAGGAATCCCTGCTGTCGTTGGTACTGAAAAGGCAACTTCAATTTTAAAAGACGGTGATGAAATCACAGTTGATGGAAGCAATGGAAAAGTATATCGGGGAATAATTGGAATAAAGGAAGACAAAAAAGCTGAGTGGGATGGAAAGAAACTAAAAACAAAAACTAAAGTTTATATGAATCTTGGGGAACCTGAAATAATTGACAGGTATAAGGATTTACCTTTTGATGGCATTGGCCTTATGAGAATTGAATTTTTAATTACAAGTTACATTGGGAAACATCCACTTTATTTGATTAAAGAAGGAAGACAACACGAATATATTAATAAATTAGTTGAGGGGGTTTCAAAAGTTGCTAGAGCAATTTACCCAAGGCCTATGATTGTCAGGTTCAGCGATTTCAAAACAAATGAGTATCATGATTTGGAAGGCGGAGGGGAATATGAGCATAAAGAAGATAATCCGATGATTGGATTCAGGGGAGTTTCAAGATACGTTTCTGATGACTTTGTCGAGGCATTTAAACTGGAATTGAAGGCAATTAAAAAAATCAGAGAGCGTTTTGACAATGTTCATGTAATGCTTCCATTTGTAAGAAATTCAAATGAAGTGAGGAAAGCACTCGGGATAATGAGTTCTGAGGGATTAACAAGAAGCGATGATTTCATGATTTATTTGATGGCTGAAGTTCCTGCGATTGCCATCATACCTGAAGACTTTGCCCAGCTGGATATTGATGGAGTTTCAATTGGATCAAATGATCTGACTCAATTAGTTCTTGGTGTTGACAGGGATAATGAAAAGCTTGGAAGAATGGGCTACTTTGACGAGAGAAACAAAGCCGTATTGAAAGCTATGGAAAATATAGTCAGAGTGTTCAAGGAAAAGGGAAAATATGTGGGAATCTGTGGTCAGGCACCTTCAAATTATCCTGAAGTAGTTAAGTTTTTAGTTGAGAACAATATTGATTCTATTTCTGTAAATCCAGACAAAGTTGTTGAGACGATGCAACTGGTCCACCAGATTGAGAGCTAGCTAGGGGATATAAACGATCTGGAAATAATATACTCCATACATGTTCTGGGGAATCTGCAATCCCATATAATTCGAGGTTTGGTGAGGACATTCTCATTCCTAATAATCTTTCACTTAATCCTTCTGGACCACGTTTATGTTTTTGGCTATCAAGATATTCACCAATAGAATCTCGGTTTAAATAAAATATTTCCATTTCATATCCATTTACATCTAATCTAGACCTTGGAAACCACATTGAAGATTCATCTGCAAAACTAATACAATAGTGCTCGTCATTGTGAGGCAAAGCATAGTTCAATCTTGCAATCCTGCTTTCCCCCCCCTTGTTTATCACTACCACAACATCTTTTGGGTCTAATTGTACCATAAACTTAAACAATTAAAAATACTTATAAGCCTTTCTAATCTTTCTACTATAAAGTGATTAAAGCGAAAAGTTTATAAAGTAGTGTTTCTACCAGATAGTAACAATAATATTACCGAAGGAGGTTAAAAATAAAATGTTAAATGAAAATCAAATATCTGATCTTGAGCGGAAATTACTCGACATAGGTAACTTAGTTAGTGTTTCTAAAGGAATAGATAAGTCTACTAGTTCTAAAAGAGGACATCTATATGAAAATGCTGCAATGATGATTGCTGGACCAAGAGTTATTGGAGAAGGAAAAGACGCAAGAGAAAATAAGGCATATACGGATTTAATAGAAGAGATGAGATATAGTCCGGAATATGCTCAGATGCAAATTAATGGTGCAGTAAATATCAGATCTGAAGAAATAAAGAAAGAAGTCGAAGATAGTAAAGATAAATTATTGGAAACGATAGCTAATTCAATAAATTCAAATTTAGATAAAGCTAAAAATAAATCTGAAGCTGCTGAAATTTTAAAATTGTATTTGAATGACCTTATTGACATCAAAGATCCTTCACAAGAAGAAGCTGATGAAACTGTGAATGATGAATTTAGGATGAAATTAAGAATACCTTACTCATTTGATAGAAAGGGCTCAATAAGTCAATACAAAGAACTTATGTTGAGAAGTGTGGCAAGTGAGTTTTTGGCTGAAAAAGGTGAAGGCAGCAATAAGAAGTATGAATTAGATGTAAGCAAAATCAAAGACAGCATAAAAGAGGTTGTTGGTATTGCAAAACTCTATACAAATACTAAATTTGTTGAGAAAAACTACAAACCTAAAGAAGAATAATTTTTTCTTTTTTTTTATTCTAATTTTCTAACTATTCTGGCCATCTCACCAACGAAAGAATCCACTTGTTTATGATATTCATCTATTTTTTTAGAAGGAACATTGATCATGCTGACATTTGACTCGTGCATTAATCCATAAATTTCTCTGTACAAATCAACATATCTTTTATTTAGCATTTTTTTCTTTACAAAATATTCTGTTAACATTTCTGGAACATGTTCTGGTGATGGTGCTACCTGATTTGCAATCATCAAGGCTGCATGCGCTGAATCAACAAGCGCCCAATACAAAGAGTCTATTGCGAGGTAAATTCCATACTTTGCCCTCTGAAGATGGTGCGGTGCCCTGTTTAATGCGTTGTAAATTGCCTCGGGTGAAGGCTTTACCAAACCTCTTGCCAAAAGCATTTTCAACGGCTCAAAGAAACCTCCTAAATCGACCAATGACTTACCATATCTTACAATATTTATTGCAACAGGCTCTCCATTCTTGAATTCCTGCCAGAAAGTTGTTAGTGTAACTGTATTTACATGCAATCGGTCCTTATTGGGATTCTTTGCTATTATTTTAGTGAGTTCTTCACGATACCAAGCAATCAATTCCTCATCCCATTGTATAGTTGCATCATCAATGAAAATTATAATATCAATATCATTTGGATTCTTCTTGTCTTTTGCAACAGAACCAAACAAAACTATTGACTTTATTATCTGCTGGAATTTCTTGTATGCAGAAGTTGCAAAATCATAAGCTATTGAATAATCTTTTTCCAGACTAATCACCTCTGTTGTAAAATATATTTTTGGGTATTTATTAATGTTTTTATTCCATTGCATTACCTGAAAATCTTGAGCCTTCCTTCTGCTGTGCCTGTCCCCCCAATTCTGTGGGTAGATTAGAGAACCCTGCTCCATATGTTTCGAAATGCTTTTGGGGGAAAGTTATATTATATCCCATATTATACTCTGTGTTAAAGTCCGCCACAGTATTCCAGTAAAGGTCCGATTTATGGGTATACAACGGAGAATTAAAATATTTCAAAGTTTCCGGATGAGGGGAAGTCTTAAACTGTGCAACAAAACCACCTGCTTCAACTATGTGCGCAAGTTTCCCATACTCTTCTTCTCCAAGCTTGCCCCTTATCTCTTTTAACTGTTCTTTTATAGGGACTGTTCCCATTCCAGGAGGAAGATGAGTATCATTAAATCCAAAATTATCAGTAATATGAACATGCTTTACGACGGATGCAATTTCCCTTGCTTCTCTTGCAATCTGCTTGTCAGTGTAACCAAATTTTTTCAGTTGCGCTATATGCCCTACATCCCAGGTAGCGCCTATCAATTTTTCTGCGACTTTTCCTGCTTCTGGTTTTGACATATGCTTCTCTTTTACTAATTTTTCTGCAAACTGTTTTCTCGATTCCAACACTGCTTCTCTTAAAGTGTCCCCCTTTCCCAACGTCCAGTCTGGCATTACATTTTCAACTGAGATAACTGGAGCGTTCTTTCCATATTCATCATAAGCATAAAATGCAGAATCTGAAACTGTTTTGGATAATTTTTCCTTTGCAAATTCGTCTGTTGTGACAAATCTTTTTGGAGTCGGCATTGACTGAATTGTATTTATTAATCTCTGCTCGTCAACAATGATATCCCTTCTTAGGGCCTCATGTGCTTTTTGCTCATTATTATCAAATTTCTTGAGGTATGATATTAGCTTCCTCTCCCGCTCTTTCTCATCCTCCCTTAAATTATGTTTTTCAGCGGATTCCCTAACAATTTCACGGTATACTTTTCCTTCATCTGAATTAAGAAATTTTTTCTGGTCTTCTTCGGGGGTAAACTTGGAAAACATGTGATGCAAGTCTTCTATTTTGCTGTTTAAGTGCTGATTTATTTCCCTTATATGGCCCCCCATTATATTTATCTCTTTTATATTATTCTGAAGCTGATTCATTTCCTGATCTGTCAGAACTCCCTTCTTATCGCCCTCTATCAATGGCATTGTCTGAATCCTTATTCTGTCCAGCCTGTCATTAATTTCGGCTTTTTCTTTTTCATAATTAAACAACTGCAATTGTTCCTGAGTCCACTGGGTTTCATTCAAGTTTTTTATTCTTTCTTTCGGCTGCCAAGTTTTTTTGCCGTGAAAATATTCTTTTTCCTCATATTCTGGCGCGGCAGTAACCCTGTTTGAATCCCTATCCATGATGTAAATTTTTCTTTTTCCCTCCTCGGGATACCCTTCTTCACCGAGGTGTTTTTCAGCCTGCCATTCATAAGCTGGAACTCCCCCTGAAGAATGAACATTTAGAATTGTATTATTTCCCATATCTGCCGCACGATCAATCCCAGACTTTAACTGAAAGTATGCCCTTTTCCTGTCTGATTCCGACCATGCCATGCCTTGCTGACCTCCCTGAAAACCTGCGAGATCAATCTGTGCAGGAAAATGAAGGGAAGCCTTGGAACCTGTCAATTCACTTAATCTCTTTACTTCCTTAAAATGCTCTACAGGAATGGATTCAAACACTTGAGGATCAACAATACTCAATTCAACATTTTTAACACCCGCATTCAATCTTGAAGTTGCCTCCTGCAGCTGATTTGCAGTCTGGGGAGATGTTGGAGCACCAATCATTCCGTGCCTAACATAAAATTCCTTCTCGTTACTTGTGTTGTACTTATTTGTGAAATATTCCATTTTCAAAAATTATGCTTTTTTCTTTCTTTTTCATGAACCTCTTCCGACACTGAGGCATAAGTTCTCGACTGCTGCTGAGTCTCATAATGAAACTGATTTGATATTGAACTTACTTCCTGATGAATCGCTTCATCTGAGGCGTTCGGCATATACTTTCTAACTCTTTCCTCTATTAAATTCTTTTGCTCGGGAGTGGATGGCAGCCTTTCACTAAAAGACATGCTTTCTCCCCTCAATGAATTCATTATTTTATTTCTTAATGGATCATAATCAAGCCTGTGGGGCTCATAAGTTAAATCTGAATGTGAAACACCATACTTTATTTCTTCCTTCTTTTCCTCTCTCTGAAGAGGCATTGCAGTAACCTGCCTTTCCAACGTCCTTACTTCTCTCCTCTCATGCTGTATCTCTTCATTTGACCATTTTTCTTTTGACAGAATTTGTTTTGCTTCAAGTTCAAGAACCTTTTCATAACCAACTATCAGAAATTTTATTTCGTTTTTTAATCCCCTGTCTTTAATGTCTTCGAGCAATCTTTTAAGATAATTTATTCTCGCAACATTGTTTTCCAACTTATCCAGAACTTTTTGAATTTCATTTAAATTTACCATGTGCTCATGCCGTGGGCTTTTTTGTAAATATCATACAAAACATAAGCACTTGTTTCCGCTTTCTTTTTTGCCTCCTCCCTCATTTTTCTCTCGGGTGTTGAGAATGCAATCTGCTTTGAATTAAACATTCCAAATAAGATTCTTATTGGCTCAAATGTCTGCTTGAAACCCTTGAAAACATTTCCAAAAGAACCTCTCATTGTATCTGCTTTTTTCCTTTTTAATTTCATTTCCTCATCATGAATCTGATCTGTTATTTTATTTGAAGGATCTTTTTCATACATCTGCCTTAGTATTTTTATCTTTTCAGCTCCCTCCGCCTTTTTTAACCTTTCTTCATCGGTCATTAGATATTTTTCTATGTCTTCATAAAGTGCAGTTAGCGAAGCATCAGTCATCTCCTCTATCAATGACAAATCTTCCTTTTCTTTTAATGTGTAAATTTCCTCTATTTCCTTTTCAGTCAATGCATAAGGCTTTATTGTTATATCAGTTCTTCCTGAATGAACATAATGCGAACCTCCCTGACCCTGATATGCCCTTGGCAGGGTTCTAAACTGAATGTCAACTTCAACACATGAAAAATATTTATCCTTGAATTTTATGAATTGGTAATTTTTATTTACATTTTCTGGTTTCATCTCATTTTTTGCGAACAACACAAGATGCATCTCCATGTTTGAAAAGGCATTTACCAAATTTGGCGACGGCTGTCCTGAAGGAGTCTTGAACTCCGCCATTCCCAGTTTCTTTGCGGCAATCAAATAAGGCTTTACCCATGAAGTATAGTGCTTCAAAGATGCAACCTGTGATTTAAGGTATGCCCTCTCTATGTCGTATCTTTTCCTCAATTCTTTTTCTGAATTCTTTTCCCATTCAATATACTCTGAAATTCTTGCCTTGACAATTCTCCTCACTCTGTCATTCAGATCAAGCTTATCAATGACTTTTTCATCACTTGATGCGATGAATGCATCTCTTAAGGTAACGAACTCCAGCTGCTGAGCCATTGCATTTATTGCTCCCCTTCCCTTCTTTATGTCAACCTGATCCATCCATATCTGCTTCAGCACTAATCTTCCCGATTCTTTCTTTGATTCACTTGATGAATGCAACTCATCATAATGTGATAATCTTATATCAAACTCCTTCAAATCATATATCAAATTTATAATTGACCTTATGACTGTGTTTACAGTTGCCATTATCTTCATTGCCCTGTCTTCCATTACTGATCTTCTTGTTCCCATCTCTCCAAAGTAGCCTGAGGATATCGTTGCATCGTATTCATCCTTCTGCTTTATTACTTCCTGAAATCCCAGTCCAGAGGGAGGTGAATCATTCAGAAAATCCAAAATCCAAAAATAGATTGGCTCCAACCCTTCCATCATTGAGTCATAGGTTAACTTATATTGAATCTCGGAAGAACCTGTCTTTTTAATCTCCTCTATTTTTTTAGAAATTTCATTATCGGACATTGATAATATTTAAATATCCTAAGTTTTAAAGGTTTTCTATGTGGTGGTTAATTTTAGGATTGATTGTTCTTGACCAAGCAAGCAAATATCTTTTTGGATTTGTTTTTAACACAGGTGGAGCTTTTGGAATTCTAAAAGGAATGAATGTTTTGTTTATTATCATCAATTTGATTGTTTTTGGAATTTGCATATATTACTATAAATTAAGGAGATATCGAGTTGCTCTTGTATT
>Ga0209542_10015544_pt1 | contig 12757 bp, 21 predicted proteins | sample RifCSPhighO2_01_FD_184028 | JGI IMG/M metagenome (GOLD analysis project Ga0209542, IMG submission 184028) | Soil microbial communities from Rifle, Colorado - Rifle CSP2_plank highO2_0.1 (SPAdes) (version 2) | ecosystem: Environmental > Terrestrial > Deep subsurface > Rock core/Sediment ...
AAAGCTCTTCAGCATAGAAATATCAGAACTTAAAGAGAACAATGAGGAATTAGGAATCATGTGTAAAAAACCGTTCGCTATTTCTGTAATCGCAATTTAAAATGAGATTAATTAATTTACCTGCAAAGGGTCAAAAGCATTTTAGTTTTTCCACTAACGCTTTTGCTAAAAGGGTTAAATGAAAACTATCAATCTAGAGCAGATACAGCAAATAAATTTGTTTGAAAACATCACAAAAGCTCGAGTCAAAGAGCTCTTAATCAACGAAGAAACCTACATTTTCATTGTTGAGCAGGGAGATGCAAGCAAAGCAATTGGAAAACAAGGCAGCAATATTGCCAGAATCTCAAATATGTTCAGGAAGAGAATAAAAATTGTTGAGTTTAATCCTGAAATAAAGTACTTCATCAACAATCTTTTCTCACCTTTAAAACCTCAAATAAAAATAACAGACAGCCTAGTAGAAGTCACAGCAGATACCAAAACAAAGGGATTGTTAATCGGGAGAGATAAAAGAAACCTCAACATTTATAAAGGGGTTTTGAAAGAGTATTTTAATAAGGATTTAATCATAAAATAAGCCTTTTTCTTTCTCGAAAGAAAAACCCTTGGGAAAAAGAAAGGAACAAAGGAAAAAGTTAAAAATGAAAGTAGCAAGAAAACAAGGAGAAAAGCAAAGTCTATTTATGGACGCATAGGGTTCATAAGGGGAACGCAGGTAACACTTATATGGCAAACAAATCTCGTGGATTAAATGCTGGGAAAAAATTGAAGCAAAAGAGAAAAGATGCTAGATGGCATAATAAGTGGTATATTAAACGTGTTTTAAATTTAAAAGAACGCTCAGACCCATTGCGAGGTTCCCCACAGGCAAAAGCAATTGTCTTGGAAAAATCACAGGTAGAAGCAAAGCAGCCAAACTCAGCAATGAGGAAAATTGTCAAGGTTCAATTGGTAAAAAACGGCAAGAAAATTGGAGTATTTGTTCCTGGATATAATGCTATTAAAATGATTAACGAACACGATGAAGTTATTGTTGAGTGCATCGGCGGTGCAATGGGAAAATCCAAAGGAGACATTCCAGGTATAAGATGGCAGGTTATTAAAGTCAATGACCAATCTCTTGATGCCTTAATCAAAGGAAAAATAGAGAAGGGAAGACGTTAAAATGTTACTTTTTAATAAATGGGACACATCAACAATCGTTATAGAAGACCCTGGATTAAAATCATACATCAACATTTCTCCAATCTTAGTTCCTAAAACTGGAGGAAAGAATACCGTTGTTAGATTCTGGAAAAACAAAACCACGATAGTGGAAAGATTGATGAATAAATTAATGGTTCCAGGACATCAAGGTAAGAAGCATAAAGTTACTTCAAAAACATGTTCAGGAAAATCCCAAACAGTTTACAAAATAGTATTTAAAACATTAGAGCAAATTGAAATTCAAACGAAAAAAAATCCTGTTGAAGTTCTTGTCAAGGCAATTGAAAATGCCTCTCCAAGAGAAGAAATCACAACTATAGAATACGGTGGAGCAAGGTATCCTCAAGCAGTAGAATGCTCTCCACAAAGAAGAATTGATTTAGCTTTAAAACATATGATTCAAGGTTCCTATCAAAAATCCTTTGGAAAAAAGAAGCCCATTGTCTCAGCATTAACCGAGGAAATTCTGGCAGCTTATAATGTTGACAATCAAAAGAGCAACGCTATTGCAAAGAAGTTAGAAATCGAAAGGCAGTCTGATTCTAGCAGATAAACCTTTCTTTTAGAAAAAGAAAGCCTTAAGGGAAAGAAAACTAATTATGAGAAAAAGCCCTTGGGAAAAAGAAAATCCTAAGTAAGAACTTGAACATTCTTCAACCCTCTAAAGTCTATTGCTTTCTCCTCTTCTCAATTCCATCATTTGCACTTCATTGTAATTTTGGCATGCAATCAGAGCCATACGTTTTTGAAGCGATGGATGTTCTTGAATTATCCGATAATCAAAAACATCATATTTTACTTTATCATCAGGAACACTTCTCCAATCATACACATCTTTTGTCAAACCAGAGGAAGATTCAACATCTCTGTTCCCTTTTACAAATTTAAACTCTCTAACCACCCTAATATCTCTATATCCATTGTCATGATCAATAAAAATGCCTTTCTTAGTAAATTCTTTAAGAAGAGGCAAAAGATAATCAACAAGAGTCAAAACATTTTCAGCAATTTCAGTCAACATTTCAGGAGAACAAATAAAATAATCATCATTAACATTCAGGTGAAAAGAAACTCGGGTTTCTACTCCCATCTTAATCAAAATTATACTCTTCTTCCTCTTCTAAAATGCTTCTTCCTGCATCCATCATGCGGTGTTGGAGTCACATCTTCTATAATGCCTATCCTGAAGCCATCTCTGCTCAAAGTCTTAATAACAGCCTGAGCACCAGGTCCAGGGCTTGCAGGCCCATTATGACCCCCAGGGGCTCGTATTCTAACATGTAAAGCATTAATTCCAGCATCCCGAGCAGCTTGAGCAATTAATTTAGTAGCATTCATGGCAGCAGTGGGACTGCTTTCTAATCTATGAGTTTTAACAACCATCCCTCCAGAAGCTCTTGCAATAGTCTCACCGCCAGAAATATCTGTTACGTGAATTATAGTGTTATTATAACTAGCGTAAATATGCAGCAATCCCCATTTATATTGCCTGGTATCCTGATATCTTGGTCTTCTGTCAGTTCTTTCCATTTTGTTATTTTATTTTTCCAGTTTTAGTTTCTTTTTCCCTTAAGGCTTTTTCTTTACAAAGAAAAAGGCTTACTTGGTCTTCTGTCTGTTCTTTCCATTTTAGTTTATTTTTCCATTATTAGTTTCTTTTTGCACCATAACCTTTCATAGGTCTTCTTTGTTTTCTATCTCTAGGATTAAAATGTTTCCTCTCTCTTTTCTTTTTCTTCTCATCTAAAATAGCTTGCTCTTCAGGAGATTTAACAGCATCTCTTGCCAATGCAGTCCTTTCAGAATGTTCAGGATTTGAAATAGCTGACCCCGGATTAAAACTAATTTTACTTTGCTCATCAACATTTACAAAATAAGAAGGAACATCCATCATCTTCCCATCAATCATAACATGGCCATGAACAACAAACTGTCTCGCCTGCTTAACAGTTCTTGCCAATCCAGATTTGTAAAGAATCGTTTGTAATCTTCTGTCTAAAACCTCTTCAAATTTAACATTTAAAACATCTCCAAGATGTGCCCCTTGTTTCAATAATCCAAGTTTAACCAATCTTGTCAATAACTGCTCGGATTCCTTTTTAGCCTGCTCACTTCTCTCACCTGATAATTTCTTAGCTTGTGAAGTTGCCTGTTTTAAAACACTTCTGGCTTTCCAAATCTCTTTCTTGTTTTTTAATCCATATGTTTTTACAAGTTCATTCTCTTCTAGGATTCTCTGGCCCTGCCATGGATGACTGGGTGTATCGTACTTTTTCCTTAATTTTTTTGGGTCTCCCATATTTTTCCTTGTTCTTTGTTTTTTTTTGCCTTACTTTTTTCCAGATTCCTTCTTAGCAGGTTTAGCTGCAGCAGCTTTTGTTGCAGCAATCTTAGTTGCCTTCTTCATAACTCCAACGCTCTTTCCATGCCTGAAATGACTTCTTGTTCTTTGTCCTCTAACAGGCAATCCCCAAGCATGTCTTAATCCTCTATTGGATTTGCTTTCTTGCATTCTTTTAACATCAAAAGTTTTTACAAACATAACCTGCGCTCCAATAATATGTTTATCCTCTCCTGTATCGTAATCTTTTCTTCTATTCAACATCCAAGTAGGAACTCCTTTATACTGTAGTAAAACAGTTTCTAATTGTTTAATCTCAGTATCATCAAGCAATCCGACTTTCTTATATTTATCAACCTTGGAGATATTGCAGACAGCATTTGAAATCATAAAACTAACCCCTTTCATCTTCCTTAAGGCATTAGAAACAGACTTATTACCATCTAAATCAACATTAGCAATACGCACCAATTGTCTTATTTTTTGTTCCATTTTATAAGAATTTTGTAAAGAAGAGCCTTTTTAAATGTTATTGTTTTATCATGTCAAAGAGGTTAATATACGTAAAAAGCATAGGGGTAAGATGAACATACGCAATAAACATACATTTGGAATTGGGGCTGCAATATTTTTTAGCGGATATTCTATTTTTATGTATACCTTTGGAAAAGGAGTAGGAAAAGAAATAGAAAGAACCGAAAACGTTCATTATTTAGATACATTACATACAAAACTATATGAAGCATCATTAGATTCTACTTTATCTCCTCGGAAAAGAGAAGAAATAGATAATCGTAGTCTGGATGCTTTCTATTTAGAACAACAAGCAATAAAACCAGTAGAAGAAAGAGATGTATCGCTGGTGGTAGAAGAAATGACAAGAAGAATTAAATATACGAGGAATAAAACTAATTCACCTTAGTGAAGAATTAACTCCCAGCAAACAACTAATCCTTGCTAACATTAACCAATAAGTGGTTCTTGTCAGGAACAGAGACGTAAACTTCTTCTCCACCTTTCAACCTCAAACTTCTTGCCACATCTTTGTTAATATACATTCCTAATCTCCCATGAGATAATTTTATTATCTTTTGTTTAATAGTCAAAGATGTTTCTTTTAATCTAATCTCTTTAATTGTTTTATGGATAGATTTTTCTTCAAACTCAAAATATCCGCATTTCCCACATTGGTAACTTATAGCTGGGCTTTCAGCATCCTGAATCTTGACCTTAATCTCCCTCATATCCGACTCACATTCTGGGCATTTATTACGTTGTTTCATTTTATTTCCTCTTAACATTAATCACATATAATATCTTCTCTTTTATCTCGCATAAGATATAAAATCGCTCATCTTCAATCTCAATTTTATCTCCTTTTTTCTTTTTGTTCTTTATCAAATATATCAGCTTAACAACATCGCTCCAAGCCAGTGTTCCACTATGATGCTGTTGAAAATGCTCGCTCTTCCTTATCTCTTCCCAATACATATGACCTCTTTATTGGACTATAAATAAAGAGTCATAAAGACTATATAAACTTTTTGTTCAAACAAATAAAGAATTAACTTCCAGCAAACAGCTTATACTTATCAGTATTCTTCAATTCATTAATAATTCTCTTAACAACCATCTTCTCAGGGTCAGGCATTAATTTAACTCTATCCCTTATCTCCTGGAAATTTTCAAAAGGTTTCTCCTTTCTTTGTTCCAAAACTTCCCACATATGCTTCTTTCCTATTCCAGGCAACAACTCAAGCATATGCATTCTGGTACTTATAGGCCCTGATTTATTAAAAAACTCAATAAACCTGGATTCATCTTTTTTAACCAAGTCAGCAATCACATATTCAAGTTCAGATTGCGCTGTCTGGGTTAATTTGTCATAAGGAATCTTTCCAAAAATATGGTGAATTTCTTCTCTTTTCCCATCCCCAATATAAACTTCCTGCATAGATTTCAAATAAGTTCCTTTCTTAGGCACAAGTTCTAAAAGAATAAAATGATTTTTTCCAAGCGCCTGTGCTATTGCACTCTTAAGATGACTTGGTCTGGTATCGAATATATGTCCATTTGGCAAAAAGTCCAGCACTATTGCATACTCTTCCTTTCCTGTTCCTATTGTCATTTTCCTTTATTAAATGTTTATTTGCCATGTAATGCATCAAGTATCTTTTGCAAATCCTCTTGTTTTAATGTAACATTCTCCCCGCTAAACACCAATTTCAAGCTGTCCAGGTCTTTAGGCATCACATCAATAATCTTTACAACATGCCTGTCTCGTAATCTTGCAATATCCAATTTACCAAGTCTATCTTTAATCTCCTTAATTTTCTTATTGTCACCTTTGGTGTAATTCTGTAAATATTCAACAGTCTTATTCAATCGTATAGGCAGTTCTTTTTCTTTGCCTTTAAGTTCCTTCAGCATTTCCTTAGCTTCAATCATTGTCAATGGATTCTCGCTTAAAATTTCTATGTTTGCCATTTTTACTCCATCATCTCTTTGCAGGTGTGTGCCTAACTTTGTTTTCCACCAAATTTTTTCTCAAATGAACAGGATGAACAACAAATATCTTTTGTTTTCCCCCATCCTGCACTCTAACTTGGTAGCATTTGCCCTTCATTCCTATAACAGTTCCTGATTTTCCATGATATCTTGGGAAATACATCCCTCTTTGAATACTTGGCTCTGCTTTCAATAAGACAACCTCATTTTCCTTGAACTTTTGAAAGTATCTTGATAAGCTTAATTTGCCTCTCTCTCTTACATTTTTCTTTAGCTTATCCCTTGTTTTTCTTCTAAAACCGCCAATTCTCTTTGTCATATTCTAATGTTCTCCTTCCCAATCTCATTAAAAAATATGTTTATAAATCTTGCTATAGAGTTAGGAATGCTGTAAAGCCCTGTTTAAAGCATTATCCAATGCAAAGAACAAATTATAATCAGTAACCTCAAAATGCTTAACATCCCCTTCCAGAGTAGTTTTAATCTGAATCTCATATTGGTTGTTATGAATAAGTTTCATATGAATGTAAATCTCCCTGAAACCTTGGTGTCTTTCCTCAATTTTCTTAACATAGTTGCCCACTATCTTCTTAACGACAACCATTTTCCCACCATCTAAATCTCGGAAACCAGAAATCTTTATTTTGCTTCCAAGCTCCAAAGTGTCCGCTGCATTAAAGTTTTCTTCCATAATAACCATCTCTAATCATGGAAAAGTAACGTTAGTTAAATACTTTTCTATTATGCCAGGAACTGATGTTCTTGGGCACGCCAAATGTCAGGAACATTGTTCCTGAGCACACCAAAATGTCAAAAACAGATGTTTTTGAGCACACCAAAATCCAAAGGATTTTAATGTTCCGATGGAATTTTAGTAATCCCAAAGGATTTTAGTGATTCTCGGAATTTTAGCGTTTTAATTTTTTCCCCATATACAACCCATCGTCCTTATAACCTAATTTCCTATAATATTCCTTAACGCCTACCCCAGAAATAACTAGAAGTTTATCGCAATCAAATTCTTCTCTTGCAATTTTCTCAGCCTCTTCCATCAATTGTTTTCCCAAACCTCTATGCTGCACTTGTGTTTCTGGAACGTTTTCTTTTTCCCGAGGGTTTTTCTTTCCAAGAAAAAGGCTCACAGCTTCGCCATAAACATGCAATTCTCTTACTCCTGCAGTTTTCAAATTTATCTCTTTTCTAAATGGCTTTCCAGGAATACGCAATCTTAAAAATCCAAGCAGCAAATCATTCTTCTTATCTTCATAACTTAAAAAAACCTCTTGCCCTCCACTTGCCTCGTAATCAATTCTTTTTAATTTTACATCTCCCCAGGAAATTTCCTTCCCGCGGGGTTCTCTGCACCGTATGCATCTGCATTTTAATTTTCTCTTTTTCATCTCTTCAAAAATATACTGTCTTAAATTTGTTTTATCAACACCTGCTGTTGTCACTTTTGTAGGAATATCTCTTTGAACACGCATCACCCTGCAATACTCAGGAATATTTTTCTTAGCTTCAACCAAAACATTAATTGCATCCTGAATCCTCATCTCTTTAAATTTTCCCTGTTTCCATAATCTTTCCAAGGCAGTTCCAGGCATCACCATGCAAGGATACAATTTCAAAGAATCTGGCTTATAATTATCATCAGAAAAAATATTTTTCATCATCTCAATATCTTTCTCTTTAGTAGACAAAGGCAGCCCCGGCATCATATGGTAAGTTACTTTCAAAAAACTATCTTTCAATAAAGCAATAGCTTCTATAGTTTCTTCAACAGTATGTCCTCTGTTTGTAAATTTCAAAACATCATTACTCAAACTCTGCACTCCTAATTCAACCCTCGTGCAACCCAATCTTAGTGCTTGATTAATATGTTCTTGTTTGCAATAATCAGGTTTTGTTTCCAGACATAAGGCAACCACCCTGCAAGTTGTTATTTCGTTTTCCCTGAAGGCTTTTTCTAAAAGGCTTCTTTCATTTCTCTTCTGTTCTTTTTCCAAAGAACAATCACCTTTTAATTTCAAAATCTTTTCTTGCACTTTTTTAATCCTCTCAACATTCTTAAACTCTCCATCAAGTTCAAAAAAATTTTTAAATTTTTGAAAATCAAACTTACCATCATTAAAGAACATAGAAAAATCATTAAACGCCTGAAATGCATTCTCAATAAACTCTTCTTGATACTCCAAAGGCGCAGCAAGAAACGTCCCGCTCATAATAATTAGTTCATTTTTAGAAAAACTTTGGTTTAACAAAGCATAGTGCTCTAATCTGTTAAACACTTGCAAATACGCATCAAAGTTATTTCTCTTAGCACGCATAGATGCAGGTTCATTGCCAGTATAGCTTTGAGGAATATCCCCAAAAAAACTCCCAGGCCCTCCAGGACAAAATATACATGTTCCGTGAGGGCAGCCAATCGGCTTGCTCATGATGGCAACAGGAGAAACTCCAGCAATTGTCCTTGAAGGTTTGCTAATAAGTTTCAGTTCAGGATTATTAATTAGCTGTTGAATTTTTTTCATAACAAATACTCACATCAATTCTCTCTTTAAAGTCTTATGTGCATTATTTATTCTCTTAAACAACTCTGCATTACCCTCTTGCATATCAGGATGATGTTTCCGAGCAAGTTCTTTATATTTTTTATCGATATGTTCGAAATCTAAAGTATTTTCAGAAACACCCAAAGTTTCCCTTGCTTCTTTCCTGGTTTCTTCAACATCTTTCTCTTCAGTAAATTCAAGAGCAAATTCCTCAAAAGTTTTTCTCTCATTCAATAAATCCAAAACTTCAAGTTCAATAACCTTAAAAACAACATACAAATTATCAACGTATTTTTTAGCAGATTTATAGCTATAATACATTCTGTAACCTTCGCAATACCACGTCGCTGACGCTGGAATATTCTTGATAGCAACAGGCTCTAAATCAATCTCAACATCATCATCTTTGATTCCCATCTCGCCAAGAATAGAAATAATTTTATTCTTGTATTGCAGAGCTCTTCTGTCAAATGAGTCTTTCGCAAGTACAGACGTAAAAGTGTATCCTTTCAGGTTAATTGTTGCCATAAATTCAAATCAAAATCACCCTATATAAGCTCTTTGATTTACACTCCAAAGTAAGTGGTAACAATCAACTCTCTTTTCTTCTAAAACAGTCAATCAAATGGTCATTCACAATCCCAACAGCTTGTAAATGTGCATACATAATAGTAGAACCAACAAAACTAAATCCTCGTTGTTTCAAATCCTTGCTCAACTTATCGGACAATTCAGTCTTCGCAGGGATCTCTTTCAGAGATTTAAAATTATTTTTTACAGGTTTTCCATTAACAAAACTCCATAAATAAGCATCAAAAGAACCAAACTCTTTCTGGGTTTTTAAAAATTCTTTTGCATTTTTTATCGCCGAAGTAATCTTTAATCTATTTCTAATTATCCCAGAATCATTCATCAGTCTTTCAACATCTTTTTCATTATACTTCGCTATTTTCCCGACATCAAAATCACTAAACGCCTTCTTATAGCCTAATCGTCGTTTCAAAATAGTTTCCCATGATAATCCAGCCTGAGCCCCCTCTAAAATAAGAAATTCAAAATGTTTTTTATCATCATGATTAGGAACACCCCATTCTTCATCATGATATTTGTGCATAGATTCTTTCTCAGCCCAAGCGCATCTTTTTACCATGATTAAAATTAAAAAATTCTATGTCAAGAACTGATGTTCTTGAGCACGCCAAATGCCACTTATTGACAAGTGGTTTACTGTGTAAACCCCCATTCAAAGAATGGTGGAATTTTAGCGTTTAAATATGTTCTTATTCATATTCTATTTCTGAAAATAATCAATAATCTTATTGGCAAAATAAGCTGTTCCAAGAGTAAGCCCAACAACAGAACCAAAATGCCATAACATACTTACATAAAATCTAAAAAAATGTCCTTCTCTCTCCATAATACTTGGTTTCCCAGCATCAGCAGCATCCCAGGCATTCAAAACTCCATAACCAGGAATCCATTGTCTTAAGCTTGGTTTCCCATGTTCAATAAAACTCTTTTCAAAATCTTCAACAACTTCCATAATTTCTTGTATAGAAACATGATGGGCTCTCTTTTCACCAGTTCTTTTTTTCAATTCAACAACAAGGAGCGATGATTGCTCATCTTCTTCCATAATCATTAATAATCAAGCCAGTTTATCAATCTTTTTATTTTAAAGATTCAGGTACCGACGATTAAACACTCCCTAAAATAACCTTGTCAACATCAAATAGTTCATGAATAATATACTTTCTCATTTTTCCTTTAGAATTTCTTGCAGTAAAATCATCCCCTTTTGATTCGTAAAGGGTAACCTCATAAAGCTGAGCAATTGCCATATTTATTGCCACTATAAGGTGGTATTTAAATCTTTTGAATTCAATAAAATAAACAACAACCTTTAAAAAGCGAAAATCCAGCCCAAACTAAGCTGAAAAAGAGGGAAAAAATAGGGGTTGTTTAAGGGAAATAAAATGACAAGATACATAAAGGTAGAAATTTTAAATGATATCTTAGAATTAACAAGAATGTGTGCAAGAAGAGATTTCTATACCAATATCTCTAACGGTTCAGGAAGAAGGTATGTCAAATCATGCTCGCAATTTGAGCAATACCCCTTAAGAAATCTTGAAACATTACAGCGAAGAAAAGAATAAGGAAAAACTAAAATGAATTACAACAAACCATCTTTAATTGAAATGATGAACTCTGACGAATATGCCTTAATTACGGGAGAATACCATGGACAAAGAGAAAGAGAAGAATCTGAAAGAGCTCCAAATCAGTTCACAATAGAAGGCTTGGCAAAAATGCTCGAACCTTTTATCCCTGGTGAAGCAGACGGAGCAAGAAACATTGAAGCATCAAGATTATTAAGGGAAACAAGAAAAATAATATTAAAAGGAGAAAACTAAAATGGCAAACCAAATACAACCAATATTCATCTTACCTCAAGATACTCAACGTTCAACAGGAAAAGATGCACAGAGAAACAACATAGCAGCAGCAAAAGCAGTTGCAGAAACAGTGAGAACAACTCTAGGTCCAAAAGGCATGGATAAAATGCTTGTAGATTCAATGGGAGACATCGTAGTTACAAACGATGGTGTAACAATCTTGGAAGAGATGGCAATCGAGCATCCCACAGCAAAAATGATTGTTGAAGTAGCAAAAACGCAGGAAAAAGAAGTTGGAGACGGAACAACAACAGCCGTTGTCTTAGCAGGAGAATTATTAAAACAAGCAGAGCATTTATTAGATGACAATGTTCATCCAACTGTAATTGCAAAAGGATACAGATTAGCAGCAGAACGCAGCAAGCACATTCTAAATGAATTAGCTGAAAACGTAACTGAAAAAGACCTAGATATTTTAAAGAAAATAGCAATAACAGCGATGACGGGGAAAGGAGCAGAATCAGCAAAAGACCATTTAGCAGACCTAGCTGTAAAAGCAGTGATTCAAATTAAAGACGCAGAAGGTATTAATTTAGATAATATCAAAGTAGAAAAAGTAATCGGCGGAGGAATAGAAACATCTGAATTATTAGAAGGAATTGTTCTTGATAAAGAACGTGTTAACTTTGGAATGCCTAAGCAAATCAAAAATGCAAAACTAGCATTATTAGATGTTGCATTAGAAGTAAAGTCCCCGGAAACAGACACAAAAATAGAAATCAGTAATCCAGAACAATTGGAAGCTTTCTTAGACAGAGAAGAAAGATTGTTGAAAGAAATGGTAAAGCGGGTTAAAGATTCAACAGCAACAGTGGTTGTCTGTCAAAAAGGAATCGATGACCTGGCTCAACATTACTTGGCAAAAGAAGGTATCTATGCAGTTAGGAGAGTTAAAAAATCAGATTTAGACAAGTTAGCATTGGCAACAACTGCAAAAATAGTTTCAAGTCTAAAAGATTTATCCTCAGAAGATTTAGGACACGCAGGATTGGTAGAAGAAATAAAAGTTGGCGATGAATTAATGACATATATTAGAGAATGCAAAAATCCAAAAGCTGTCACTCTTTTAGTTAAAGGAGGAACAGAACACGTAGCAGCAGAAGTTGAACGTGCAATCAAAGATGCTCTTGGAGATTTAGCAGCAGCCTTAAAATCAGGAAAAGTTGTTGGGGGTGCAGGAGCAATCGAAGTTGAATTGGCTAAAAGACTAAGACACTTCGCAACATCATTATCAGGCAAGGAACAATTAGCAGTCAATGCTTTCGCAACCTCCTTGGAAATAATCCCAAGAACTCTGGCTGAAAACGCTGGATTAGACCCAATAGATTTGTTAACAGAATTAAAAGCAAAACACGATACAAAAGAAGGAAAATGGTTCGGTATTGATGTGTTTGAAGGCAAAGTAAATGATGCCTGGAAAGCTGGAGTTATTGAACCTTTAAAAATCAAAACCCAAGCAGTCCAGTCAGCTTCAGAAGTTGCAGAGTTAATTCTAAGGATTGATGATGTCATAGCCTCTGGAGGAAACAAAGGAGGAGGAATGCCTCATTCTGGAATGCCCCCACAAGGAATGCCTGGAATGGATTATTAAAATAAAATGATACTCCTCGACCTAAAGGTCGAGGTATCTTGTGAAGGCTACGCCAAAAGCGTTGCCTGATGTTCAAAAGTCCAGCCATGTTGGCTTT